>Ga0335078_10001023_pt1 | contig 42486 bp, 30 predicted proteins | sample Lox_Sample_32_FD_206711 | JGI IMG/M metagenome (GOLD analysis project Ga0335078, IMG submission 206711) | Soil microbial communities from Loxahatchee National Wildlife Refuge, Florida, United States - Lox_Sample_3.2 | ecosystem: Environmental > Terrestrial > Soil > Wetlands | place: USA...
GCCAAGGGACATTACTCTTTCAATTTCCCCATCCAGCCCGACCAGGACGGCAAAGGCACGCTGTTCACGATCCAGTACGAAGTGCCGTACGCAAGCGACAAGTACACGTTTCATTCGGCGGTGACGGTGCCGGCAAAGCTGGTGTGGGTGGTGCTGCCCAAGTCGATGACGTTCAGCGGCACTGGATTCGAGCCCTCGCCGCAGGATCCAACCGTGCAGACGTACATGGCGCAGAACGCGGCGCCGGGCAAGGAAATGGAATTCACGGTCATGGGCACGGGCGCGTTTCCGCGCGAGGACCAGGGCAACCAGGCTGACAACGCTGGACAGCCCGGTGGTCCCGGAAGCGGGCCGGGCGGCGGGCTGGGTCCGCCCATCAATGCACCTGATCCGCTGTCGAAGTGGAAGTGGTGGATTCTGGGCGGGCTGGCACTGCTGCTAGTGGCGGCGGCGGCGTTTTTGCTGCGCAAGCCCGCGATGACGGGGGTGACGCCGGCAGGCGGAGCGGCGGCTGCAATGCCGGCGCCGGTGGCATCGACGGTGACGACTGCGCCTGCGATGAAGAATAGCGCGCTGCTGAATGCGCTGAAGGACGAACTGTTCGCGCTGGAGAGCGAGAAGATCGCGGGCACGCTGGAGGCCAAGGAATATGCGGAGCAGAAAGCGGCGCTGGAGACGGTGTTGCGCAGGGCGCTGAAGAAAAGCTAGGTTTCAGGTTTCAAGTGTCAGGAACGCGGGGATCTGAAATCAATTTCCCCAAGGCCAGGCAGGCTAGATTAATCTCCTCAAAGAGACGCGGGTGCATCGCGATCAATTTTGGATTTGAGGGCACCGTCCGCGCCTCCTGAAGGCTGTCCTGAAACCTGACAGCTGAAACCTGAAAGCTATCCTGTATCCTTCTCGAATGAAGACTCTTCTTCGCTCACTGCTTTTTTTGTCGCTGATTGTGTGGCTGGGCGCAGAGATTTTCTTTCCCATTGTTGCGGCCATTGCATTTACAACGCCCGGAGTGAACGCACATGCTGCGGGCTCCATTGTGGGCCAGTTGATTCGCATTCTGCACGGGATGGGGATGGTATCGGGGCTGGTGGCGCTGGCGCTGCTGGCGCTGGCTCCGGCCTGGCACATCTACAAGCCGCGCGCGGTGCTGGCGCCCATGGCGCTGCTGGTGCTGATGCTCGGGGCCACGGTCTACTCGCAGTACGGGATTATCCCTGCGATGGATCGCGATCTTCGCGCTGCGGGAGGCACCATCGACACGGCCGACACGACCAATCCCGTGACGGTGCACTTCAACAGCCTGCACAACCGCAGCGAGCATGTTGAGGAAGCAATCGTGGCGCTGGGACTGGCCACAGTGGTGTTGGTGGCGTGGGGCGAAAGCTCTCGAGTCTGAAATCCGAATTGCGGAGGTGGCCGGGATGGGCCGTGAGGCCAACTGCGTGTGCGAATGGAATGGCAAAACGGAGCGGGTGAAGGCGCTGCTGGAGCCGCCGGATTTGATTCTGCGCGGGGCGATTCGCCGAAGAATCCCCTTCTCCGCGATGAAGCGCGTGGGCGTGGACGGCGGCAGGCTGCGCATCGATTGCGGCGACAGATTGTGGCTCGATCTTGGCGAGGCGATGGCCGCCAAGTGGGCGCAGACGATGCTGGCCCCGCCGGCAACGCTCGCCAAGAAGCTCGGCATCGCTTCGGGATCGGCAATCCGCAGCATCGGCAAAATCGATGACGATGCCCTTGGAAAAGCGCTGCGCGAGGGCCGGATGGTGACGCGCGGCCCGGCCGATCTGATTGTGGCGCGCGTGAACACGCAAGCCGAACTCGCCGGCGCATTCGAAAAGACGGCCGATTTGCTCAAAGATGGCGCGCCGATCTGGATTGTTTACCGGAAGGGACCGGGGCACGCCATCGGCGAATCGAATGTGCGCGCCACAGGTCTGGCTGCGGGCGTGGTCGATGTGAAGGTGGCATCGGTCTCAGCGCAACTGACCGGGCTAAAGTTTGTGAGGCGCAAAATCGCCAAGGCGAAGTAGCGCGCACAGGTGAGCGGCCGCGTGGTCCTGTGTTGCGTATCCGTAGTTGCGGTGTACGTCTATCCCTGTCTCCTTGTCACAGACATGCCCACAGGGCTGCGATTAGAATTCGCGGCAGATGAACCCAACCACGCTTCCAGTCGATCAAGCCAGGCGCGAGACCAAGCTTCAATCCAACCTGCCCGATGCAATCGGCGAGCGGGTTGCTGCGGGGCGCATTCATTGGGCCGGACCGCTGGTGCTGGTGTGTCTGCGCACAACCATGTGGATGACGACACAGGGTCTTCTGGCCGTTGTATTTCTGCTGCGTCACCATGCCACGCCGTGGCGCGAGGCGACATATTGGTTCACGATTTGCGGTACGACGGGCGATCTGACCTGCCTGGCCGCGCTGAAGTATCTGACACGCCGCGAGCACATTCGGCTGCGCGATTTGCTCGGGCCGATTCGTATGCGCCACGGGCGCGATCTCTGGCTTGGGCTGGCATGCTATGCCATGGCGGCGGTTTGTTTCATGGGAGGCGGGATGCTGTCGCAGCGAATCTTCTACGGAGCTTCCAAAACAAATCCGGGCGCCTACCTGATTCAGTCGCATGCGTTGCCGCTATGGGCGGTGATCTACATCGTGGCGGTGTGGTGGGTGATTCAATCGTCCACCGAGGAGTTGACCTACCAGGGCTACTGCCTGCCGCGACTTGAGGCGCTCACCCAGCGTGCGTGGGGTTGGCCCTGGATTGGCGCGGCGGTGGTGATCTTCTGGTTTACGCTGCAACATTGCGCCATCGGGTTTGTGCCGGACGCGCGCTTTCTCATCTACCGCTTCTGCGCGTTTTTGCCCGGCGTCGTGCTGATGGTTATCCTTTATCGGCGGATACGAAGGCTGGCGCCGCTCATCCTTGCACACTGGCCCATGGATATTCTGGTGGCATTCATGACCACGACCTCGCTGCTGAGCCGATGACCGAGATGGGGCAGTCGATCTCGACTGGCGCCGTATGTCCTGTAGAATCGTAGAGGCCCGGACGCACATTTTGCTGCTGGAGCGCGGGCCGCAATGGAACGACTATGAAAACCGGCATTATTGGTCTTCCGCAAGTGGGCAAGACTTCGCTTTTCAAAATTCTGACCAAGGCCAAAGTTGAAGAGCACGGGCGCTCGAACCCGCGCGAGGCACACATCGGCGTGGCGCGCGTGCCCGACGCGCGGCTGGAGAAGCTTTCAGCGCTGTATTCGCCCAAGAAGACCACGTTCGCCTCGGTGGAGTTTGTCGACGTGGCGGCGATCGGCCAGGAGGCGCTGAAGGAAACCGGCTACCTGACCAACCTGCGCAACGTGGACGCGCTGATTCATGTGCTCAGGGCCTTTGAAGAAGAGTCCATCGCGCACGAGGGCCCCATCGATCCTCTGCGCGATGCCAAGAGCGTGGAATTCGATTTGATGGTGAGCGACCTGGAGCAGGTGGAGAAGCGGATCGAGCGCGTGGAAAAGGACATGAAGAAGGGGCGTACCGGCGAACTGGAGCGGGAGCAGGCGCTGCTGCTGCGGTCGAAGGAAGCGCTGGAAAAAGAAATTCCGCTGCGCGTGCTGGAAATGACGACGGAAGAGAAAAAGCTCATCAAGGGCTTCATGTTTTTGTCGCAAAAGCCTATTTTGTACGTGTTGAACGTAGGCGAGAGCGCGACGCTGGGCGCCGACCTGGAAGCGGCTGTGGGCCGCTACAAACTGGACGCATTGGCGCACCGGCCCAACGCAGGCGCGACGGCCATCTGCGGCAAGGTGGAGGCGGAACTGGCGGAGATGGACGACGCCGAGGCGGCGGATTTTCTGGAAAGCTATGGACTGAAGGAAAGCGGTTTGGTGCGGCTGATCAGGAAGAGCTATGAACTGCTGGGGCTGATCAGTTTTTTCACCGCGGGCGAAGATGAGTGCCGCGCGTGGACGGTGCCGGTGGGATCGAAAGCGCAGCAGGCGGCGGGAGCGATCCACTCCGATCTCGAGCATCATTTCATCCGCGCTGAGACCATTCGCTGGGATAACCTGCTGGAGGCGGGTTCGGAAGCGGCGGCGCGGGCCAGGGGCACGCTGCGCCTGGAAGGGAAAGAGTACATTGTGCAGGACGGGGATGTAATGCACATCCGGCACAGCGGGTGAGAAAGACAGGGACTGAGGGACAAAGGGACTGAGGGACTGAACGACACCGCGGGAACAGGAGTTCACATACACTTCCCTGTTTACGGTTCTCTGTTCCCTGTTGCCTGTTCATCGAATGCTGACGACTTCGCTGATTCTCGGCGCCATTGCCGCGCTGGCCGATGTGGCCGGCGGGCTGGTGCTGGTGCGCGCGCACGGAGTGGAGCGATACCTGCGCTATTTTGTGGCGCTGGGGGCGGGATTCCTGATGGCCACGGCGCTGCTGGAGATGACGCCCGAAAGCATTCATCTGAACGCGCGGCTGGGACCGGCGCTGATTATGGCCGGCTACTGCGCAGTGCATCTGCTCGAGCACACCATCAACGCGCACTTCCATTTTGGCGAAGAGACGCACGCGGGCGAGTTCGTCTCGAAGCGCACGGGCTACTCGGTGCTCGGGGGCTTGAGCGTGCATGCGCTCTTTGACGGCGTGGCGATCGGGTCGGGTTTCGCGCTGTCGAACTGGCTTGGCTGGCTGATCTTTCTCGCCATCCTTCTGCACAAGGCGCCCGAGGGATTCACGATGGCCAGCGTGATGATGGCGAGCGGGCGCAGCCGGAAGACCGCGTTCTGGTCGGCGGTGGCGCTGGCTGCGGCCACAGTCGCGGGCGTTCTCGTCATCCAACTGGCGCCGCGCTGGGTGCCGTATGGATTGCCGGTTTCGGCGGGAGTGGCGATTTATGTGGCGGCAACGGACCTGGTGCCCGAGGTCAATCGCGAACCCGGCATCCGCATGGCGCTGGTGTTCTTCGCCGGGGTGGGCGCGTTTCTGCTGCTGCGCATGGTGCTGCCGCAACTCTAGCCCGCTATGCTAACGGATGTGGCGCACTGCACAGCATCGCAACTGGAAGAGGACGAACGTCCCGGCTCGAGTCTCCGCGCGAACCTTGACGCGGATCCCGGCGCGAGCAGGCGGCTGAAATCCCGGCGCATGGCTCGCGAGGTCGCGGGCGTATTGCTCTTCACGGCGCTGGGGTTTCTGGTGATGGGCTACCATCCCGGGCTTGAAGACGATGCCATCTACCTGCCCGCCGTCAAAGCGCGCCTCAATCCTGCTCTGTATCCCTATAACGCAAACTTCTTCAAGCTTCAGATGCAAGCGACGCAGTTTGATGTGTGCATTGCGGATCTCGTACGTTGGACGCACATACCGCTGGCGTGGGCGGAGCTTTTCGGGCAAGTGGCTTGCCTGTTCCTGATCCTGTGGGCGGTGAAGCGCATCGCGAGCCGGCTGTTTGCCGAGGAGACCGCGCTCTGGGCGGGCGTGGCGTTGGTGGCCGCGATGTTCACGCTGCCCGTGGCGGGGACGGCGCTGTACATGGTCGACCAGCACCTGCACCCGCGTACCCTGGCCACGGCGGCCATCCTGCTGGCCATCTGGCGCATTCTGGATAGAAAGCACTGGCAGGCGGCGCCGCTGCTGCTGGTGGCATTCCTCATGCATCCGCTGATGGCGGCGATGGGAATATCGTTCTGCATATTCCTCACCGTCGCCCTGATGGACTCGGTGCATGCGCGCGTGCGTGCGTGGCGGAGTTCGCTGGCCGCGGCTGTGCCGCTGGGCTGGGTGTTTGAGCCCGGCTATCCGGAATGGCGCAAGGCGCTCGACACGCGCACATACTACTACCTCTACAAGTGGACCTGGTACGAGTGGCTGGGTGCACTGGCGCCGCTGTTTCTTTTCTGGCTTTTGTGGCGGCTGGCGCACAAGCGGGGAGAGACCGCGCGGGCGCGATTTGCGCTGGCCGTGTTTGCGTATGGCGTGTTTCAGCAGGCGCTGGCCATGGTCCTGCTTTGGCCCCCGGCTCTGGTGCGGCTTACGCCGCTGCAGCCCATGCGCTATCTGCATCTGCTGTACTTTCTTCTCATGCTCACGGCCGGATGCTTGCTGGGCAAATATGTGCTGAAGCGCAGCGCGTGGGGATGGGCCGTGTTTCTGCTGGCGGTGAACGGCGGCATGCTGGCATGGCAGAGGGCCGAATTCAGCGCCAGCCAGCACCTGGAACTGCCCGGGCGCGCGCCAGCCAATCCGTGGCTGCAGGCCTTTGCGTGGATTCGTACGAACACGCCGGTGAATGCCTACTTTGCTCTCGATCCGCAAACCATGGAAGCGCCGGGCGAGGACTATCACGGCTTTCGCGCGCTGGCTGAGCGCAGCCAACTGGCCGATGCGGTGAAGGACGCCGCGGTGGTGACGCAGGTGCCTGAGCTGGGACCGGTGTGGGCGCGCCAAGTGGAGGCCGAGCAGGGATGGCGGAATTTCAAGCTTGCGGATTTCGAGCGCCTGAAGGCGGAATTCGGCGTGGATTGGGTGCTGGTTTCGAATCCGCAGGCGGAGGGGCTGGCATGCCGGTGGCATAACGGGATGCTGGCGGTGTGCCGGATTCCGTGAGAGCAGGAACGCGGTTTTACCTGCATTGAGGTCCGGGCCTGACGGCCAAAAGCGGGAATGCGTCAGGTTTCAGGAGGCTGAAGGCTCCTGCTCCCTCCGTCGGGCCAAAGCCCATACCCTTCGCGTGCAAGAAAGCCTGCACGTTTAAGACATCTCCAAAGCAAAACCTTTGCAGGTTGCGGCTGCATCCGCGAGAATGAGTTAAGTCCACCCAGTTCTCCTAACGGCGCGGGCGCGGAACCACAACATGCTGAACCTGACCCGGCGATTGATTATCGGCTGTGTGCTCTTGGGCTGCTTCACGGTGGCCCTGGTGGCGATTGCGCACAAGGCGCTGTCGGCGGCAGGGCAGCTCACCCTGGCCTACGTGCTCGCCGGTGCGGCGGTGGTGCTGGCCGCCGGGACCATTTACTACGTTCTGAAACCCATTCGCATGCTGGCGCGCGACGCCCACCTGATTGCGCAGGGCAACCTGGAGCATCGCGTGGTATGGCGCGGGCGCGACAACTTCGGGGTGATTGCCAGCGAGTTGAGCCGGATTGCGGTGCGGCTGCGCGAGCTGCGCGACACCGAGGCCGGGCGCAAGCAGATGGAGTTTCAGCTTTCCGACGCGGTGCTGCAGTCGATCTTCGAGCCCATCATCGTGACCGACGGCAAGGGGCACGTGCTTAAGCTGAACCAGGCGGCGGCGGAATTGCTGGGCGAAGCTGCAGGGGACCGCATGGCCCTGGCCAAGGCGCCGGGCGGCGACAAGATTCTGAACGCGGTGCGCGATGCGGTTTCGATGCAGAAGGCGGTGGCGGCTGAAGGCGACGCATCGGTGCTGCCCATGCGCATCGGCCAGCAGGAACGAAGCTATCGGCTGCGCACCACGCCCATGCGCGACTCCGACGGCAAGCTGCTGGGAGCGGTTACGACGCTTGAAGACGTAACCAGCCTGCAGGATATCGACCGCTTCAAGACGCAATTCATCTCCGTGGCCAGCCGCAAGCTGCGCGACCCGTTGCTGCAACTGCGGCGCGGGCTCTACGCGCTGGCGCAGGGATTCAGCGGCGAGATGACGCAGTTGCAGACGGAGCTAGTGGATGCGGCCAGCAAGGACGCGGAGCATCTGAACGACCTGATGAGCGACCTGATTGAAGTGGCCGAGCTGGATACAGGCAAGCGCGAGCTGAAACTGGAACAGATTCGGCCGACGCAGATTCTGAACGAGGCGCGCGACCGGTTTGCCGAAGAGGCGGCGCAGAAGCATGTGCGGCTGGAGGTGAACGCGTTCGCCGACCTGGCCGCGGTGCAGGCCGACCGGCGCGCGCTCAGGTCGATCCTGGACAACCTGCTTTCGAATGCGCTGCGCTATACCCCCGAGGATGGAGAGATTCTGCTGGCTGCCGAGGAGATCAAGAACTTTGTGCAGTTCAGCGTGCGGGATACGGGACGCGGCATCGAAGCGGAGCGGCTGAGCTCGATCTTCGACCGCTTCAATCCATTTTCGGAGCGCGGATCGGGGCTGGGACTGGCGCTGGTGCGGCGGCTGGTGGAGTCGCTGGGCGGGCAGATCGCCGTGGAGAGCCGGCTGGGCCACGGATCGACCTTCCGCTTCACGCTTCCCGTGGCCGTCGTAACCGAAGCCCATCATCCCGTCGAGGTGGGCTAGAGCCATGGCCGAAATCCAACTTGAAAAATCGGCTCCGGAACCGGCAAAGCTGCGCATTTATATTGGCGCGGCGCCGGGCGTAGGCAAGACCTACGACATGCTGAACGACGCCTACAACATGAAGCACCAGCAAGGCGTGGACGTGGTGATCGGGCTGGTGGAACCGCACGGGCGCAAAGAAACGGAAGCGCGCATCCGGGATCTGGAAATGATTCCGCTGAAGGTGATTCCCTATCGCGGCGTGAACCTGAAAGAGATGGACGTGGACGCGATCCTGGCGCGGCATCCCAACACCGTGATCGTGGATGAACTGGCGCACACCAACGTGCCGGGCAGCAAGAACCGCAAGCGCTACGAGGACGTGCTGGAGCTGCTGGATGCGGGCATCAACGTGATGACCGCAGTCAACATCCAGCACCTGGAAACGCTGAACGACGCCGTGAGCCGCTCGGCGAGCACCACCATTCGCGAAACCGTTCCCGACAGTTTTTTCAAGCGCGCCGACGAAGTAGTGAACGTAGACGTGACGGTGGACGAGCTGCGCACTCGCCTGCGCCAGGGGAAGATCTACGCGCCGGAAAAAGTGGAGCAGTCGCTGGCCAACTTTTTCCGCAAAGGCAACCTGAACACGCTGCGCGAGCTGGCGCTGCGCACCACGGCTGAACAGGTGGGCAGCGCCGCTGCCGAGTACCGGCGCGTTCAGGGACTGGAACAGGCGCCGATTCCCGAAAAAGTGATGGTGTGCCTGAGCACACGGCCGGGCACGGAGCGGCTGCTGCGCGTGGGCGCGCGCATTGCCGGCCGGCTAGCGAGCAACTGGTATGCCGTGTACGTGAACCGGCCCGATGACAAGGGCCACGGCGACCCGGAGGCCTATCACCGGCTGGAGGAGTATCAACGCATGGCGCGGGACCTGGGCGCAAAGGTGGTGATGCTCACCGACCGCAACATTTCCGACGCGCTGATCCGCTTTGCGCAGCAGGAGAACATCAGCCACGTGGTGTTTGGCCAGTCGGCGCGGTCGCGCTGGGACATTCTGTGGCGCGGCTCGGTGCTCAACCGGTTCCTGTCGGAAGTGCGCGACGTGACCGTGCAGGTGGTGCCGATGCAGGTGCAAAGGAAAAGACCGGGAGTGGCAAGCAGAGAATAGGCAATAGAGAAGTAGAAAGAGCAGGCGGCGAAGTTTCTACTCCCTACTGGCTACTCCCTGGAGCTGGCTGCATAAATACCCGGGCCCGGTTCAGAAATCATCCCTCAGGGGCTAAAGCCCCGATGTTTATGCCTCTTTCATGGCACGGCTGAAGCCGTGCCCTTCCAAAACACCATTTATGCGACCAGCTCTATTCCCTGCCTTATTCGCAGAAGACGCGCACCTTGGCTTTTTCTTCCTTGGCGTCGACGTCGACGGAGAGATCTTCGAGGTGATCGACCAGCTCCTCGAGATTTTCAGGCTTGATTTGTGACACCGTGAGCGGGACGCCGTGACGGCTGAGGGTTTCGTCCAGCTGCTCCTGCGCCTGCTTGGGAATGAGGCTGGCGAGGCGCACGCCTGCGCGCAACAATTGCATGGGCACGCGAACGTTGACGGTGGTGGGCTCGCCCTTCTCATTCGCCTCAACCAGTACGCGCAGATATTTGGCGCGCGTCTTGACGGGCGTGTCGCGCCAGCCGTCTGAAGCGGGAACGGCGCCGGAAAACTGGCTGGCGGTTGCCGTGGAGTCGGGCTCGAGGGCGGCGAGCAATTGCTCGGCCTCGCCGGCGGTGATCTTGCCCGCGGCGAGCATTTCGAGAATCTGGCGGCGATTTTCGTTCATGGGGCGCTACTCCTTCTTCAATTCAATTCGTAAGGCTCAATCTTGCTTTTTCCAATGATTGCGGGCAGGGATGCCGGCGCTACATGATGCGCACGAGCACTTCGGCTTCGTGCGAGCTGACGTGGATGTGGGTTCCGGGCAGACTGCAAATGATGGCCCAGAAGACGGCGATGGCGCGCCAGGGACTGACGCGGCCCGCAATGCAAAGGCCGAAAATCACGATAAAGATGATGGGCGAGAGCAGGATGACGGGAATCCAGAGCAGGAAGAGCGGGACCCATAGGCGCGGCATGCGGAAGTGCGGCGCTTCGATCTGCAGGACGGCGAAGTTGGGAGTCACTTGAGGGCCTCCAGGGCGCGAATGGCTTCGGCGGCGGTGAGTTCGCCGGCATTGAGGCGCTCCAGCACCTCGGTGCGGGAGGGCGCCGGGCTAGTTTCGACGGTTTCGACAAATTCCAACTGGCCGGCGATGCGGTTGAGACGGGCCTTGATGGTGGGGTAACTGACCCCGAAGGTCTGCTCCATCTCCTTGATGGTGCCGTGGGAACGGAGAAAGGCGGTGACAAAGACCTGGTCTTCAAGGCTGAGTTGTGCGAGCTGGGGGAGGGTGAACTGGCCTTCGACGGCGATTTGCCTGGCCGGAATGCGGACCCGTTCAATGACGAGGGGCGCGCCCTGGGCGATGCGGAGCAGGTCTTGCCAGTCGAAGGCGGATTTGGGGGTGTCAGGCATCGAGGTAATTAATCTCGATCCTTAATCTAACTAAGAATATTAATAATGTCAACGATAAATATAAATGTTATTTAGTTTCATTGTTGTCCGATTGAACATCTCGATGTTTTGGCCGCCGCCCCGCACACTTTAGGGGACGGTGAAGGGCCGGAGGCCGTCCCAGGGGAAGAGGCCGGTGGGGGCGGTGGCGGTGGAGGGCTGCTCACGGAACACGAAGCGGACAAAGAAGCCGACCGAGGCGAAAGAGTAGTTGCGGGTATTGTTGGCGGCCAGGTAGCCGCCGGCGAACCAGTGCGGGCCGATCTGGTAGGCGATCTCGCTGCGCAGATCGTAGTTGGCGCTGACGCTGGTGACGCTGGGCAGCATGGGACTGTTCTGCGAGGTTTCAAGCGGCTTGTCGCCGGCCAGCGGCCACAGCGGCGTGGAATTCTCCTGAAAACCCTGCGCGCCCACCGCGCCCATGATGTTGTAGTGAAGGTTGGTGAGGTAGTGGCCTGACCAACTGAAGGGCACGTTGGCCAGGAAGTAGCCCTGCGGGCTGAAGTAGCCGCCCATGCCGTGGGTGAAGGCGTTCTGGTTGTTGGCGTAATGCATGGCGAAGAAATTGGCGCCAATGCTCAGGTTGCCGTACTCGGGCGAGGTGAAGGCGCGCCAGTACGCGCCGCCGGTGCCGTCGATACGGCTGTTGTTTTCGACGTGATCGCCGGTGAGGTACTGGCCGCCGGCGGAGAAGTAGAAGCCTGACTGGGCGTCGCCGTGCGCAATCCGGATTTCACCCTGGTCGTAGACCACGCCGCCCCAGACCTGGCCGGGATAGCTGAGCGAGGCCTGGCCGGGATCGCGCAGGCCGGCGTAGGAGAGCTGGGAGTCTTTCTCGGAGTCGCGGACAAGGCTGATGCTGACGGGGCCGTTGCCGGGGTTCCATTGCAGGCGGCCGGTAAAAGTGGATACGAGGAAGTTGTAGGGCGTGTAGCCGCCGGCGATAGCAAAGTGCGGGAAGGCAAGCTGCAGCTCGCCGCCCAAGCCAACCGCGTTTTGCTGCGCGGGGATGGTGGTGTTGGTGCCAGTGAGCGTGCCGATCGGCTCGGGGATGGTGACGAGCGAGGAGCCGGAGATGGTGGACTCAGTGACCGTGAGGATGGCGTTGCCGTTGGCCTGGCCGGAGTCGAGAAAGACGGGATGGGCGATGGCGGTGATACGCCCGTTGTAGCCGAGCGGCGCCGAAGCCTCGAATGGCGCCTCGATGGCGGCAAGCTGGCTGAAGCCTGGATCGCCCGAGCGATAGTTGAGCAGCGTGGTGCCGCCGAGCCAGCCGCTGTAGCCGCTCTCGATGGCGTGCAACTGCGCTTCGGCTTCGTCGCGCGGGTTGACGGGATTGCCCTGGCGCTGCGTGCGCACCCACGGACCGCGCAGCGGCGGCAGATTGCGTTGCTCGAGCTCCTGATCGGAGAGGCCGGTACCGGTGGTCTGCTGGGGATTTTCTTCAGGAGGCGGCGCGGGCTGCCCGGCTTGCGCGGGAGGCAGAGTTTGCGGGGGCGGTTCGGGGAGCGGACTGCTCTCGATGGGCGCGTTGCCGAGGGTCTGAGCGGGTTGCTGCGCTGCTTTCTTTTTGCGCTTGCGCGCGGCTGCGTGCCCGGCGGCCGACGGTTTTGCGGGCGGAGCTGTGGTGGTTGCAGGCGGTGTTGCGGGCGCAGCGGGAGTTGGCTGCGGCGCAGCGGGCTGCTGCTGCGGAGCGGAGTAGGCGCCGGTGGCGGCTTCCTGCGCAGAGGGCGTGTATTGCGCCACGTTGTACGTGCCCTGAGGGGCGCTGGGAGGAGGCGCAGTGGCGATGGGCGCAACGGGAGCGTTGGGAACGTTGCGAATGACAGCGGCAGAGCCGCTGGTGAGCTGGCTGTCAGTCTGATCGGCGAAGCCTGCCTGCGCCTGCGCGGCGACGGGGCCCATGGGCTGAGCAGTGATGCGCCGGTTGGCGGGCGGAGGCGCAACGGGAGCGGGCGAGGGCGGCGGGAGGCGCGGAGCCTGATCCTCAGGTATGGCAGCGATAGTTTCTTCAGACGGCGGCAGGTGAATTTTGCCGGTGAACTGATCGAGACGCGGAGGAACCGAAGCCGGCGGCGCGGCGGCGGGCTGGACGCCGGTGGCGGAATGCATAACAGGCGGCTGGGTGGCGCTTTGTTCGACGAGAACCGGCGCACTGGGCGGGCCAGGGCGAGCGGCTGCGGGCGGTGTGTAGGCGGGCAGAGTTCCCCGCCCCGGCGCGTAGCTGGAGTTTGATGGCAGAGGGAGCGGGTTGTTGGACGGCGCGGTGATGGGCGGCGGCTGGGCCGGCTGAATGGGCGCAGCGGCCGGGAGCGGCGCCGCGGTTTGCGACTTGTACGACGGCAACGGCGCAAGCTGCTGCGGCGTGGGCAAGGGATCGAGGCGCGGATCGAGCAAGCGCCTGGTATCGCCGGGAGCGGGCGCGCGCGCAGCGACGCCGGGAGTACCGAGGCCGTAGTCGAGACTCTTGACGCTGGAGCCGGGAGGCATGGCGGCCAGAGCGGCGCGCCAGAAATCGCTGGCACGCTCGTTGTTGCCGCGCGCCTGCTCAAAGCGCGCGGCGAGGCCGAGGACCACGGGATCGTTGGGATAGTGCGCGAGGGCGACGCGCAGCCAACCTTCGGCCTGCGCCATGTCGCGGGCGGTGAGGGCGGCGGAGATGGCGCCCTGGAAGTCGCCGACCGCGGCGTTGCTCAGGTCGATGGATTTGTAGAGGGTGACGGCGTCCTGGGCGCGGCCTACGCGGGCATAAGCACCGGCGACAGCGAGACGCACGACCAGATTGTCGGGGTAATCCTGCGACGCGGCCTGGAGCAGTTCGACGGCGCGAAGAAGATGGCCGGCGTCCATGGCCTCGTTGGCGCGGCGCACGGCCCAATCGGCCCAGAGGGTGTCGAGCTGCTGGCGCTGATCGGCGGTGAGGTCGACGCGTGAATCGAGACGCTGGAGGAGGGGATAGAGCGCGACATCGTCGCGAAGATTGTAGAGCAGCCAGGCGTGCTGCACTTCAAGGTTGGCCGGGGCGGAGGCGCGATGGAGAAGATAGAAGTTTTCGACGCGCCTGAGGTAGGCGGTGGCATCGGCGGAGTCGCCGACGGCGTAGTAAAGGCTGGCGATACCCTGCACCCACTCAATGTCGGCTTCGAGCTGGCGGCGCACGTCAGGAGGGATTTTGGAGAGCTGGTCGAGAGCCTCGGCGGTGCGGTTGCCGGCCATGAGCGAGAAGATGAGGCCCTTCCAGGTATCGGACGCGAGCGAATGCGGAGGATTGAGCGTGATGGGGACCTGGGCATAGGATTCGGCCGCAGCCTGCATGGCGGTGAGATGGGGAGAGCCGAGGCGAAGCGAGGCCGATTTCGTGCGCGCGGGGGGGCGGGCGAGATTGACTGAGGCGAGAACGAGGAACCCGGAGCGCTTGTTGCGTGTTTGGGCTGAAGGGATAAAGAAGCGTCGCTCAGGAGCTAAAGTTCCGCCGTTTTTGCGGGTTTGACGGCACGGCTGAAGCCGTGCCCCTGCAAAACCGGATTCATGCGACCGGCTCGAGCTCGGCGCGGATGGATGCTCAAGCGCGGCGTGAGGAACCGGCGGGAGGGGCAGATCATGGGAATCGGGAGAAGCGATGCTTGCGGGCGGAGCTTGCGGCGCGGACGGCGATTGCGGAACGACCACGGGTGGTCCGCCGCTGTAGGGGTCGGGGCCGTAGGAGGGTACGGGCGGCAACCTGGTGGTCTTGGCGAAAGGCTCGTAGTCGGGGTCGAGCAGGTGCTGCAAGTCGGCGGCGGTGACGGCGCGATGCGGCTTGGTGTCCTGGTCGGGATAGACGAGGACATGGGCGAGGCGGTCGGCAGGCGACACCTGCGGCATGGCGGCCAGCGAGGCGCGGTAGTAGTCGGCGGCGCGCTCGTTGTCGCCGCGAGCCTGCTCGTAGCGGGCCGCGAGGGAAAGGATGGCGGGATCGGTGCCGAAGCGCTCCAGAGCCTGGCGAAGCCAGAGCTCGGCCTGGTTGCGGTCGTTGGCGGCGAGCGCTGCACCTACGGCGCCTTCGAAGTCGCCCGCGGATGCGTCCTGCATGGGAACGGTTTTAAACAGAGCCAGCGCCTCGCGGGCGCGGCCGACGCGGGCGTAGCCGCCGGCCACTGCCTTGCGCACGGTCAGGTTGTTGGGAAAAGCCAGCGCGGCGGCGTCGAGAATGTCGATAGCGCGCGAGGCGTAGCCGTTGTCCATGGCCGCAGCGGCGCGGCGCACGCTCCAGTCGGCCCAGATGTCCTGCACGGTTTCGCGCTGCGCTAGAGTGAGATCGTTGCGGCCGCCGATGCGCATGAGCGCGACGTAAAGCGCGCGATCGTTGCCGGTGTTGTAGAGCAGCCAGCAGCTCTGCACGTCGACGCTGGGGGGAGGAAGCTGGCGGGCCTTGGCGTAGTAGGCCTGCACGCGGTCCATCAACTGCAAGGCGCGGGCGGTCGAGCCGGCGGTTGCGTAGACGCCGGCCTCGGTTTGCAGGAAATCGATGTCGCTGTCGAGCTGCCTGAGCACGAGAGCGGGAATCTGCGCCAGCTCTTCGAGCGCCTGATCGTTGCGGTTGGTGGCGGTGAGGGTGGCGATGAGGCCCTTCCAGGCATCGGCGCGGTCGGGGTGATCGGTGAGCACCTGGCGGTAGATGGCGTAGGCCTGGTCGGTGTTGTTGCGCAGAAGATAGATGCCGGCCAGCTGCAATTCGAGCGACACGGAGGGCTGGCGGCCGGCGGCGATGTCGAGTTTCCCGGCGCGCTCCAGCAGGCCTTGCGCCACTTCATATTGATTGGCGTTTTGGTAGATGGCGCCAAGCTCGGAGAGGAAGGCAGCGTCGCCGAGCGCGGTTTCATAGGCGGCCGCGGGCATTCGCTCGACGGCTGCGATGGCGTCGGTGTCCTGCGCGAGCTCATGATAGGCGCTGATGAGGCCTTCCCAGGCGGAGACGTTGCCAGGATCGGCGGCCAGCACCTGCGAATAAAGCGCGGCGGCCTGCGTGTAATGCCTGGCCTGCATCAGAATGCCGGCGTAGTTGAGGCGGGTGCCGGCCAGAAGCGTGGCGCCGTTGCCGGGGAACGGCAGGGCCAGCGCCTGCGCGAGGACGCGCTGCGCATCGACGCTTCGGCCCAGCGACTCGTAGATGGCGGCGAGGGCGCCCAGGAATTCGGGATCCTGGTTGAGCGCGACCCTGATCCTGGCGGGAAAGCGCGCGGCGACGGCGAGGGCCTTGTCGCTCTGATTGGCGCGCGCGAAAGCCAGAAAGAGACCGCGCCAGCCCTCGAGCGAGGCGGGCTGCAGGTGGATAAGCTGCTCTTCGACGTTGGCGGCGGCGCCGTATTGCCCGCCCTTGATGTAGACGCCGGCGAGGCCGTTGAGCGCGTCGGCGCTGCGCGGATTCATTTCGAGCGCGACGCGATATTTCTCCGCAGCCGCGTCGAGCTGATTCTGCGCGAAGGCTTGCGCGGCCTCGTCCATAGTGAAGAAGAAGCGCGCCTGGGCGAGCGCGGTGACGACGATCTTCTCTCTGTAACCGTCCTGCTCGGCCTGACTGAGATAGCTGATGGCGCCGGCGAAGTTTTTCTGCTGCATGCGCAGGAAGCCCATGCCCGCGGCGACGCGGCCGTTGCCGGGCTCCTTGTCGAGAAGCGCGGTGAAGCGGCGCTCGGCATCGTCGAGATGATGGGCATTGAGGGCGGCAAAGGCGGCGTGCTCTTCGGGCGTGCGCGCGATGCCTGAGTTCATCTGCGCCAGCGTGGTTTCGCTCTTCTTCAATGCCTGCGCGATCTCAGCGTCCTGGGGGTGGGCCTTCAGATAGTCACGCAGATCGGGGGCCGAAGCGGGATTGGCGGCATTCCAGATAAGCGCCTGGCGCAATGCGGCCTGGGCGCCGGGATCGCCGGGATGCGCCTTGAGCAGGCGCATGCCCTCGTCGCGGGAGCGCGCGTCATAGGTAAGCATTTTGCCGAGCGCAATGGCGTAGCGCGGATCGCCGGGGTTGCGCTCGACGAGCGCGCGCATGCCGGCCACGGCTTCCTGCTTGCCGCCGGCGGTACCGTAGAGGGTCTCGTAATAGGCCAGCGCGATATCGCCATTGGGCGGCTGATCGCCATAGAGCTGGCGATAGATGCGCATGGCATCTTCGTTTCTGCCCTGCCTGGCCAGCTCGCCGGCCTGGCGCAACTGCTCGCTGGCGGCGCTGGTGCTGGGCATGGACTCGATGCGGGCGATGTCGGGATCATTGCGATTGATGCGGCGCAGGCGATCGAGAACTTTTTCAGACTCATCGGCCGAGCCCATCAATTTATAGTCGCGGGCAAGGCCTACGAGGGCCTCGTGATTTTCAGGAGCGGAGAGCAGAATCTGCTGCCACTGCTGGGCGGCAAGGTCGGGACGGCCACGGGCTTCGAGGGCGCGGGCTTTTTCAGCCAGGCTGGCGCGCTCGGCCTCGACGGAATTGGCGGCGGGAGCTTTTTGCGCGAGGACTACCGGCAGCGTCAGCATGAGGCAGCCCGCTACGATCAAACCCGCAATCCAAGCTCCGCAGCCCACCCTCATTCGCGCTTCCATTGTATTGGCTCTATTGGCGTCTATTAGCGCTTCCATTTTACGTTCAGTTCGCCCTCAGGACCAAACCGAAATCTGGCCTCGAGAAATCCGGTTCCAAATAGGGCAAGGTTCTGATCGTAATAGGCCAAATCCTTGCCGAACAAACCCGATGCGGCCTTCTGTTTGCTGACACAAAGCATCTGTCGCGCCACCGCACGGGAGGCGTCAGGAAAAGCACGCAGATAGGGCAAAACCGCCGCAGAAAACCCTACAGGTCCATCTTGCGCCTCCGGGATTCCCTGATCACTGACCTTTTCCGGGGGGGCATCATGATCGGCAAGATAGGCGCTCATCGCGGGGATGGCGTTGAGGACGGGAGCGCGTAGAGGGTCGTCAGGGTCGGCCATGCCGGCCCAAAGGTAGACGCGGATGGCGTCGTAGCTGCCGCCGGAGATGGCGCCGGCAGCGGCGCCGGGCGGATCGGCTGCCGGGTAGAAACCGTCGCCGGGCACGTATTCCACCCAGTCCATGGCAAAGCCGTGGCGGGAGCTCTGCGCAAGCAGGCGGGGAATGTTCTGCGCGATCTGGCGCCAGGGGCCGGAAGGATCGACGGCGGCGAAGCGCTCGAAGACAAACAGCGGCAGGTAGCTCGGATTCAGAGTCCAGTTGTTGCCGTGCTGGAAGCCGGAGGGGCCGGGTACCAGCATGGTACCGAAGCCAGGCAGATCGACAACCTCGTTTTTGGCAATGAGGGCGAGCATGCCGCGGCCAAGATTGGTATGGGCGGGCGAGTTCCAAAGACGGCCTGCCTCAAGGAGCGTGTAGGCCATCCAGACGTCGGCGTCGGAGGCAGAGTTGGAGTCGAGCACCTTCCACGAGCCATCCTTGTCTTTTCCCCACAGCCAGGCCGGCAAATGGGCAGAGAGATCGCCGGCGGCGAGGTTGTTTTGCGTCCAGGTGAGGACGCGGTCGAAGGCGGGGCGATCGTTGTCGGCAAGTGCGAAGAAGAGAGCGTAGGCCTGGCCTTCGGAGGTAGTGTGCTGGTCTCCTTCGGGATCGAAGACACGGCCCTGGGCATCGATGAAACGCGCCGCGTAGGCGTTCCAGAGTTGCCAGGGGCTTTGCCTGCAGCCGGCGGCGACTGCGGACATGAATAAAGCCATCATCAGCAAGAAACGCTTCCCTGGCCGGGATGTGGAAGAGGCCATTGTGTGTCAACTCCGACCAGGGTCTGACAAAGGTGTCAGGTTTCAGGTGTCAGGTTTCTGGTGTCAGGCGGCGGCTGACAGCGATGGGCTGAAACCTGAAAACCTGCTTTTAGTCCTCGGCCACCGTGAGGCGCGCGCGGGCGCGGGCACGCAGCCACTGCCGCGTCCAGAGGGCGAGCAGGAACGAAAGGATGATGACGACCAGCGCAATCAGCCACGGATACTCGGCGGCCCAGAGCTTGAGCGCCACCCACCACGGCAATACCCCCACATGATAGATCTCAGAACCGATGCGGAAAGACTGGAATTCCTTTCCGTGCAGGACGGCGACGGAGTCGGAGATGTCGTGCGCTTGCTGGATTTCGAGGAATGTCTCCATGAAGGGAGCGAACGTGGATGCGTCCTTGAAATGAATGGCCACGATGCTGCGGTTGCCGGCTGCGTCGTAAGGCGATTGGATGCCCTCGATGACGGCGTCGGGAGTGCCGAGGGCGGCGAGGATACCGGACTCATCGTGCTCGCCGGACTCGAGCTTCCACCACTGGTGGCCGTGCAGCGGAGCGAAGAAGCCCTCAGTGTCGCGCACCTGGATGTGCCCGGCGCCAAGAGAGACGGGCAAATGCGTTCCCAGCTTGTCAAAGGCCGGCTGATCGTCGCCGGCGCCGAGAATGAGGAAGTCGGTGGCGGCACCATCGTGCAGGGCATCGGGACCAGCCACTGTGACGCGCAGGCCGGGAAAGCCGGTCTGGCGCCCGAAGTGGCCCATGAGCGTGACGAAGGTCTCGATCTCCTGCTCAGTGGGCGCGGGCGGCAGCACCACGGTGGTTTCGCTCAGGTCGGCGACGCGGGTGAACGGAAAGCCGGCGTTGGCGAAGATTTCGAGATTGGGCATGGGCGCCCAGTGCGGATACCCGCGCAGATCGAGATAGGAGTCGCGCAGAATGGCGCCCTGCATATTGATGGGGGTGGTGTCTTCGCAGCCGCTCTTCTTGAGCAACTGGAAGGTGAAGTCGAAGGCCAGCGAGTTGGAAAAGGGACGCAAGTTGACCGAAGGCACGGAAATCTCGGTCTGCATGCGGCGCGAGGTTTCCTGGCCGGGAACGAGGGGAACAGAGCCGAGGAAGGCGTTGTTGATGCTGACCTGCATGCTGGAGATGGGACCGATGGGGATGGAGTTGTAGCGATAAGCCACGTGCAGGACGATGTTGGGATTCTCGGGAGGATAGTACAGGTCGGGGGGAACGCGGAAATAGGCGTAGAGCGGAACGCTGCCGTCGCCCTGGAGTTGTTCGGCCGAGGCGTAATCCCAGAGCGGGATGGTGCGGTCAGTGCGCGCCCAGCGCGGAGCGGTGTCGGGAGCCTGCTTGTCGGGCAGCCTGAGGGTGTCGATGGTGGTCTGGGGGCCATCGAGCATGTCGCTGCGCAAGGCCACGGCCTGTGCCGCGGCAATCAGTTCGCCGGCGTTGCCGCCGGTGACGATGAGAATCTTGCCGTATGGATCGCCGGGGTTGGTGCGCATGGCCACGGTGGGGCCGTTGACTGCGGGAAGATTGAGGCCTGCGGGAAGACTGGCGGGGTTTTCAGCGATCACAATGGCGTTGCCGGGCGGGATGGCGCCGAAGTGCACGGGAAAGCGCACTGGGCGGTTCTCGCTGATGAGGCCAAAGTAGCTGGTGACGATGCCGGCGGCCTGAATGGCCTGGTAGGAGGGCTGCGAAGGAAAGACCACGGGCACGCTGAGCGGCTGAATGACGGCCGGATCGATGAGGGGAATGGGGAGCTGCTTGAGATCGTCGGCCAGGGGCAGGATGTCGCCGCGAATATCGATGGTTGTGTTGCGATGGACGCGCGCCCAGAGGGTGGTGTTGGCCGGATCCTCGCACACCATGGTGTAGTGGCCGATGAACTCGAAGGTCAGGGCGTTATGGTGCACCAGCAACTCGGGGGGAATATCGAAGTCAGCTTCGGACTCGCGGCTGTCAGAGCCGCCCGATGGGCCGGGGGTGGGCTGGATGGTGGCAAAAAGCGTGCCGTTCATCATCAGCTTGAGATGGCTCAACTGGGGCAGGAGGCTGGGAGAGAAGGCGTAGTAGACGTGAATTTTGGCGGTGCGCACCACGTGCGTCTGCGGCAGCGTGAAGTAGACGGTGTGCATGGTGTCGATGCTATGCAGATCGATTTGCGGAGCGCCGGCATCGGCAAGCGTGAAGGTGTCGTGGTATTGGCCGGGAGGAACGGCGGAGTTAGCGGAGTTAGCGGAGTTAGCGGAGTTGGCAGAGTTGGCGGCCGGAGCTTGGGCGTGCAGGGTACGGGCGGTGAGCGCGAGGGCCGCGGCGGTAAAGAGAAGGAGCGCGGAGCGCGCGATGGAAAGAGACTTGCGCTCGGATCTTTCGCGATCGCTGAAGATGTCCACGAAGGTTGTCCTGAGTCCGCGCATGGAGATCTGGAAGATGCGGAGCAGGCTGCGCAGCACGTTGTCGGGCTCGCGGGCTTCGCCCCAGCCGAGCCAGGCATCGGCGCGGGAATAGAGAGCCACGGTCAACGCTTCCTGCTCGGCGATGGTGAGATTTTCGAAGCCAACGCGCAACACTGATCCCTCCACGGAGACTACGGTGGCGGGCAGATCGATATCCGGAGCGGGGATGGGAAAAGTCACGCGCAGCTCTTCCTGGGGCGCGACATCGATAGACTCGCTGAGGCGGATGCTGGTGCCGCCGCTGGAGATATCGATGGTCTCGCCGGAGATCAATCGCCCATTGGGGAACTTGACGAGGAGCGGCGTAACCACCTTGATGCGAACGGTGGTGCGCAACTGCTGCAACTCACGCGCCACGGCGATGCATACACCCAAGATGACCACGTTGAAGCAGCACCACATGACATTCATCAGCACCGTGCCGGGGCGGTCGCGGTCCCAGACGAAGAAGCGCGGAATGGCGAAGATAAGCCCGAGAAGATTGAAGAAGAGCATGACCAGAAAGGGCTGCGCGATGCGCGAATCAAAGAAAGTGCGGCGGACCACGCCGCCCTTGGCGGTGACGTTGAATTTGCCCAGCCTGGGATTGATGAGGGCCAGCACGGTGGGCAGCAGGATGTAGGGCGCCAGCACGGTTTCGTAGATCTCGTTCCAGAACGAGAAGCGGTGCTCGCCCTGAATGCGCGAGTTGGTGACGTTGGAGAGGGTGAGGTGAGGCAGGGCGTAGGCGAGGATGGCCGCCCAGTAACCGGGGATGTTGGTGTGATTGAGGAGAAGATAGATGAGCGGGGCGGTGAGGAAGATGAGGCGCGGCACCGCGTAGAGAAAGTGGCCCATGGCGTTGAAGTAGCACAAGCGCTGCGGAAATTTGAGTCCCGGGGCCAGGAGCGGATTGTCGATGCGCAGCACCTGGATCATGCCGCGCGCCCAGCGGATGCGCTGGCCGATGTGGGCCGAAAGGCGCTCGGTGGCGAGACCGGCCGCCTGGGGAATGTTGATGTAAGCCGTGCTCCACCCGTGCATCTGCATGCGCAGGGCGGTGTGCGCGTCCTCGGTGACGGTTTCAACGGCCATGCCGCCGATGTCGTCGAGGGCCTCGCGGCGCATGACGGCGCAGGAGCCGCAGAAGAACGAGGAATTCCAGAAGTCGTTGCCGTCCTGCACCACGCCGTAGAAGAGTTCGCCCTCGTTGGGAATGATGCGGAACTGCCCGAGGTTGCGCTCGAACGGGTCGGGTGAATAGAAGTGATGGGGCGTTTGCAGCACCGCCAGCTTGGGGTCGCGCAGGAACCAGCCCACGGTCATCTGCAGGAAGCTGCGCGTGGGGACGTGATCGCTGTCGAAGAAGGCGATCAGCGGCGAGTGCATGGTTTTGAGGGCGGTGTTGATGTTGCCCGCCTTGGCGAACTTGTTGTCGGGCCGGGTGCGGTAGCCGATGCCGGCTTCGCGCGCGAACTCCTCGAATTCCTTGCGGCGGCCGTCGTCGAGGATGTAGACGTGCATCTTGTCGACGGGCCAGTCCATGTTGAGCGCGCCCAGCGCGGTGTAGCGCACCACGTCGAGGGGCTCGTTGTAAGTGGGGATGAGGACGTCGATGTGCGGCCAGTCGTCGGGATTGTCGGGCAGCGCCACGGGCGCGCGGCGCAGCGGCCAGATGGTCTGGAAATAGCCGAGAAAGAGAATGATGAAAGCGTAGGCCTCGGCGAAGAGCAGGCAGAAGATGAAGAAGGCATCCAGCGCGCCCCAGTGATTGGCGGGGTCGTGAAAGAACCTGATGACCTGGGTGATGCGCCAATATCCGTAGCGGAAGGTGCAGAACATCGACAGCATCATGAGGGCGAGCGTGACGAGGTAGGAGTCAGAGCTGCGCGCCATGGCCATGGCGATGAGCAGGCTGACCAGTCCCAGCAGAGCCTGTTGCGGCCAGGTGAGGGGCAGCACGGCGAGAAAGCAAAGAGTGGCCGCGGCCACAAGCAGGAAGACAAGGCGGATCAGCCGGGTCAAGAAGTTTTCGCCGGCGCCGATCTCCTGCCATACATCCGAAGCCGTCATCGCTCACTCCAGCGCACGCCGCGGAAGGTGGTGCTGGCCGGCGCGGAAACGCTTTTGACCCATCCCGCGAGACTGGCGAAGTCCTCGGCCACGGCGGAGTTGGGGGCGTAGTCGATGACTGTCATGCCCTCGGCAAGCGCTTCGCTGACGGCGGGCGAGCGGCGCAGCACGAAAGGCAGCAGGCGGTCGCCCAACTGCTCGCGCAGCACCTCGCGCACGTCAAGGTGCAGAGGCAGCGAGGGATCGAACTGGTTGAGCACGTAGTGAGGGAGCGAGGTTTTGGGCGAGAGGCCGTTGTTGTGATCGAAGAAGGCGTCGATGGAGCTGACGCTGACCACCGAGCACATGTCGGGGACGAGGGGGACGAGCACCTGCGGCGCCAGGCGCATGATGCGGCGCGTGGTGGCGCCGGAAGCGGTGGCCAGGTCGACAATGACGCGGCTGACGCCGCGCGCATATTTGGAGACTTCGACGGTGAGAGCGTCGGGAGCGGTGGCTTCAGTGCCGAGGTTGTCGGGATCGAGCGTGATCATCTGCAGGGGAGCGTCGCCGGCCGAAGGGGGCGGGCTGAAGGTGCGCAGCAGGCCGGGGCGCTGATCGCGCGCACCAAAGAAGAAAGGCAGCAGGCCGTAAGCGGCGGTGTCGACCAGCAGAACGCGCTCAGAGCGCGCCGAAAGCACGCGGCCCAGGGTGGCCACGAGACTGGTTTTGCCCACGCCGCCGGCGAGCGAGAAGATGGCCAGCACAGGGGCGCGCGATGCAGCGGGCAGAGGCGCCTGCGCGGCCGGAACATTGTCTTCGAAGACGCTGCGCAGGGCGTACCAGCGCGCGGTGATGCGGTCGCGCGATCCTTGCAAGGTGCCCTCGGGCGCAGGTGGAACCGTGGTATGGGTGGCGGCCTCAGCGGTCTCGGGTGTCAACCACGCGGGACGGGCGGTGGTTTCGCGTGCTTCAGGAGCGACCCAGCCCGCGCGCGGCAGCCCATAGATCTCCTCGCGCATTGTCGTACGCGGCGATGAGGCTGGCTCCTGCCCGTAGGGGGGAGGAGAGGCGGGTGCAGAAGGCGCAGGGCCGGGAGCCGCGGGACCCGCTGCTGCTGCGGCCTGGCGCGCCACCGGCTCGGCCCGCGGACCGGAGGGCGCAGCGCCCAGCGGCTGCGGGAAAGGATCGAGGCGGAACTGCCCGCGAGCGGCCTGTTGCACTGCCTGTTGCGCGGCTTCAGCCTGGCGCGCCGCCAGTTGCGCGGCCTGAGCCTGCTGCGCGGCGTGCTGCGCCGCCATCTGTGCTGCCAGCTCGGCGCGGCGCGCTTCTTCTTCGGCGCGGGCGGCATCGAAAGGAGCTGACCCTTCGGCCAGCGGTTTGCCGATGGGACGCTCACTCATTGCCTGAGGTGGGCTTTCGCCCGGCCGCTGCTCTTCTGCACCGGGTTCGAGGAACTGCCGAGCCCGTTCCCGATTCTGCGCGCGCGATGCCGAGAAATCGCGATACTTGGCGCCGTGCAAATTGGCCCAAGAGTAGAGCGCAGCCACATCTTCAGGCGGTCGATTCGGGTCGGGGGGCGTGCGCTCAGTCATGGTGGTCCCTTGCAGCTTCCCTCATCCTGCGAGGTCCGGTGCCGGCGATTTCGAGACGGCCGCTGCCGCGCCCCAGAGCGGGAATGCGCACCCGTGTAGCGGGTTTCCTCACAAGAAAATCGTAGAGGTCTGGCTGATTTCAGAACATAGCACTTCGAAGGTCGCAACGCTAACACTTTTCCGCCATGAAAAAGCTCAGAAATGTCCCATTTTCTATGCGATGCGTGATTTATCCCCATTCGGTACTCTGTTTTTCGCGGGGCTGCAAGTACCATCGTACCAGCGAATTTGGTTACTGGAAATCGCGCTCGATTTTGGACGTGCCTCGGATCGATTCGCGGCGTGTCGCGGCACGCGACAAGAGCGGCGGTTGACAGGCCGTTGCGACCCGAAAAGGAGCGCTCAGCGGGCTCCGTTTTTATCCGCGCGGATATCAGGGCCACGCCTGGGCCAGGATTGCCATTCTGCCCGCGATTGGCTCGCTATTGCCTCAACTGACCGTGCGCGCCGCGAGGTTGATGGTCACCACGTCGTCAGGGGTCTTGGTTGTGCCTCCATCCGCTTCGGGATGGAACTCGATGCGCATGGTGGCGGCATTCACCACGATGCGCAGATACCCGTAGTCGGTGTCGTCGTAGCTTTCCAGCGTCAGCGTGCTGTCAATCGGGTAGGGCGTGCGCACCGTCGACCGCATCTTGCTGAGCGGCGAGTGTCCGCCACAGCCTGCGACGATGAATGGAATCTGGCAGCCGTTGGCGATGCGTGTGTAGCGCTGGTAGTTGTGCGCGTGACCGGAAAGCACCGCGTGCGGCCAAACTCCGGCCGCCGTGCAGGCGCTGTCGATGTCGGCGAGCATCAGCGGACTGCCTCCATGATCGGAACCGCCCGTAAATGGCGGATGGTGCGTGGCGATGATCAGCGCGCCGGCGTAGTTCTCGCTCTTTGCGCGTTGGAGCGCGGCGGTGAGAAACGCGACCTGGCGCTGATCGAGCGAGGGATAGGCGCCGTTCTGACCGGAGATCACGCCGGGATCTTCAAGCACATTGCTGTACAGGCCCAGGATGCGGACGAAGGGCGTGTCGAAGGTGTAGTACACGGCGGGCTGGATCATGGTCGTCCGCACCAGCCCACCTGCGTCAGGCGAAGGAGCGGCCGCAGCGGCGCAAAAGTTGCGCAAGTAGGCCGCGAGGGTTGCGGCCTGGTCGCCGGGATAAACGATGCCGTCGTGGTTGCCGGCTATGCCGAGGATGGGGCCGGGATAATTCCGGTAGGGCTCGTAAAACTGGTCGTAGTAGTACTCGCCCTCGCCGAAGTAATACACCACATCGCCGAGATGGTAGTAGAACGACGGCACGTCGGCGGCGTTGGCCTCACTGAAATCGGTCACCATTTTGTCGGCGACCAGCGATTGCGTTCCGGGGCCCTTGTCGCTGCCCGTGTCGCCCACGCAGTGAAAGACGATTTGCCCCGTGGCCTGGAGCTTGGTTGCGAGGGCTGCGCCCTGGCTTCCGTAAATCTGCGCCAGGGTCAGAGTGGGCTCCGCCGCCGCGATCGCCGGTTGCGGCACGGGCTGCACACCCGCGGCTTCCGCTTCGTTGGCATCGGTCACCGGATCCTTGAAGGTGGTAGGATCGGGCGACGGCACGGGCTGCGCGAAGACAGGGCCGCCGCTCGTGGCAACTGGTTTCACTTTTGACGCGCTGCCGCTTCTGCGTGCGCGCGCCTTGCCAGCCGATGCGCGACGAGCGGCGCCGCTGCCGGCGCCTGCCCGCGGTTTCTTTTTCGAGGGGTGGGAAGAAGGCTGAGGGCGCTTGGACAAATCAGGGACCTCCTGTGCAGGGAGTATACGCAGAAGCGGCGTGGCGCGTGATCAATGAGAGAGTAAAAGTGGGCAGCGGCATCAATACTCTTTGCCGGGAAGAAACATCCACGTTCTTAATTGCGACATGGCGGCCCGGCTCAAGCCACCCCTCGGACGTGGACCCGACCGCGGGGACCCCGAGAAGCCGTGCCCTGGTTACAAAGCCGCCTCCGATTGAGTTTTTCCGCAATCTATAGAGTCATGCCCTTGCAAGACATCATTTTTGCAACCGGCTCTATGGTAGGTTGGAAACAGCGGCATGGAATGAGCGCGTAGCTCAGTTGGTAGAGCAACGCCCTTTTAAGGCGTGGGTCGTGGGTTCGATTCCCACCGCGCTCACCAGAAATCAATCACTTACGGACGCTGCGGCAGAACTCGGGTCCATTCCGGGTCCAATGCAAGATAGTTCTGCCGCGATTTGCACTACAACTCGCCCATGCGCCGAACGCACTGCGGCGGGGATTGCCTGAACATAGACATCCATCGTGATCTGACTGCTAGCGTGTCTCAGCGAGTCCTGAACCACTTTCACATCTTCACCGTTGGCTTTGAGAAGCGAACCATACGCATGGCGGAAACCGTGCCAGTGAATATGCTTCGTGATCTTTGCAGCCTTGGCAGCCGGTTGTATGTAATCGCCCATGATGCGGTTTGGCCGGCATGGTTTTGTGTACCAACTAGTCGATCTATTGTCGAGTGAAAAGTCTTGCACAGCCGAATCTCTTCTTGCGGAGTGGGTTAACAAGTTACAGACAAATTCATTCGAGGGATAATTTTCACCGATCATAATAAGGCGGGGACTAAAGTGGCTGTCTGACAGTCTGGACGAGAAGGCCCGTGGCTGAGGCCGACTCGCGTGATTGCGCCTCATTCAGCTGCCTAGAACAAATGCCCGGCGAAGAGAGTTCTCACGCAGACACTAAAGCCCTCCGATCGTTTTGCTATCCTTCCGCCTGACAAAAGTCGTGCCCTTGTTGCATCGCCAGCTCCCGGTGTTTACAAGGCGTTGTTCAGCTCATTTCCCGCTCCGTGGTAATCGGCATTTCCTCCTGCTGGCCGCGGATGGCGAGCAGCGCCAATGCGATGAACAACACGACCTGCGGCAAATTGACGACGATCGCGCTCACGACGGCAATCGTCCACGCTCCCCACGGTATCATTGCGGGTCGTTTTCCGGCAGCACGTCGTCGGGGGCTACAATCCACTCCACCGGTTGCGAGGTGCGCAGGGTTCCATCCGGCAGCTCGCCGACGAGAACCGCGCCATGCGCGCCCAGCGGGTGCGGGCCGGGGACCGTGAGAGTAGGGTTGTCGCGGCTGATTTCGCCCAGCAGCGTGGCGCCGTCGTAGACCTTCACCGATTTCCACTCCCCGGCTCCGAAATCCGCGCAGGTGAGCAGCAGCGGCTCGTTGCTGCCATAGACCGGTCCATGGTTGCCGGCGAGCGCGAGCTTGAGAGGGTCATTGTAGGTGGCGATGCCGCGATAGATCATGGCAGCGTCCTGGTCGATGAGCCAGCTCGCGTCTTTCACGCGCCCGGCTTTCCCCGGATAATGGCCGGCGGGATAAATCGCCGTGATGCCGTTCTTCCAGGTGGAGTTGTCGGCAAGCCAGGCGCGGCTCTCATCGACAGGCTTGAGCTGCACCGGCCCATGCGCCGCTGACGCGTTGGCGTCGAGACGCTCGTCGAGCGCATGTTGCATGGTGACCAGGTAAAGCGGCACGCTCTGGTTCCAGGTATGCCCCTGGTCCTGCTCGACGATGAGCGAAATGGGCGCGCCCCGGGGGCGATTGGTGAAGAAGATGCGTCGGATGGCCTCAACGCGGAAGGGCTGGTCGATTTCGCCGGCCGCAAGCACCGCGGGAGTGGAGAGCGCCTGGTCAGAGAGATTGTCGTAGCTCTCGTAGACTCCGCCCTTCGAAATCGTGTAGGCGACCACGCGCGCGGGCAGCCATGCGTTGAACTCGTAGGCCATGTCGCCACCGTTGGAATGGCCGGTGAGCAGGAGCGGGGCATGTTCGATCTCGGGGTGGCCGGATTCTTTGGCGAACATGCCCAGGGCGGCGACGATCAGGTTGCCCTCGCCTTCGCGGATCCTCATGCCGAACTGCGATGTGGCCACGACGGCGAGGCGGTTGGCAGCCGCATAGGCCTCAACGTATGGAGTAAAGACGATATCGCGGCTGTCGCCGAGGGCGCCGTTTCCCCACAGCAGCACGGCGCGCACCTGCTCCGACGAGCGCGGCAACCACATCCGCAATCCGCGGCCGAAGGCAGGAAACTCCACCTCGTAGGCGATGACGGCCTGCGCCGATCCGGAAACCGGGACGTCGTTGAATTGACCGTCGAAGCTGCCCGAGGCAAGCGTGCCCTTGAGCCTGAGGCGCAGTGCGATGCTTCCCTTCCCGCTTTCGAGCGGGTGCTTGTTGTCGATGGTCAAGTCGACTGCCACTTCGTAGCTGTCGCCGGCGCGATGAGACGAGGTGCAAACGGCGCCGACTTCGCGATCGCCGGAGCGGGCCGTCACCGCAGGGTGGGCAGCGGTCCAGCCGAAAAAGAGAAGCGTTAGGGGCGCCAGCGCTTCTGCGGGCGGCTTGCCGCGCTTGCCTTCAATGGGCAGGGCATTGCGCAGATGAACGGTTAGGCGGGCGGGATAGGCGACTTCCTGCACGCCGGCCGCATGCGCGGCGGCTGCGAGAAATGCAAATAGTGCAAGCAATAGAAAGTCGACGAAGAAGCGAAACCTAGCCCTCATGGAAGGTATGACTCCGGAAGATGCAGCCATTGTAGCGCCCAAGTAGAAGGGCCGCCTGGGGAGGCGGCCCTTCTTTTGCGTCACTGGCCTTCGGAGCCTGTTTCTTTTGCGCGGGAGAGCGCAAGAACAGGCTCGAAGCTTTTACAGATGTGGCTTGAAGGCGATCTTTGCGAAGGTACCGGCCAATTCGGCGGTGCCAATGCCCTGCCCCACGGTGACGAACAATTCGTTCACGTCTCCATTGTTTGCGGTGCCGCCGCCAAAGGCGATTCCCCAGAGATTGTTGAGGACAATCTTCTTCCCTTCACAGTCTCGAATCGTGCCGACAAACTTTCCGGTTACGGGATCGAACCCGTTGATGGTGCCTTCGACGGAGTTGTTTGATACCAGAAGAGTATTGCTGAGGGGGCCGAAATTCGCGGGAGCAAGAGCGACACCCCAGGCTTGGTTGAGCCGTTCACTTTGAATCAGCGTCTTCACGAAGGTGCCGTCTTCTTTGAAGATGTCAACGACGCCGCCTGCGCCGATGTTGGGCACGGCGTAGGTGACGTACACCATGCCGTTGATGTCCTGAATCCCGAACACGGACATGGTTGACGGAACATTGGGATCGCCGAAGGACTTCACGAACCCCCAGCTGCCGTTGTACATATCGATCACATTGTTGGTGTTGTCGGCGGCGTAGAGAAAGTTTCCCGTGGCGTAGCTGGTAATGGCCAGGCCGGTGTAACTGGCTTTGCTGGCCGAGTTGTCGATCGCGATGATCGACGTATTCTTGTTCTCCTTGGACGCCCAGCCGCTGATGGTGCCGTCGAGGGTGGCGAAAATGAAACCCGTCGGCTCGCCATCAATCAGAAAATCGGTCGTCGATCCGTTCACTACGATTCCAGTGGGCGTACCGGGGCCGTTGAGGCCCGTCGGCGAGGTTGGCCCGTTGCCGGCTGTGGGAATGGAAACCTTGAGCGACTCCTGGATTCCGGTTGCTGTATAAATGGTCGACCAGCCGGTGTCGTTATCGCTGATCCACCAGGGGCCGGAGGCGCCGCGAGCCAGTCCCCAGGCATTGGCGAGCAAGGGGTCGATAGTCGGAGCCTGGCCGACCTGATTCGATACCAGGTTGGTGAGTTGATATTGCGCTTCGGCCGGAGCCGAAAGCACGAGAAGGCCCGCGCCGAGGCACACTGCGCCGGCGATCCTACAAAGTTGCATCATACGATTCTCCTTTTAATGTGAGGCAAAGAGGAAGCGCGGAAAGGTTGCGATCGAATACTGGATACTGCACCTTCTCCAGCCGTTTTGGGCTCGTGATCGTACTCGTTCCAGGCTGAATCGTAGGCAAGTCACAAGCAGGAGTTGTCACCGAATGGTCACTGCGCTGTAAAAATTCGCTACGCGCGCGGAGCTATACTCGGGATATTCTCCGGCTCCCTTTCACGAAAGGAATCAAGACCAATGAAGAGCGGAAAGACTCCGGGCTGGATCGGCCTTTGCGTGGCCGCTCTGCTTGGCGCCGCATGGACGCACGCAGCATCGGCGCAACCACCGCAGAAGACTCAGAACTTCATGACAAACCAATCAGACGCTCTTGGCTTTGCGCCGGAGCGGCTGCAGCGCCTGCATGCGGCGATACAAGACGAGGTGGATGAGAAGACGCTCGCGGGAGTGGTGACGCTGCTGGCGCGACACGGAAAAATCGAAGAGGAGCGCGCCTACGGCAAGAAAGACATCGCGAGCGGCGCTCCCATGACGAGGGACACGATCTTCCGCATCCATTCGATGACCAAGCCGGTGACGGGCGTGGCCATGATGATCCTTTACGAGGAAGGCAAATGGCGGCCTTCCGATCCGATCGCGAAGTTCATTCCCGAATTCGCGCACCTGAAGGTGTTCAAGGGCGTCGACGCGAACGGAAATTTGATTCTCGAAGATCCCGCCCACGCGCCCACCATGGCCGAACTGATGACGCACACCGCGGGATTCACGTACGGCATGTTCGGTGTCAGTCCGGTCGACAAGATGTACAACGACCAGCACCTTCTGGATTCCCAATCCCTTCAGGAATTCATCGACAAGCTGGCGAAGATTCCGCTGCTCTACCAGCCGGGAACGCGCTGGGTGTACAGCGTCTCGGTGGATATCCAGGGCTACATCATTGAGAAACTATCGGGCCAACCGCTGCCCGACTTCATGCAGCAGCATATCTTCGCGCCTCTCAAGATGAGAGACACGGGTTTTTATGTCCCCAAAGAAAAATGGAGCCGCTTTGCGACGCTTTATGGCGGCGACATTGAGGGCAGGCTGGTGGCGCGACCGCCGAACGACAGCTATAAAACTGTGCCGGCGATGCCATCAGGCGGAGGCGGCCTGGTTTCAACGGCCGAGGACTACCTGCGCTTCTCCGAGATGCTGCTGAATGGCGGCGAACTCGATGGCGTGCGCATTCTTTCGCCGGGCTCGGTGGCGCTCATGACGTCGAATCATCTTGCCCAGTCGCTGATGACCGGCGAGTTCTCGATCGCGTCGGAGGTGATTCGGACAGGAATGGGGTATGGCTACGACTGCGCTGTGTTCACCGATCCGCACGCGGCGGACGAGATCGTGGGCAAAGGCACGTTTTTCTGGCTGGGCGCGGCCGACACCTGGTTCTGGGTCGATCCCAGCAATGATCTGATCTTTGTCGGCATGACACAACGGATGTTCGGGCCCGGCGAGCCGAACATGGAGCAACTGAGCCGCCCGGCGGTGTACCAGGCGCTGATCGATGCGAAGAAGTGATGCGCGCCGGGACTGGAGCAACGGTTCGTTCGCATCGACGACGTTGCGAATTGTCATTTCAGCGGCTGAATGCCAATACCCCTCCCTCGATATCGACCGCAACCTGCGAGATGCCGAGGGCGGCCGGACTCATGAGGCCGTCAAAGTGGATTTGCGATGGTTTCGGGTTGGGGGCCATCAGGGCCGGTTTCTGACGGAACTCCTGCAAGCCAACGCGAAGACTGCGCAGCCTGACGGGCTGGCTCTCGAAGGCTCCAATACTGCTCTTGTCCGATTCGCTGCCGGCAGCGTTCTCCGCGCCGGAGCCCGGATTGAACAGAACGAGGGCAGAGGCCCCAGTGTCGAGCAAAAGATGCACCGGCCGGTGATCGATTTCGGCGTCAAGAACCGCCAGGCCGCCATCGAGCCGCAAGGGGACGGAGACGGGCAGAGCCGGAGTTGGTCCAAAGCGGATGACGCGGGCTGAGTAATCGATAACGAAGGGTCTCTGGCCCAGGACGTCGAGGCCGACGATGGCGTCGATGCGGACCGGGAGCGCCTTCTGAAAGAAGGAGAGATCGGCGGTGACGATCTCAAGGTTGGATCGCTCCACCGGGCCGAACGCGAACGAAGGCAGAATGGCGTCTTCGGCCTGCTCCCTGCCCGCGACGATAACCTCGCCGGTGGGCACTGCGTCCCTTAGACTGAGCTTACCGGCGATCCGTGAACTGAAAGTGGAACGGATGGTGCCGGTATCCAGGACAAAGTTGAGATTTTTCAGACTGCCGGCCGATCCATGCACCACGATGCAGTAGCTCTGATAGAGGTCGAACCGGACGGTGGCGGCTGGTTCGCCAATCAGCGGAGCTGATCCCGCCCGGCGAATGCGACTGGCGTGGGCCTGGACCATCAAACCGGCGAGAACGCCGATCACAAGAACGCGGGGGACGCTGAGCATTGACCAACCTCCTCAGGTTGCGAGGCGATCATGTGCGAGACCGCGAACTACCTCAATTCACTGGGCCTAGATTGAAGGTCGATGGTTGGTACCGGGTGCGGAGAGAAACTGGAGAGATGGGGGAGAGACTCGTCTCCTGAAAAATAGTTGAAGTGGGCGCCCAGGGTATGTCATCAAGAGAGAGGCAGTAGCGACATGCAGGAACTTCCCCACAACGGAGATTCACAGTCCCGTAACGGATTACACAGGATTCGCTTTGGAGAATTCGAGGCGGATCTTCGCACCGGCGAGGTCCGCAAAGCGGGGAGCCGCATCAAGCTCCAGGACCAGCCATTCAAGGTCCTTCAGGTTCTCCTCGAAAATCCCGGCAATGTTGTTTCGCGCGAAGAACTCCAGTCGCGGATCTGGCCGGAGGATAGTTACGGAGACTTCGACCATGCGGTCAATGTGGCCGTTGGCAAGCTGCGCACCGCGCTGGGAGATTCAGCCGAGAGCCCTTCCTTTATTGAGACGGTGCCGCGCCGGGGCTATCGCTTCGTTGCCACCGTGGAAGATCCCCCGGTGCAGGCTCCCGCGCCGGGATCTCTGATTGAAGCGACCGGGGACAGCGAGGGGAAATCCAGAAACAAGTTGCGGGCCAGCCGCTTCTTATGGGTATCGCTCGCGGTCGGGGGTTGCGTCGCGCTGCTGGCGGCGGGAATATGGCTGGGCCGGCGAAGTGTCAGTTCGCAGCCGGCAGAGATTCAGCGCCTCACGGTCAGCCGCGGGACGGTTTATTCGGCCCGGTTCGCACCCGACGGCCGGAATGTGATTTATGCAGCGTCGTGGGAGGGCGCGCCGATTGAGATCTTCTCGACCGACATGAAGTTTCATGGCTCGCGAAGTTTGGGGCTGACCGCAACCGACCTGCTTGCGGTCTCCTCTTCGGGAGAGATGGCCGTACTGCAGCCAGCGGAGCCAAAGTTCATGACCGGGATGATGGGAACCCTGGGCCAGGTGCCGCTAACGGGGGGAACGCCGAGGCAGCTTGCCGAGAAGGTGGAGTGGGCCGACTGGTCGCCTGACGGCAAGGCGCTGGCGATCGTACACGATGTGGCGGGCAAGGAGCGGCTTGAGTTTCCGCTGGGCCACGTCCTTTATGAGACTTCGGGCTGGATCAGTCACATGCGCTTTTCGCCCAACGGCCGCGAAATCGCGTTCCTCGAGCATCCCACTCGCGACGACGACCAGGGATGGGTTTCCGTTGTCGATCTGGAAGGACGAAGAACCGTTCTTTCGTCAGGATGGGAATGCGAAGAGGGACTGGCATGGGCACCGAGCGGAAAAGAAGTGTGGTTTTCTGCAACGCACACTGGATTGCAGCTGCAGATTTACGCCGTAGACATGTCGGGCCGCGTGCACCTGGCCTTCCGCGCGTTGGGCGGCGTGACCCTGCAGGATATCGCGCCCGACGGCCGCGTGCTGATGACGCGCGATGAGCATCGCGCGGGCATTATGGGCGAGGGGCGCGGAGCCACGAGAGAGCAGGACCTATCATGGCAGGACTGGTCGCTTCCCGTGGACATCTCGAGCGACGGCAAAACGCTGCTTTTTGACGAGCAGGGAGAGCAGAGCGGACCAAATTATACGGTGGCCACGCGAGATATGGCAGGCTCGCCGCCGATTGCGCTGGGGGACGGAATGGCCGGCGATTTCTCGCCCGATGGCAAGTGGGCGGCGGCAACCATCTCATACACGCAGCTGGTTCTGCTGCCGACGGGAGCAGGAACCGCGCGGCGCATCGATCGCGGCGGCATACAGCAATACGGGTACCCGATTCATTGGATGCCTGAGGGCAAACAGATCCTCTTTACGGGAAACCAGGCTGGACACGCGACCCGGTGTTTTGTTCAGAGTATCGATGGGGGACAGCCGCGCGCCGTCACGCCGGAAGGAATCAGCTATTGCCAGGTTTCGCCCGACGGAAAGCTGATCACCGCGAGCGATTCGAAAAGCGGCGGAGCGCAACTCTATGCCATGGAAGGCGGAGCGCCGCGCGCAATTCCGGGGCTGCAGTCCGGAGAATCAGTTCAGTGGACCGCCGACCCGAACTACCTCTACGTCTTCCAGCATGGCGCGGCGTCCATCAGAGTTTTCCGGTTGAACATCCTCAACGGCCAAAGGAAGCTTCTCAAAGAGATCACGGTACCCAATGGTCCGGGAGCCTGCGAAATGACCCATGTTCTCTTCAATCCTGATGGCAGTGCCTATGCCTATGGCTATATCCGGCTGCTTTCTGATTTGTACCTAGTGACAGGTTTGAAATAGGAAGCCCCTTCTTCCGGCGGGACTGCCGCGAGTCCCCCGCACAAACCTCCGCTTTCTGCAGGCTGCCGGTTCCGACGGCAAGCGAACCTTGCAGGGACTCCGTGCTCGGTATGCGAGGAGCCGGCAAGAGCCAAGCCGCCGGCGGCAATTCGTCTTGGAGCCGCGCTGTTTGCCGTTCTAGGATGGAGCGTGCGGCGGTGGGCACAGCTAAGCAAGGACAGGGTGCGGGAAATGGTTTCGGCGGAAGAGCTTGTGGCGTTGCAGGATCGGCTGACGCGGGAGTGGCACGAGCCGGCGGCACGTGAGGACGGGGAGCCGGCTGCTGCGGGTGGCGGGCAGGAGCCCGCAAAGGACTGGCTGGGCCTGGTATCGGCCCAGCATCGCGCCAACTTCGATCTCTGGCATATTGAGGACGAAGCGCGGGCGCCGGGGGCAAGCGACCAGGAAGTGGCCGCGGTGAAGCGCCGCATCGATCACACCAACCAGCGGCGCAACGACCTGACGGAGGAACTGGACCGCATCCTGATGGCATGGCTGGCTGCGCAGGCATTGCCGAACGCGGAGGCTGCGCTCAACTCCGAATCGCCGGGCCTGATCATCGACAGGCTGTCGATTCTGGCGCTGAAGATCTATCACACGCGCGAAGAAGCGGAGAGGAAACGTGCGCCCGAAGGCCACGCGGCGCGCAACCGCGAGCGGCTTGCTATATTGGAGCAGCAGCGGGCCGACCTGGCCCGCTGCCTGGATGCTCTGTGGCGCGAGACCATGAGCGGGGCGCGGCAGTTCAAGATCTACCGGCAACTGAAGATGTACAACGATCCCGCGCTGAATCCCGCGATCTATAAAGACAGGGAGTAGCCAATAGCCAGTAGCGGGGACAACGGGGGACAAGGGAAAAAAGCTGAGGGGCAAAAGGCCGCCTGAGATTGCGTCCGAACACCACCCCATTGACGGAAGGTGGCGATGTGCGTATAAAGATGGCCTAAGTAGCGTTGTCGAAGAAGCAACCACCCCAGCCGCAATGCACCGGCGAAAGGGGAATTCACGCTTCACGGAAAAGACATGATGCAAGAAGCTCGACCCGCGGCGCCCAGCCGCAAGAAGACGCAGGCCGGCAAAGCGGACGGTCGTGCCCACACGGGCATGGAGCCGATCTTCCAGCACTATCAGGCCGCCGTGCTGATGCTGCAGCAAGGAAAATACGAGAAGGCGCTGGCGGCACTGGAGAAACTGCTGCCCGAGGCGCCGGTGGAACTGCAGGACCGCTGCCGGGTGTACATCACAACCTGCCGCCGGCAAATGGAGAAGAAGGCATTATCGTTCGAAACGCCCGAAGAGCACTACGATTACGCCATCTCGCTGCTGAATACCGGCTATTACGAGGAAGCTCGCGAGCAGTTCAACGAAATTCTGACTGGAAACCCAAGCGCGGATTATGCCCTCTACGGGCTGGCGGTTCTGGAGGCGATCACCGGCCATGCGCAGGACTGCCTGGCCAACCTGGCGCGTGCGATTGAGCTGAATCCCAAGAACCGGCTGCAGGCGCGCGCCGACAACGATTTTCAAAGCATGGCGGACGATCCGCGGTTTACGGAATTGTTGTATCCTGAGATTCCATAGGCCTTGGTTTGAACTCCTCCACCCTTGTGAATGGTGAATCCGCACCGGCGGCGCCAACTGAAGCCGGGCAGCCGGCCAGCAGCAGCCCGCTGCGCGTTGTAGCCATTGGCGGCGGGACCGGCCTTTCGACGCTGCTGCGCGGATTGCGCCGGCATGTTCCCGCAGCAGGGCAAATCGACGCACCGCAGGGCGCGATCGCCGACCTGGCGGCCGTGGTGACCGTCACCGATGACGGTGGCTCCTCGGGGCGGCTGCGGCAGGACTTCAACATGCTGCCGCCCGGCGACCTGCGCAATTGCATGGTGGCCCTCAGCGAAGAAGAAGACCTACTGACGCGGCTGTTTACGCACCGCTTCAGGGGCGGCGACGGGCTGAAGGGCCACAACTTCGGAAACCTGTTTGTGGCGGCGCTGACCGAGATTACGGGCGACTTTGCGCAGGCGGTGCAACTAGCTTCGAAGATTCTGGCCACGCGGGGGCGCATTTATCCGGCCACCACGGTGAATGCCACCCTGATTGCCAACATGGACGACGGCTCAGTGGTGTGCGGCGAGACCAAGATCACAGCGAGCCGGCGGCGCATCGTAGAGCTGACGCTGGATCCGCCCAATCCCGCGCCGCTGCCGGAGACACTGGAAGCCATTGAGCGCGCTGACCTGATTACGGTGGGGCCGGGCTCGCTATACACCTCGCTGATCACCAACCTGCTGGTGGAAGGAATTTCGTCGGCGCTGGCAAGCGCACGCGGCTTGCGCGTGTTCATCTGCAACCTGATGACACAGGCCAACGAGAGCCTGGGACTGACGGCATCGGAACATATCCAGCGCATCTACGACCATACCCACAAAGCGATCTTCGACTACGCCATTGTGAACACGGGAGCGTTTTCGCCAGAGACGCTAGCGCGCTACGCCGCCGAAGGCGCGGCGCCGATTGTGCCGGACGTGGACCGCGTGGAAGCGCTGGGGGTGCGCTGCATCGCCGGCAACTTCGCCAGCGAGGAGGCGGTGGTACGCCACGCTCCGGAGCGGCTGGCCGATGCCCTGCTGGCGGTGGCCGCAGCGGCTGTGCCGAGCCGGTGAAGCCTTCCCGGCCCGACCGCTTTGATCATTCCGACCGCTTTTCCCGCAGAAAACTCTTTTCAGCCCGAATCGCAATGGGATAGAGTCGGGAGAGCGCGCTTGCCCTGGAGTGTTTCCCGTTGGTATGTGGCCTGTAACCGGAGAACCGCAGGACGCGCGACGAGGAGGATGTGTGAAGAAGACCCTGATCTGGGCGACGTTGGGATGTTGCTTGATTGCTCTGGCGGCCACCGCGCAGGGCCAGAGCAAGCAGAAGCCGGGCCTGTGGGAAGTGACCACGCAAATGAACATGGGCATGCCCGGAGCGCCGGCGATGCCTCCGCGCACATCGCAGGTGTGCGTGACCCAGGCCATGATTGACAGGTACGGCGGCGCATACAACAACCCGCAAAACGGCAGTTGCCAGACCTCGAATGTGGTGATCACGCCGACCGGCATGAGCGCCAATGTGAGCTGCACGGGACGGATGGCGATGACTGGAACCGTGCAAGCAACGTTTGTGGATGCCAACACCACGAAGACGACCATGCAGATGTCGGCGACGATGCCGAATGGCCAATCCATGAACATGACGATGCAGATGACGTCGACCTACAAGGGGTCCGACTGCGGCAATGTGCAACCGCCGCCGATGCCGCCCAGCCAGTAGGCCTGTTCGCTACCCCCGGCAAGACGTTTGCTGGCGCTTCCTCCACTGTGCGCTTGAGCTGGCCAGAGGCGGCGAAAATGTCGAGGCCACGCGGTTGGCGATAGCGCCGGCTCGTCCATTCGGGCGCCGCTCGCAGCGGCCTATGGCACTGTGACATTAACTGATGTGGTCACGGATGCTGCGGTGTTGATGTCCGTCGCCGTGATTGCATAGGCATAGATTCCCGGCGTCACAACGCTATTGTTGCCCCCGCAGGCGCTGATTCCGGCCAAACAGGCGAGCGTACCCAGAGCAAACAAAATCAGCGTGAGGAACCGCTGTGTTCTTCGCCCGAAACCAAAGCCCAGCAATAGCGCGCCGGCAAGCGCCAGGTTTTGTGCGAGCCCATGGTTCGCGCGGCGCGGCAGGCTGACGGGGCAAGGGTTGCTGCAAGGAACCGGAGAATTAAAGAAGGGAATGGTTCCCGTAACCACCTCATTCGCGGTGAGCGTAATGGGCGGCTGCGCAGGTATTGCCGCTCCGGCAATTCCATTACCGCAGTAGGGCAGCTTCGCTCCGGCTTGGGGAGTGGGAGGAACGCAACCGACCTGAACTTGGCCCGCGTAGCCGTTTACCGAGGCCAGCGTGAACGAACTCGAACCAACTCCGCTGGAACTGCTGGAGGACATGGTCACATTGGTGGCTGTGATGGTGAAACTCGGCGTGGCGGCTTGCGCAGATGAACTGAAGAACGCGGTGCTGAATGTGGCAAGGATCCCGAGAACAACAATCAGACGGTACCTTAGCATGGCAGAGACCTTTCCGCGGGTGGCTTGCACCCTGCCTGGTTGGTTAGACGAAACTAACTCCTGCGGTGGGTGGACCCTGCGGAGTTTTTACGTCTCGTTTTTAGGGGCGTCGAAGTTTATTAGGAGATGAGCTCAGGCATCAATGGTGCGCTTGAGCTGGCCACAGGCGGCGAAGATGTCGCGGCCGCGCGGCTGGCGGATGTAAGCGGGGATGCCCTGCTCCACCAACGTGCGTTGGAATGCTGCTACCGACTTGGGGGCGGGCGTCGTGTACGCGATGCCCGGCCCGGGATTCCATGCGATGAGATTCACTTTTGCAGGAAGGCCCGTGCGACGCACCAGGCGGACAAGCTCGCGCGCGTGCTCTTGACAGTCGGTAACTCCGCCGAGGAGAACGTATTCGAAGGTGATGCGTTCGCGGGGGCGGAGCGGGACACGGCGCACGGCTTCGACGATGGAGGCAATCGGCCACTTGCGATTGATGGGCATCACCTCAGCGCGGATCTGGTCGTTGGGGGCGTTCAGGCTGATCGCGAGTTTGGGGCGCAGATCGGGCGGCTCGAAGGCGAACCGCTCGATGCCGGGAACGATGCCGGAGGTGGAAACGGTCATGCGCTGCGGGCTGAGGCCGACTTCGCGAACGAGCAACCGGACCGCGGCCATGAAATTGTCGTAGTTCAGGAACGGCTCGCCCATGCCCATGAAAACAAGATTGACGCGATCGCGGCCCACGCGGACGGCGTGGCGCTGGAGAACGGCAACCACCTGGCCCGCGATCTCGCCGGCGGTGAGGTTGCGCCGGAGTCCGAGCCTGGCCGTGAGGCAAAACTGGCAGTTGACGTTGCAGCCGACTTGCGAAGAGACGCAAATGGTGGCGCGGTCCCAGGATCGGCCGGCTTGGCCTCCCACGCTTTCGTTCGCTGACGAAAAAGGTGGGGCGACCTCGGCTTCTTCGCTGGTCCCGTCGCCGGTCTCGCCGCCGTCGCCTTCCGGCATCCAAACCGTTTCCGCGGTCTCACCTTTTGGGCCAGATCCTGCGAATTCCACCAGGTACCGCTCGGTCCCATCCGTCGATTGGAAGGCCTTTGCGATGGCGGGGCGGCCGATGTGCCAGCCCTGAGCGGCCAGGCCGCGGCGCAGAGGCAGGGGCAAAGTAGTCATTTCTGAAATGTCAGTAACCCGCTGATGATACATGGCTTCGGCGAGCTGACGGCCGCGCCATGCCGGCTCCCCAATTTCCACCAGATGCGCGGCGAGAGATTCCGCATCCAATCCAAAAAGAGGGTCACGGCTTCCCGCAGACGGATCAGCCGAGTCTAAGCGAGCGAATTGGGTGGATTTTTCGGTCATCGCGGGCTTCGGCTGCCAGTATCATAGCTTTAGTTGATGATTTTGTGCGGTTGCGGGCTAGGTTGAAGCTTGTCGAAACCACTCCAATTCCCCTTGCGCCCCAGGGGGACCCTAGGGCGGCTGTGGTTGTCTTACAATCGATCTTCGGCAATCGAATTTCGGTGCATGCCTATGAACGCAGAGCGAAATCTTCGCCGCACTGTATTGCCCAACGGCCTGACGGTACTGACCGAGCGCATGGATCACCTGCGTTCCGTGGCGATGGGGGTGTGGATCAAGTCGGGCTCGCGCTGTGAAAGCGCCGAAATGAATGGGATTTCGCACTTTGTAGAGCACATGCTCTTCAAGGGAACCAAGTCGCGAACGGCGCAGCGGATTGCGCGCGAGATGGATTCCATTGGCGGCAACCTGGATGCCTTTACCAGCAAAGAAACCATCTGCTTCAACGTGAAGTCGCTATCGGACCATGTGCCCATCGCGCTGGACGTGCTGACGGACATGGTGCTGAACCCTGTGTTTGCGCCGCCCGACATTGAGCGCGAGCGCGGCGTGATCCTGGAAGAGATCAAGATCGACGAGGACAATCCCGACGTGCTGGTGCACGAGTTGTTCACGCAGAGTTTCTGGAAGGGACATCCGCTGGGCAAACCAATCCTGGGCACAACGGAGACGGTGGGCCGGCTGGGCCAGCAACAGCTCTTCACCTATCATGGCGATCGGTTTCATGGCGGAAACATGGTGTTTTCTGCGGCCGGCAACCTGGATCACGACCACTTTGTTGCGGCGGTTGCGGAGAAATTCTCGCCGCTGGTGGGCGGAGAAGTTCCGCAGGAACTCTCGGCGCCGGATCCGAGCGCGCGCATTATTTTGCGCAACAAAAAATCCCTGGAGCAGGTGCAGATCTGCCTGGGCGTGCCCGCGCCGTCGATCACGGACAACAATCGCTATGCAACCTCGATCCTGAACACGGTGTTGGGCGGAGGCATGAGCTCGCGGCTGTTCCAGACCATTCGCGAGGAGCGCGGCCTGGCGTATTCGGTGTACTCCGACATGAGCCCGTACCGCGATACGGGCAACCTGTGTGTGTACGCGGGAACGTCGGCGGGCAAGGCTTTGCAGGTGGTGGACCTGATCCTGGCCGAGTTCAGGAAACTGAAGGAAGAGCCCATCGGCGCCGAGGAGTTGACGCGGGCCAAGGACCAGTTGAAGGGCAACATTCTACTGGGACTGGAGAGCTCGAACTCGCGCATGGCGAACCTGGCGCGGCAGGAGATGTACTTCCACCAGTTTTTCAGCGCCGACGAGATTATTGCGCGCATTGACGAAGTGAATGCGGAGCAGATGCAGACGATGGCGCAGCGCTTGTTCCAACCTGACCGCATTGCCGTGACTCTCCTGGGCCGGCTCGACGGCGTCAAGCTGAATCGCTCCATGCTGGAGTGCTGAGGACAGGGATTAGGGATTAGGAAGGCGCCGGGGGCCTGACCCGCAATTTGTTCATCATTGCCACAAGCATTCGGCTCACTTCATTGGTGAGACTCTCCGCTGTGCTTCTTGACTTGTCCTGGCCGAATCCCAAAGCTTCCGCAATCACGAGTTGAGTTTGTATTTCGCAGATCGAACCTCGTGCGTGACCGAGAAAG
>Ga0335078_10001024_pt1 | contig 42466 bp, 30 predicted proteins | sample Lox_Sample_32_FD_206711 | JGI IMG/M metagenome (GOLD analysis project Ga0335078, IMG submission 206711) | Soil microbial communities from Loxahatchee National Wildlife Refuge, Florida, United States - Lox_Sample_3.2 | ecosystem: Environmental > Terrestrial > Soil > Wetlands | place: USA...
TCTTCCGGGCTCGAAATCTCTCGATGTGAGCGCGAGGAAAAACGGCGATGCCGCAGCGAGCGTGAATGGCGGTATGATGGCTAGCACCGATTATGCCCTGCAGCAACCCTGATGGGCGGCAATCCCGATAATAGAATTCGCGCATCCAAGCCAGCCTGGACATGCCGCGGGGTTGAGCACTTTCCGTAATGCAAAGAACTGTGTTCAAGCGATGCCTCGCTGATGCTTTCGAGTCGGCATCCCCTGTCCAGACTCGCGTGATTCCAGTCACATCGAAACAACCCCTCCTTCGCGCACTCTAATCGAAAAAAGAAAGCGCACATCGGAAAGAAATATGGCCGCGTCAGATTTCGCCGCGGCTCCATCGTGTGCGCAACAATCGTGCACGTTCGCCCGGATTCGAAGTGCTCGAGCCGGCGGTCGTGGCCAATACAACTTTTTGGGAAGATAAGTCTGATCCGAGTTCCTGTTACGATGCGTTCATCCCTAATCTGCTAGATTACGCAGGCTTGCCCGCTCTTTAGACAGCCCGCATATAACAGACGATTCGATTGCGCCGCAGCGGATATGTGCCGCTCGTGGATAAGGAAATCTTCGTCTCGCGCCACGGGCACTTGAACCCGCACATGTCTGATGCCAGCGTGGCTGGCCAGCGAAGCCGTAGATAGAGATACGAAACCAATGGAGCCGATCGAAGATCCAGGACTTTCGCCGCGACCGCGGGCGCGAGCGCTGACAGATTCCAGGGGGAACGATGAAGCTCAACCGGCCGTTCGTTGGTCTGGCACTCGTAGGCATTTTTCTTTTTAGTTTGAACGCGTGCACGGCAGGAGTGAATTCACTTCTGTCCGGTTCGACGGGCCCTGGCTCGACGGGGTCAGGCTCCAACTCCGGTTCCGGTTCAGGTTCCGGTTCCGGCTCGGGGTCAAGCTCGGGATCGGGCGGATCGAGTACGATCGCTCTCACATCGCTCACGGCAAACAACACGGCTGCCTGCCCGGCAAGCGGCGCGCTTCCAGCTCGCTGTCAAAATTTTTTTGCGGGACAGACCGACACCCGGGCCGATGTGGCAACTCCAAACTACGACGCTGCGGCAGCCAATATTTCGGATGAGGATCCTCATACTTATCTCAACCAGGGCGCGAATACCCTGATTTATGCAAACATGATGCTGGGTTATTGCTACCTTGCGGGGACCTCTTATTGCCGCAACAATATCCAGAGCGGCTACACCTCGAATGATCCCACAACCATTGCGGCACAGGCCCAGGATATGCAGAGCCGTCACCTCGACGGCGCGATTATGACCTGGGAAGGCCCGGGTACAAGTGAGGATGCGGCCACGCTTCTATTCCAGCAATATGCCAACGCGAATGCCTGCAGCGGAGGGAGTTGCAGCCTGGGCTACCTGATTATGGACGACGGACCTTCGTGGGCTTACAACGTCGCATCCACCGGGATTCCCGGTACTTCAGGGAAAAGCTGCTCAAACCTGGCGGACTCGGACTTCGAAAGCTGCGTGGTGGCGCATCTTCGCAACGACATGTGTTATATGAACGGGGTGCACTGGGGCAACAGCGCCTACCTGAAGTCGAATGGGCCGCCCGTGGTGCAGGTCTTTCCCGACGAAGAGGTCATTCCATCAACCGGGCCGGCGCCCTCGTGGGCCGATATTTGGTCGCAAGTCGGGGAGTGGAACCAGGACCTGCCAGGCAACTGCGCGCTTGCTCCCTACAATGCCAACAACGGTGTTCCGCTGGTGGTTTTTGAAAACAACTTCGGCTTTGGGCACGCAGCCTCCGCCGGTTCCTACTATTGGGTTGAGCCCTCCCAGACCACTTTGGTCGCCGACCAGTTTACGCTGAACATTTCCGGGCCCGGCATTGGGGGGACCCTGGATAATTTTCTGGTCACTGCGCTTTCCAATATCGGCTCGCAGGTATGGTCGGGCGCCTTCAAAGGCTTCAACAGTATTCAGTCAACCTGGGGATCGGGCCGGATTATGGACCAGGAATGCGGGCAGACCTGGATCAGTTCGCTCACCGAAAGCAACCAGTACTTTAGCAATCCGGGCGTGCCCTATGTCCAGATTGCCACCTGGAACGATTACAACGAGGGCACGGAAATTGAGAGCGGGATCAACAACTGCTTTACCGTGAGCGGCAGCGTGAGCGGCGGAACCCTTTCATGGGCGCTGAACGCTGGAAGCAGCAATGCGAATGTTACCACGGTATCTCACATCGAGATTTACGATTCACTCGACGGAGAGAATCTGACCTTGTTAACTGCGCAGCCGGCTGCTTTGAGCGGCAGCTTGAGCCTGACGAACCTGCAGTCGGGAACGCATACGCTGTTTGTGCGCATGGTGGGCAAGAATAGCATCCTAAACCAGATTTCGACCGGGATCCCTTATTCGAACTAGTCTCCTGAGTCTGAAGTGCGACGCATGAGGCGGCGCGGGTTTTGAAAGGGCACGACCTTACAGCTCCTGAAAAACTCTCTGCGCACGGTTGATGTGTCGGGGCGCGACTTCTGAAATCGGGCCGAACGCGCCGTAGGCGCAAAGTTTGCTAGCCCCGCGCTTCAGCGTGGGGAAGGAAGCAAAAGTGGAGCGGGCCAGTCCCGTAGGGACGGCGCTGGCACCAAGCCACAACCTCAGATCTTGCTGAAAAACTCTCTGGCACGGTTGTTTTGAAAGGGCACAGGTTTACTCGTGCCGTAAATGTCATCATTTCAACGCGGCTTTAGCCGCTAGGGATGATTTTCTTTGACTGAAGTGCCTCCGCGCCACTTTTTCAGCAAGCTCTGAAGTCGCACCCTGACAGGCGCCTGGAAATGTTTACTGCTGCGCTTACCTTTGTGGCTGGTTCGGCTTCTGCGGCTGCGCGTAGTAGCCGCGCTTGGTGCGAACCGACAACGGGCCGTGGCTGGGTGAAACCGCCTCCACGCGAATTGACCGGTAGCCACCCTGGCTCAGCGGCCGGGATGCGTGGTAATCGACAACATACTGCTCGCGAATATCGCTGGCCACCTGGGCCGCGATGCTATCCAACTGGTCGAGGGAAGCGGGAAAGTAGGCGACACCACCGGTCTCTTTCGAGAGCGTTTCCAAAGCTTGGCCGCTCCGCGCCGCCTCCTCTTTGCTGGCATTGAAGAGCAGCCCGATCGCGTACACCACAGGCCCGCCCAGTCCCTGTACGCGGCGGATCGCTTCCTGCAAGCTGATCCTCGATGCGTTGTCTGCTCCGTCTGAGATGATAAGCAGAACCTGCTTGCGATTCCTGCCGTCCCTGGCCAGCTCGTCTGCCGATGCCGCCACTGCATCGTACAGGGCCGTGGTTCCCTGGGAGTCAAAACGCCAAATCCCGCGACCCAGCGCCACGCGGTCGGTGGTAAAGCGCTGGTCAAGATAAGCGCGATCAGAGAAGTTGACCACAAACGCCTCGTCCTCAGGATTCGACGCTCTGAGCAGATGCAGTGTCGCCTGATTGACTGCCCCGCGTTTATCGCGCATCGATCCGGAATCGTCGACGAGAATCCCCATTGAAACGGGCAGGTCAAAATGCTGGGCGGCGGAATTGACTCTCTGCGGAACCCCATCCTCCCATACGCGGAAATTCTCGCGCGACAGATCCATCACCGGCCGGCCCTTTTGATCGATCACCGCGCAGTTCAATAGCACTTCATCCACATCTGCGTGCAGTGTGTACATGCCATTCTGCTGCTTCTCAATCTGGTTGGGCTGGTTGGAATGGGTGCTAACTTCAGAAGGATTGGCGCCGTTCGCAGAGGCGGGAGGCCTCGTCATGGATGGCGCCGTCACGTTATCGTCGGGCGAAGGAATCGGATCGCGGTCGATATCGAGCGATGGCTGAGTCTCGGGCCTGGTCGGATCGGGAAGCGCCGAACGGCTCGAGGCTTGAGGCTGAGCCGGAGTTTGAGACGGCCAAACGGCTGCAGATGGCGCCTGTGCGCCTAACGCCCATCCGCAGCAGGCAAGCAGCGCCAACGCCGCCGGCAATGTGCGCCCGCAGCGATGCGATTGTACGAAGATTGATCTGAACATAGTCGTCCGCCATTCGTGACAAGACGCCACGATCCGGTTAGATGCAAGAATGCCGCGGCGCGGTGTTCGTTGCGGAGGTTGAAGCTCTCAAATGCCAGTCTCTCGACTCTCCCGCGGCGCGGACTCGCTCACCATGCCCGTCATTTGCGTCGGTATCAATGCAGGTGGAAATCGATGTCGATGATCATCTGCACGGCAACCGCGTGTCCCTGATACATCGCAGGCCTGAATTTGTACTGTTTCACCGCTGCTACGGCCTGCTCGTCGAGCCCCATGCCCGCGCGACGAACCACGCGCACATCCTGCGGGTAGCCCTGCGCATCCACGATCAGCTGTATGGCAACGCTGCCCTGGAAATCCTTCTGTCGGGCTTCCGGAGTGAACTGCGGCTCAACGGAGTGAATGACTTCAGGCGCGCTCACGCCGCCCCCAACGTTCATCACGCCGCCGCCATAGCCGCCGTTGGCGCCCGGACCCTGGCCGGAGCCGCGCCCGGTTCCGATTCCGCCGCCAACACCGAAGCCGAAGCCATTATTGGCGCCCGGTCCCTGTGATTCGGCGGCGACCTGCGGCGATTGCGGCATGCCCACCTTGGGCATTGCGGTTTCCTGAGGCATGCGAATTTGAACCGTCGGCTCAACCGGCAGCTTGGGGCGCTCGATGCGGGCGATCTGGGGCGGCAGGACAATAGGGGTTTTGGCCACCTTGGGAAGAGGAGCCCTGCTGGGCGGGACCACGTGATGCGCGCCGCCTCCGCCTCCGCCTCCACGCACCTTGGCGACCGGCATGATCGGCGGGGGCGGGGGATCATAAAGAGTGAAGTGAAGAGGCACAGCGGTTTGTTCGGTTTGCACCACGGGACTGTGCACCATGGTGGTCAGCCACAGCACTGCAGCAAAGGCGCAGGCATGAAGGAGCAGGGAGACCACCGTTGTGCCCCGGCGCCGCTTGGCAATGCGCTGATCGAGCCCTCTGAACATATAAGAGCGGGAAACACTTTTGATGGTCCCGAACTGCTTTGAAATCGGCGTAGGTTCCACCCAGCCAGATGCGGAAGGTTCGCTATCGACCTCCAGGGCAAGCGAGGAGCGGTTGTAGAGCTGTTCCTCGCCCAGTTGTCGCGCTGGAGTTCTGGTGGTGCCGTTCCGGCGTGGAGCCGGTCTCGAAATTTTCAATATAAGGTCGCCCATGGTCCCATTGCCGGAAGTGCTGAATCGCCGGCGTCCCTTCTCTCGCTTGAACGAGAAGTCAGCTTCGACTGCGCGAATTCAATGTATTCTTCTCATTCGCTTCCAACGAGCTAAGCTGAAGTTCTTTGCTTACCAAATGCCCTTATCGTTTCCCGTGAATTTCTGTTTGACGGCTGCGGCGGTGGCAAGCCAGGGCAACAGGCTCAGGCGAGCGCCATTTTTTAATTCGCGGCGCCCCAGCGTGCCCGCCAATTGCGCTCCATAGAGGTATGCGGAGTGTGGCATTACGGGAACGCGCAAGAACCCGCGAGCGTAGAAAAGTTCGTCACCGCCAAATCGCGCCGCCGTGGTGACGAAATGCGGCAAGACAAGGCCGAACCCGCGATAACTCCTTACATAATCAGAGACAATTTCGAGATACGTTGCCACGCCTTCCCAGATACCCGCTGTGGTTGCCAGCCCGCGCAGGGTGTCGTAATCAAGAGCGCGCGCATCGGCCAGCGCAGCCGTATCAACGATGTCGCACAGCCGGAAATAGAAATGCCGGTAAATCCGTTGCAGGGTTGAGATCATGATGCGATCTGCCGTGGACGGGACCGGGAAGGCATATCCGCCCGCCTGCACCGTGCACGCGCGCTTCACCAGTCCTCTGGCGATGGCATCCTGCTCTCCCGTCTGGCCCAGGCGGCCGATGTGGACTTCAATAGCTTCGGGTAACCCGGGAAGATAGAAATTCCATTTCTGCGCCAGGCGGTCGCCCCAGCTGCGCGCCGCAATACGCGCGCTGAAGCGCTCCATCATGAGCCGGGAAACATCGTCAACGCGGGCGTCAGTGTAAAGGTCCAGGTCGCTGCCCAGGTCGGGCCAGTGATCGAGCGATTTGATCACGATCACATTGAGGCCGCATTCCTGGAACGTGGAACAGACCCGGTGAAGAAAGCCAAGGGCGGTGGCAGTGCGCGCCCTCTCAGCGGCAAGCGCTCGTTGGGCCGCGTCTGCCTGGGCGCAATCCTGCTCCCAGGTCGAATTCAGTAAAACTTCAAGGGAGCGCACGACTACATGGTTCAGTTGCGCAAGCTTGACCAGATCTTCAAACTCGCCGCTGCCAGGCTCCAACCAGTCCGGATCACCTGCCAACGCCGCGTGCGGCTGAGTGCCGCGTGACTGCAGAAGCAGGCGCGAAAGCCGGATCAGCGATTCATGCATTGCAGATTCTGCGATGGGCCCAGTCATGAGAGTCATTCCCCCAGGTGATTTACCGTGGGCCCTGCTGGTTGGGCACCGGCAGCGGCGCCGCATTGGGCGAAGCCGGCGCTTGCTCAGACGCCCCCGCACCACTATCGCGCGGCGTTAGCTCTACGGGGCCTGTCTCGCGCCGGCGTTGCTGACTATAGATATCGAGTGCGCCGTCTACGTTCTGGCTGCTTTCTCCGGCAACTTGAAAAAGCGGCTTGCCCTCCTCGAAATGCCGGGTTGCCAAGCCCACGCGGAGGTTCGATCCAGCCGCCTGCAGCGCTTTCTGATAGAAAAACTCGGCTGACTCAAGGTCGCCATCTCTTTCCGCGACATAGCCGCGGTTATTGAGCGAAAACGCGTCCCTGGGATCGAGGGTATAAGCGCGCATGAAGTATTGGCGTGCCGCGGGCCAGTCGTTTTCATTCTCGGCCATGACACCGCGGCGGTTGAGGTCAGCGGATTCGATCTCTGTGGAGCCGGTCCCCTGCAACTGACCTTCGACGCGCATGGCGTTGGCTTCGGCAGTTTCACTGATCGGCTTGCCGCGAAATGACGGATCTTGTGTCACAACGATGACATCATGGGAACGCAAGTCAGCAGCCGCGGTGTAATACTTCAATGCGCCGCGATAGTCTCCGGTGGCTTCTTCGGCCGCTCCCAGGTTATTCAGCGTGAACGGATCATGGGGGTCGATAGACACAGCCTGCTGCAAAAGGCTGGCGGCCTCCGCACCTCTGTTTTCCTTGAGAAGGCCCACCGCATCCACGTTGATGCGATTGACGCGCATGGGAGTGTCCTGGATGCTTGCCAGCGCGGTCTGCATCGGCTCACCCTGCAGCCGTTCCACGTTGCTCAGATCAATGGTTGCGTTGCAGCCCTGCTCCGCAGCCAGCTTGTAGAATTTTTCAGCGTGTTCCAGGTCCCCCTGCAGTTCAGAGATGTAGCCAAGGTTGTTGAGCGTGAAGGGATCGGCGGGATCGTAGAGATACGCCTTATAGAAGAATCCAGCAGCCGCAGCGTAATCGTGCTTTTCCACAGCCTTGACGCCCTCGCGGTTAAGACGCTGCACCAGCGTCGGACTGCTGCGCTTGGGGATGGTGATTCTGAGGGTGCCCGGGCTGGTGATTTGCCCGTGGGCCAGGCAAGCTCCGAAGCTTGCCATCAAGGCCAAGGCCGCGATAAGTCTGAACGGGCTCCAGTTCATTGCACGCATATCATTTCCGGCGCGGGAAAGAGCCCGTCCGCCTGGGGGAATTTATAGCGTTCGCACACGTAATTTAGATGCCCCGGTTTCACCCTCGTTGCCTCCGGGGGCGGCATGCCCCGGTTTCACCCCGGTTGCCTCCCGCGGCGGCAATCGCCGAGACCACCTCAATGCCGGGGACAGCATCTAACGAACCCGTGGCAATCTGCCCGGGGCAAGGTGTGCGGAAATGCAGACGCTTCTTGCGGTAGCAATGGTGGGAGCATTGGCGCTGACCGTTCAGGCCGCGAACCCACAGTCACAAGCCGCCAACCCAACATCACAACAGCTTGTCCGACCCGACTCGGCCGCGCCGCGCGAAGCCGCCCCGCTCAAAGATGCTTCGGGTTATTTGCCCACTTTGCCGGCCGCGCCAAAGGGGAAAAGTACCATCCTGGGAGGGCAAATCCGGGATGTCGATCCGGTGCGCGACCAATTCTCCTTGCACATCTTCGGCCAGCGGCCCATAAATATTCTCTATGACGAACGCACCCAGGTCTTTCGCGATGGAGCAAAGATTCCCCTGCGTGATCTCGGCTCTGAAGACCGCGCCTCGGTTCAAACTATCCTGGACGGATCCAAGGTCTTCGCGCTCAGCATTCACATCTTGTCGCAGGCGGCAGAAGGCGAATGCCAAGGCCGCGTCTTGTATTTCGATTCCCGCACCAGTACCCTGTTGATCACTTCAGATATCTCGCCGCAGCCGGTCAGGTTGCAGGTACCGGCCAGCGCCTCCATCGCCCGCGTAGGCGAACCCGATTTCACCGCGACCCGCTCCGGGCTGGGTGACCTTATGACTGGGTCTCTCATCAGGGCGACGTTTGAAAGATCCAGCGGCCAGGATGTCGCCAGGCAGATCACAGTCCTCGCTGTGCCCGGCGCCGGATTCATCTTCAGCGGAAATATCTCCTTCGTTGACCTGCACGCTGCATTCTTCAACCTGGTGGATCCGCGCGATCAAAGGAGCTACGAAATCCATTTTGATCCCGCGCGCTTCCCGGCGAGCCAGAATCTGCGCGTCGGCGTAAACGTTACGGTGAACGCCATCTACGACGGGATGAAGTACTCGGCCAGCCAGATCACGGTCAATCCGTAAACCGACGACACAAGCCAAACCTGCCATTGACATTTGCAGCCATTCGGCGCCGGAGCCTGCGATTATTTTCTGCGCCGGTGCATCACCGCGCCGGAATACTCAGGTCCGATGAGGCTTTGCTTGCCGGCAACGAATTGACCCCGAATCGCTGCCGGGGCAGAGAGCCGCGAGCGCTGCCTAGAGATCTCTTGATTCTCTGCAGTTCGAACCAGCGGAGATAATTCCGGACCACATTGGCCATGGTCATCTCAAGCCCAGCCGCAAAATTATGCTCGGCCATACGCCGCTCAAGGTCGGGCGATCGCAGAATGGTGAGAAGCTGGTCTGCCAGATCGGCCGCATCGCCAACCTTGTAGAAGCGAATCGCCATGTTTTCGTGTGCCGCCATGGCCTGAAAATCCGAAAGCGCCGCGCTCACCACGGGTACACCGTACTCGCATGCCTGGTGAGCAGGTCCGCTGGAGCCGGTGGCCGAATCGTACGGCAGTACAACAATTGAACTAGTCTGGAACAATTCGGCGATATTCTTTTCGGGCACGTAGCCGAGAAAGTCAATAGGAAGACCCGGAGGTTGAGCGGCGCGAATCGACTCCCAATATCCAGGCTTGGTGTGATGATTGGCGCCCGCCACCACCAGTCGGGCCTGAGGCGCTTTCTCTAACACCTGGGGAAAGGCTTGCATCAGGGTTTCGAGCTTTTTGTAGGTTCCCCAATGTCCGATCGCCAGGATGCGCTGGCTGGGGTTGCCGCGCCGGTTGAAATCAGGAGGGCAGGGAACGGATGCGAAGGTTCCATGGGTCCCCAGGAAAACGTTGCTTGCTGAGTATTTCTCCGCCAGGGTTCGAAAATAACCCGGAAGCAGCACCGAAACTGAATTTGCTTCGAGCAGGGCCCTGGTGGCCATATCGCTCCCGATGCGAAACAGGCGTCCGTTCTGCACGCCCGCGGCAGAGAAGTCAACGTGTTCAATGATGTGGTGGAGAGTGACATGCGTGAAGAAGCCCGCGGCACGGGTGAGAGCGGGAGCCGTGAGACCGGTAAAAGCGGCAACGGGATTACCGGGTGTGGCGAAAGTCGAGAAAACCAGGTTGTACCACACCACGTCGGGCCTGAGCCGGCGGATGGTTTTCAGCAGGCGCACGGGGTTGGCCAGATCCCCGAATCTCCAACAGCGGATCACGTCGAATCCCGGCAACTCCCGTTGCTTGACCAATTCCAGAGGCTGGCCGTGCTGGTCCGTGACAAATTGATAATTCGTGAGCTCGTCGGCGAGGATGGTGAGTTCAACGTCGGGACGGCGCTGCAGTTCTCTTGCGATATGGAACGCATATTCATTCAACTGGCGGCCACTGGGGGGGAATGTAGCTACTAGACAGATTCTCATCGGATCTCGCTTCTAAAATATGGTGATTTCCGCGAACGGCCTGAACTGTTGATTTTGAGGCCCTGGGAAGTTAAAGAAACTTTCGGCCTGGATGCCCGCTGAGAAGCGAATAGGATATTGCACCGTCAACGGTTCCGAGCGATCGCGAAAGATGTGGCGGAAAGGACGGGCGTAGGAGACCGAAAAGCCATTTTGGGTTGCGTCGTATACGTGGAACCCGCGCGTGCTGGAGTAGGCGCTGGACAGCTGCACATCCCAGCTTGGCCTGGGCTTAAAGTCGATGCTTCCCGCGGGGCGAAGATTCTGCGCGATTCCCCAGGGTGTCCCGAAGATCCGCCATGCGCGCACGTCTTCAAGCACGGCGCTGACGTCCAGCCGGTTGGTGAGGAATTTGCGGTCCAGTCCGATGTACGCCGACGTAAAGTAGTCCTCGATGTGCGCCTGGCGATAGACCTGGTCGTCGGCTCCCCAACCCGTGAGCAGGGCGGTCTTTCCCCACGGGGCCCCGACGCGAAAATTCAGAGCCGCCGAAAGCTCACGCGAACTCAGCTTCATCTCCGTAAACGGTCCTGATTCCCTGAAGATGTAGCCATTGACTGAAACCGCGTTGAAGAACGAACTCGTGCTCATGTAGGCGTATTCGCGAAAGAGGTTCTGGTTCATATCAAGGGGATCGCGCGTGTCGCGACGAACCGTACCCTGAATGCCGCCGTTGAATGTCAACACGTTGTCGCCGAGATGAAGGGTGGGATCGAGCGCAAAGTTGAACGTGGAGTCGGTGGTATTGCGGTCGACGATGGAGTTTGTGGCGGGTACCGAAATCGCGCCCTCGGCGTTGCGCAGTTGAAAGAAGCCGCTCGCCGGCAGGAAATTCCCCAGGTGAAGATGGAATGCGTCGGTCCACTGCGTTTGCAGGGACGATCGCGGCGGAGGCAGCTGCGAAACATCACTCGGGGGCACGGCGAAGGTGGCGTCGAGCTTGGAATCGAGAACATAGATCGTGGAGTCTTCAAAGATGGGCGAGACTGTCAGGTCGGAAAGGACGCTCACTTCCGGATTGATTCTCAATCCTTCGTTGCCGCTGGTCTCAATCATGCCCTGCACGGCGGATTGATCTTCGCCCGCCGTGTTTGCCGCTTGTGCAAATGCAGTCAGAGCCTGCGCGTTCTGCTGCTCCTGTTGGTACATGGTGGCCTTGGCCAGAAGATACTGATAGTTGTCAGCCGTGCCTCCCGGATCGCTGATGGCGGAAAGCTCAGCCTTGGCTTTCACCGTGTCTCCCAGCGCCAGATAATTATCGGCCAGGCCGATCCGGACCTCAGGATCCGGGGCGCCGGCCATCTTGGCGCTCTGCAGGTAGGTTTGCGACAGTTGGTAATCGTGCATGGAGCGGAAGAGATCGGCCGCAGCGATGAACTGGGTGCCGCTGGGCGGCGCCGTGTCTCCTGCTTCGGCCTCCATCCATGCCAGCGCAACCTGCCGTTCTGCGTCATCGCTGTGACCCTGTTGCGTCATCACCTGGGCGATGGCCAGGCGCACCCCCACGCGGTCGCCTCCCGGCGCGTCCAATGCCTTGCGGAATAGCCCCATGGCCGCATTCAGGTCTCCCAGCGTGCTCAAGGCATCCCCGACTGAAATCCAGATGTCGCTTGCGTCGGAGGGCAGGGCGTTGGCCTTGAAGGTAGGCGACTGCACATGCTGCTCGGCAAGCTGCGCGTAGTGGAGCGTCTGGTCGCGGTCGTGAAGGTCTGCATAGGAGCGGGCGAGCAGGGCATCGGTCTTGGGGTTTTCGGGGGCAACTTGTTCCGCCAACTCAAGCTCGCCGATCGCGTCCTGGTATTGCCGTGCGGCAAAATAGGTGTCTCCCAGCCCGAAATGCAGCGCGGGGTCGTCGGGCGTATACTTCAACGCTTCCCGGAATTCGCGTTCAGCAGGAGTAAACAGATCCTCGTCAAGGTAAGCGTTGGCGCGGATCACGTTCAGACCCTTGGAATCGCCCAGCGTGTCCTCAGCCAGCTTGGCTTCTCGCAACGCGGCCTGCGGTTTCTTCATATCCAGTTCGGAATAGGCGAGGCCAAGGTGCGCTTCCCCGTTGCGGGGTTCTCTTTTGAGAGCCGTCTCAAAGTCCTTCGCGGCTTCCTGGGGCCGGTGAAGATCGTTCAGCAGGTATCCACGATTGTTGTACGCGGTAACAACGGTGGGATCGCGAGCGAGCGCTTCGCTAAAATCCTTCACCGCCTCTTGTTTCATGTCGTCGTGCTTGTGAACATAGCCGGCCAGCAGCGGAATATCGGGGTCCTTGGGCAGGACATTCCAATACTTCGAGGTTAGGTCGAGTAGCTGACTGTACTGCTCCAGGTTCAACATGTCGTAGCCGAGGTAAACCGCTACGTCGCGGTCATCAGGAAGAAGTTTGATGGCTTGCAAGCCGATGGTTTCCGATTCGCTGTATTTGCCTTCAAACCTCAGGTACCTTTCCTTTTCGCGGAGCACCGCCGGCTCCTGGTCCATGGCGGCGGTGGCGTGGCTCGACCATTTGCCGGCCAGAGCCAGGTTGTGTCCCTCAATTCCGGCGTTCATGCCTCCCGCAATAATGAAGGGATTCTGCGGAGCGTCAGCGTAACCCTTGGCGTATGCGTTCTGTGCCTTGTCGAATTCCCGCCGCGCCGTGTAAAGATCACCGAGTGCGAGGAAAGGAACGAATGACGAAGGCGCAACCTCTGCGAGATGCAGGAATGCCTTCTCTGCCTCGTCGTCCTCGCCGGCAGCGCGCAGCGCATAGCCCAGCCCGGTGAGCGCCAACCGATTCTGCGGTTCGCCTTTGAGGATTTCCTGGTACACCGAAACCGCCTCCCGGGTATGGCCGAGCTTCATCAGGATGTCGCCGTCAAGCTGAAGGCTGTCGCGATTGGAACGATCGATTGCCAGCGCCTGGTTGATATCGGCCAGCGCATCGTCGGGTTTGCCGGCGCTCAGCTTGATCAGCGATCGCAGACGCAGAAACGGCACACGGTCCGGCCCCGAGCCGTCGACCTGGTTGATTGCGGTTTCGGCGGTCTCAAGCTCGCGTTGCGCTGCGCCTTTGTCGTCGCGGTTCTTGTCAAGGTCGTAAAGCGCCATGTGCAATTGAATGCCGTAAAGCGGCCCCTCGGGAGGATTGGCTGGCAGCGCGGCCAGCGCGGCCGCGTACTCCTTGACAGCATCCTGATTGCGCTCGTTCAGCCGGGCAATTTGACCGTTGAGCGCGTGCAGGCGATAGTCGTTGGCATTGATCTGGCGCGCGCGATCGAGAAAGGGCGTGGCGCTGGAATAAGAGCCGATTGCCACCTGGGCCTGCGCCGCCGAAAGCTGCAATGCCAGATTACGCGGCTCCGCGTTGGCGGCTTGCGCGAAGAGTTTTGCGGAATCCACGTCCTTGCCGTCGAGCTGATAGTTGTATGCCAACTCGGCGAGAACATCGGGGCTGGGATTGCGGATGGAACGCAGGGCTTTGATGGCTTCAGAATACTTTCCAACTTCGGAGTAGAATTCTGCGGTGGCGCGCAGCAGGTCGGTATTCCCGGGCGCGCGCCGCTGCGCCATCTCAAGATAACGGCTTGCCATGTCCGGCTTCTTGAGCTGCTCATAAGAAATTGCGATCAGCACTTCAACGCGTGCGTCGGGGCGAACCTTCTCGGCCCGGTCCAGCCAATCGATGGCGTCGGAGTAGTTTTTCGTCTTCATCGACAGCTCTCCGAGCGCCGCCAGATCATCGCGGCGCGAAGGATTGGCCGCGACCACTTGCTTGAAGATCCGTTCCGCTTCGTCGCTTCGCCCCATCAACTCGTAATCCTGCGCGATTCCGGATTGACCGTCGAGCGAAGACGGGTCGATGTGAAGGCCGCGCGTATAGGCGTCGATCGATGCCGCGTATGCCCCGTTGAGCCGCGCTGCATATCCCAGCAAAAACCACAACTGCGGATCGCTGGGCGCGGCATGCGCAGCGCGCTCGGCGTAGTCATACGCCTGCGCGTAGTTGCGATGCTGGAGGGCAAGTTCAGCGGCACGTCCCAGGCGGGCGTTCTGAATGTTCGAACCCCAGCCCAGAGATTGATCAGAAGGCTGCGATGGTTGCGACTTGTTTTGCGATGGCTGCGCCGTGCCGTTGGGTCCCACTTGATAAGTTTGCGCGCCGGCGGTGCAGGCAAGTGAGGCGGATACCCATAGCAATGCAGCGCTCAAAAATCCACGACGGGCAATCAACGTAAGTCACCTGGACGTGAATTCAAGTCACCTGGACGCGAATTCAAGTTGAAGAATTTGATGCTTCAACCGGGTCTGCTGTTGGCTCTCGGGCGCAGCAGGCGGCTCACCATGTATTGCTGATTCCGTGCGCGGCGGGTTCGATCGCTCCGAACCGATTGAATGCAATAAGCGCGTTTAGTTTCAATGCCTCGGGTTTTGGCGTCGCATGTCTCCCTTGTCGTCCGCCTGGCCAGCCCGGACCTCCGAATGCGGCGTCCGCGAAGACCGGTGTGAAAGCTTCACGCCGCATCCTGATCGGCGCTGGGGCTGGGCTCAACCGCCGCCACAATCCGGCTCGGTTCTGAATTGGCAGCGCTCATGCCCCCATAAATGCCGTGCAGGTGGTTCCTGCGCACCGTGAAAAGCTCGCACAAAGTCGACCAGCCCTGCGCAAGCGGGTGCACGTGCGAATCACGATACTCATGCACAAAGCGCAGGTCGACTTCGTCGATGCGCAGGCCCAGAGTGAGAGCGGCGCGGATCATCTCCACGTCGTAGCCCCAGCCGTCGACCGTGAGCAACGAAAACACGCGCATGGCGGCAGGATAGGTGAACGCCTTCAGCCCGCATTGGGTGTCTTTGAAGGGCAGCGCCAGCACCCGGCCGGCAACCACATTGAAGAGGAGGCTGGAGATGCGGCGGTAGAGCGGCTGGCCGCGAAAGCATTCGCGATGATTGAGCCAGCGCGAGCCGATGGCGATGTCGGCGCCGCGGCGCAACGCCGCCTCAAGGTGAACAAATTCGCCGACCGATTCGCGCAGATCGGCATCACAGAGCACGACCACTTCGCCGCGCGCAAGGTGGACGCCGCGGCGGATTGCGAAACCTTTGCCACGATGGGGAACACGAAGCAGGCAGAGCTTGCAGCTCGGCGGAGCATGAAAGCTGCGCGCAACTTCCGCGGTCAGGTCGGTAGAACCGTCATCAACGACAATGATTTCGCATGCGCCAAAGTATGAAGCCGACAACTCAACGATGGCGCTGAGGGTGGCCGGAAGCCGGCGTGCTTCGTTATACGCAGGAATGACGAAGCTGCAGCGGCGTGGATGCATGGAATGAAACCTCCTCTAGAAACTAAATCGTCGCGAGACAAGGCTGCCGATCGGCGAACTCGCGATTCAACCGGCCCGATGACATTCCACTGCACCACATCGCGAAAGGGCTTGTGCAAATCGTGCGTGCTTTACGAGCGTCGCGAAGGCCATCCACCCAGCCGGCTTTGCCGGTCCCGGGGGGATGGCTGCGCGTGAACGCAACCGATTCAAATGGATCGATTCCGTTCATGCCGCGGATACCTCGCCTTTTGCCGTGATTTCAGAAAGCGGTGACCGCCCCAGCAGCGCCGCAAACTCGTCGAGGTATGATGCGACAATGCGCGGCATCGTCGCATTCACCGCCGCTTGATAATTCTGTTCCGCCATCTTCGCCTGCCGCGCAGGATCGCGGGCGAGGGCGATAAGGCGCTCGGCAAGATCGCCAGCGCTGTGCAGATCGTAGGTATCGAGCGCAAAGCCCTCCTCTTCGGCCAATTGCACCAGGTCGTCTATGTGAGCGGCGACGATGGGCAACCCGAAGCGCACGGCAATGTGGGCCACTCCGCTCGGTCCGCCGGATGAAAGATAGGGCAGTACCGCCACGTGCGAGGAGCAGAAGACTTCGTCGAAGCGGTCCTCATCCAGATAGCCGAGGAATTTCACGTGCGGGTTTGCGCCCCATTTCTGGGCTAGGCCGGCCAGGTAGCCGCAACGATTGGGATGATCGCATCCTGCAATGAGGAGACTGGCGTTTGGCACCGCGTCGACAACCGCAGGCAGCGCTTCAAGCAGTAAATCCAGGCGCTTGTATCGCCCCCACTTACCCAGCGCCAGCATACGAAACTCATTCGCAGGGCGCAGCCGGGGATCGGGCGCGTGCGGCTTGCCGAGCGTGCCATGCGGGCGGACCCCAATGTGGGTGGCACCGTACCGCTGCATCAAAACGCGCCGGTAACGCTCCAGGAGGACAGAGAGCGAGTCGGCGCGCAGCAGCAGGCGGGTCGCGATCGAGCCTGCAAGCCGGTAAATGCGCGGGAATGCGATATCGGCATGGCGCAGGTCGCAGTTCTCCATCAGATGGTGCAGCGTAACGTGAGTGCGGAATCCGGCCGCGCGGGTTAAGGCGGGGGTGCAAAGGCCCGCAAATGCAGGCAGCGCGGTGGCGCCAAAAGTCGAGTAAACCAGGTTGAACCAGACGATCTCGGGCCGGATTTCGCCCAGAACCGCGAGAATGCGGCGAGCGTTGTTCACACTGCCCACTCTCCAGCAGCGGCGGACGCGGAATCCCGGCAACTCGGGCAGGTGCGGCCCCTGATACTCGTCGCCGAGGATGGTGAAGTTGACGCCGCTATGCCGGAGTTCCTTGGCAAGATGATAGCCATATTCGCTGAGATGATGCCGACTCGGAGGAAAGGCTGTAACTAAGGCGATACGCATAGATTCACGTCAATGGGTTAAGTGACGCGGGCGAGCCAGGCCCCGCATGATTTCAACTGCGAGTAAAGTACGAAATAAGAGCTGGCGTCTCTTTCATTAGTTCGGATCCCGCCGCCGGCGCTCGCTCGCGATGAGCTGGCTGAGTGCGGCCGATTCTCCATCTAAATTGCAATCGTGACCCTCCTCCCATCGGGGGAGCAGTCATTTTAATGGGATGCGCAAGAACACAAACACGTGGTCCAGCACTGAAAAGAGTTCGTCAGCGGCGTCAAGGGATCTGCTCGGACGTGCAACGCACTCTGTGCTCATTCGAGCGCGGCGATAAACCGAATTCAAGCGCAGGTGGCAATCTTGGAGAGCAGTTTGGCAACGTCTCTTCGTTCGCGGCCGACAGTCTTCGCGGCCTGGGCGCCTCCGGGAATCGCGGCCGCATCAGGCCTGCGTCGCCATCCGAGCCCTGGAAGGATCGCGCGACGATTCGTCTTGAACGAAAATCTTCCGCGGGCTGTGCCGCCGTCGGCAGCGATGGCCGGCCTCATCGGTAGCATTTGACCTGCTCGCATCTCGTCGAAGTTGGTTTTGGCCATCCATTAGAGAAGCGTGCGGAAGGCAGCCGTTCCTCTGGGAGCAACCCCACGGGGGCATTTCTTAATCGAAAGGATAGACAGTCAGGAAGTCTTAAGATCCTGCATTTCAACATGCCTTGGCTGCAAAACGAGCTGCGCCGACTGAACCTCCCTGAATCGAGCGACGTTCAAACCAATCTTTGTGTGGGAGTCGACCGTGGAGAACTCTGAGCCGATTGGTCCTTTGCAGCGGCCCATCCCCATCAGTTTGTGTCTGATGGCGGCGCTGGTCGTCCATCTTCCGCTGCTGGTGATGAAGCTGCCCCTCCAGTCGTTTGATACCAACTTTCACATCTTCTTCGCATCCCATTACGCGCACCACTGGTTCGATCCCTGGAACACCAAGTGGTTCTGCGGGTTTTCTCAAGCGACGTATCCTCCCTTGGTGCACCAATGGATTGCTGCGCTCTCCCCGATCTTTGGGTTTGACTACGCCTACATGGCCGTGCAGCTGATATCCATTCTGTTGCTGGTGGTGGGCGTCTACCGGTTCTCCCTGCTCTGGACCAGCCCGCGCGCTGCATCGCTGGCGGCATTAGCCAGTGTTTTCATCGGGGCGGAAAGCTTTTTGGTGTACAACGCTGGTCAATTGCCTACCACCAGCGCAGCGCCTCTCTATCTGAACGCCCTGCCGTTTCTTTATGACTGGGTGAGGAACGGAAAGGGAAGTGCTTTTGTAAAAGGGTGGCTGCTGTTCACGGCGGCCGCGGCCGATCACCACGTCACTCTGCTCTTTGGCTCAATCCTCTTCGCCGCGCCGGTCCTGGCGCTTGCCTTCCTCGACAAGAAGGATGGCAGGCGAGTTTCCGTTGCAAACTTCATCAGCCGGACCGTAGTGATCACGCTGCTGGTGGGCGTGTCGGTTGCTATCGTGCTGCTTCCGTACTGGATTGCCTTGATTCATTATCCCATCACGCAAACGCCCATTCCGCACGAAAGCCGCGCCAATTACATCCTCAATCTGGGCGACGGCTTTATTTATTTCATTGTCCCCTACGGCGCCTTGATCCTGGCTCTGCCGTTTATTTTCCTTCACGGCTGCCAAAACGTCCGGCTCAGGCCGCTGTTTTTTGGCTTCTGGGTAGCCTTTCTTCTCGGCCTGGGAGGAACCACGCCGGTGGGATCCATTTTGCTGGGACGCGCGTTCATGGTGCTCACCATGGAGCGATTCAGTTATTGGGCAACCTTGCTTGCGCTGCCGTTCATAGGCATCCTTGCCTGCCGGCTGATTAGCAGATTTCGAGCCACCGCGGCCGCGAGTCTGGCCGTCCTCGCGGCATGTACTTGCGCCCTTGCCGTGGCATATGCCAATGCCCGGCCGGCAGACCCGGCCAATATCAGGGTTGAACCGGTGGCCGACTGGTTGAACCGCGACGGACACGATCAGTACCGCTATTTCACGCTGGGCTTCGGCAATAAGATCTCGCGGCTCGCCATGTTGACCGACGCCGGCAGCGTTGACGGCGAATGGTATTCGGGGCGCATGCTGCCGGAGTTGATGAAAAACGGCGGTGCGGCGCTGACCACCTCGAATTACTTCGGAACCCAGGGCCTCAACGCACTGCGCGCCATCATGATGCACGCCGACCGCTATGGTGTGAAATGGGTCTTCGTTCGCGATCACTATTACGATCCGCTCCTGGCTTTTGGCGGCTGGCGTCCGGTCGACTATCTCGAAGACAAGACCATCACCGTGTGGGCCAAGGATGGCGTGCCTCCAGCTCAACCCGTCAACGCTCCGCAAAGGCCGCCTCACTGGCAAGGCGTGATGTGGGGAACGCTGCCCTTTGGAAGCAGTATTCTTGCCATCCTGGTTCTGCTCATCCCACAGAAGCGGAGGCAGTACGCTGAGGCGGGAGTGCACGTTGTGCCGGGTCACGACGTTGCGGAGAGGAGTCTGGCGTCATGAAGCGCGGAACATTGCTCGCATTTTTCTTTGGCACAGTAACGGTGGCTGTCGTCATCATCGGCACTCTTTGGCCGGTTCCCGCGGCGCGCGCCTACGCCGGTGAGGAAAGTCTGATTGAATCGTCCTCAACGCCCGAAGCGGCGGTGCGGAATCTCGGTGAGGAAATCCGCACTCATGACTGGCAGAAAGCATATGCAAGCCTGGCCAACAGGGCGCAGCTCACCGAGTTTGAGTTTGAGCATGATGTGACGGGATATGATGTCGGTCTTCGCACCTACTCGTCCCTCGATCACTACGAGATAAGTCCGCTGCATGCCTCCGACAACGACGCCACGCTTCAGTTCACGCTGTACTGGTCCACGGTGGTCGGGCCTCAGCCCGACACCCGCACCTTGCACCTGCTAAGGGTCGGAAACGACTGGGAAGTGGAGTGGCCGGTCAGCGAGAGGCCAATCGTGCCCCCGCAGGTCATCCCGGTAGAGTATCTGCGCTGGGACGTGATCAACCGGGGCCCCGGTGACGACTGGGGGGTTCAGGATGTGGATGCTCCCTCGGTGCGCATCGTGGATATGCATCCCGTGCAGCGGGCCGACGGCGTGTTCGTCCTGGGCGAGCTGCTTAACCAGGATGTGGTTCCCGCATACGTGTCGGTGACTGCCACCTTGCAGAGACAGGACGGCTCAGCCATTGCCACAGAAGACGCGTTTGACAGAATCTCGCATATTTTGCTGCCAAAACAGGTTACGCCTTTCCTTATCGAATTCCCCGATGCGTCTTTGGCGTCGGTGCGCAGCATCCGCATGGAGCCTTTTTCAACCCTGGTGAGCGCTTCAGCAGACCCCGTGATTGAAATCGACAACCAGCACTTCAACGCCGGCCCTGAAGCCTCGCTGACCGGAGAGCTGATCAACGAAAGCGGCCAGGTAGTGAACGTGCCGGAGGTATTGGGAACTCTCTACGACCAGTCGGGCCAGTTGGTCTGGGTCGTGGATCAATATGTGGACCATGCGCTGCCTCCGCAAACGCCGGTTGCCTTCAAAATTCCGATTCCTGAAGATCTGGCGAGGAAGGTCAGCAGCGAGCGCCTGATTGTGGCCACCTACAGCTTCGGAGGTTACCTGTGAAGGCAGGGGTTGTCATCGTGCTCGGCGCATTGGCCCTGGCTGCGGTGCGCGAGACGCCCGCTCAGGACGGCAGCTTGAATCTGCCCAAATCTGTTGCTGCCGGCAGCGCATTCTCCATTCCCACCTCGGGGAGCGGAAAAGCCGCCTTGTACATCATTGGACTGGGCCAGGTGCTGAAGCGCTACGTGCAGTTGGGCGAAACTGTTTATTTCCCCGAGGGCTCGCTGCACGACGCCGGCAGCTACGTGGTGATCCTGGCGCCGGCAGGAGCGGGTGCATCGGCTGCCGAAACCGATGCCTTCGACGTGACGCCTGTCCCCACCCCCGCCCGATTGAGCTTCCTCGCCAAACCCTCGCGGCTTCCGGTGAGCCTGCACGACGGGATTACCGGCGCTGCGTATGTCTTCGACGCTTACGGGAACTTGATTGTCACTCCCATGCCTGTTTCGTTCCAGCTATCCGGCCCATCCGGCTCGACCCAAAAGAGCGATGCAGTTACCAAGGCTGGGGCCGCGTGGGTGGAAATGGATTCGACCGGCAAGCAGGGAATCGATCAATTCGTCGTGAGCGCCGGCGGAATCTCCAGCACGCGCGTGATCCGCCAGGTCCCGGGCGACCCTTGCACGCTGAAGATGAGCGCCCAGGCGTCGGGGCAGAAGCTTCAGTTGAAGACCGATCCGGTTCTTGACTGCAGCGGCAACGCGGTTCTTGACGGAACCATCGTCACCTTCTCAGAAGCTTACGACGGCGGCCAGTCGACGGTCGACGTTCCTTTGAAGCACGGCATCGCCGCAGTCTCTATCCCCGCTCACCACGGCGCCACATTGTCGGTAGCGTGCGGGATTGTTCTGGGAAACCAGATTCGTTGGGAGCAGTGAGTATGCTGAAAGGCCATCTGGCTCTTTGCGCCGTTCTGGCAACCGCCACGGCGTTTGCGGCAGGGCAACCAGCGGTGCAAGTGGAGACATCGCATCTTGAAGCGCCGCGAACCATGAATGAGCAGACCCGCAGCGCCGCGATTCGCGACTATTTGGAATCGTGGCAGGCGATGCGCGATGCGCTGGCGCAAAACCGCGCGGAGTTGCTGGATGCGGATTTTATCGGCGCCGCCAAAGACCGGCTCGCCAATGCCATCCGAGAGCAATCCGCGCTGGGAATCACGACCCGCTATGAGGAGCGCTCGCATAACATTCGTCTTCTCTTTTATTCGCCTGAGGGGCTATCGATCGAACTGGAAGATACAGCTGATTATGACCTTGCGGTGCTGGATCATGGCGCGACCTTGACCACCAGCCCCCAGCACACGCGCTACATCGTGCTGTTGACCCCCTCCGAAGTGCGCTGGAGAGTACGGATCTTGCAGGCAAGTCCCGATTAGCCCGCTTCGCCGCCGCGTCGCTCACCAGCGGCCCGTCGAAGCGGTAATCGGTCTGATTAAGGAAATAGAAATGATAATGACTTCGCGTCTTAGTCCAGATTCAGGAGTACATGATGGTTTCAGTGGCTGTGCCTATTTTTAATGAAGAAGAACTCATCGTTCAATTCCATGAAGCTCTGGCCCGCGCCATGAACGGCAGTGTCGACGAATGGGAGGTCGTGTACGTAAACGACGGATCAACTGATTCTTCCATGGAACTGCTGAGGGGCCTGCAGGCGCTCGACGAGCATGTGGTTGTGGTTGAGCTTTCGCGCAATTGGGGCCACATGGGAGCCGTGATGGCGGGGCTTCACACGGCAAGCGGAGACGCCGTGATTCTCATGGATGGCGACTTCCAGGATCCGCCCGAAGTCGTGCCCAAGCTCATCGACGAGTGGAAGCGAGGGGCGGAAATTGTGGTGGCGGTCAGAAGGAGCCGGCAGGAGCGGAGAAAGATTCTGTCTCTGCTCTTTCCCCTGTTTTATCGGGTGCTGGGAGCGCTCTCCGACTATCCCATACCGCTCAACGCGGGCATCTTCAGCCTCATGGACCGGAAGGCTGTAGATTCTCTCATCGCGATGCGGGAGAGGAATCCATACCTGCCGGGGTTGCGAGCCTGGGTCGGCTACCAGAACTCGATTGTCTATTATGACCGGCACGATCGCGCCGGAGGAGATGGCAAACTTTCATTCCTGAGCCGCATCAAGTATGCCGTTGACGCCATCACCGGATTCAGCTACAAACCCATGCGGCTGAGCTTCGCGTTATTTGTATTGTGCTGCTGCGCATCCGTTTTGCTCGGCGCCGCCATGTTGCTGCTGTCAGGCAATCCGGTCGCAGCCGCGGGTCTGGGCGTGGCGTGCGCGGTGTTTTTTGTGGGCAGCCTGTTGCTTCTATCCGTTGGCGTGCTGGGAGAGTATGTCGGACGCGTTTATGACCAGGTGCGCAACCGGCCCCTTTCGCTGATCAGTAATGTTCACCGGCCGTGCTCCAGGATTGCGGCGGGTGAGGTGGTGCTGCGCAATGGAGGTTTGGCGATTCAGACCGACGGCATGGGAAATCGCGAGCAGTCCGGGATCAGGGCGGCATAGGAGGACACGGCAGCCCCCGGCGCGCGAAAGATGCGCGTCCGTGTGATGCGGCTGAAGTGCGCAGCCTCGGCGTGGGAATTGCGCGCAGCCGCAAAGAGCAAGCTCTTTCTTCAATCGGCGGAATTGTCGGAGCGTGGAGGGGCTTGCTTTTCCTCAGCCAGGGAGGGAGCAGCGCAAACCCCGGGCAGAGCCAGGGAGACGGATTTGCCGCAGCTGGGATCGCCGCAACCAGCGATACCGCGCTCAATCGCGCTGCCCTCCTCATAATCGTTCCAGGTCTCGACCATCATGAAAGGAATGGGTTCATTTGCAGGGAGCACCGATCGCCAGTAATTGAATGTGTCGTTGAAAGTCTGGCCGCAGCGGGCCGCAATGTGGCGATTCAGTCCCCATGAGGCCTTCTTGTCATCGAACTGCGCCCAGGCGCCGCCTACGATGATTTTGTCGGAATATTTGTCCAGCATGGTCCCATAGAACTGTTTCAGGTATTGCTCTCCCCAGTTGCTGCCATCCGCCTGAAAGCCCTTGTCACCGGCAGCGATCCATGCATAGAAGCCATCGAATGCCTGCGCATCGGGGCCGGGGAGATTTTCCTGGATCAGCAGAGGTCGAGGGTTCCATGTGTCCACCAGGGCGCGAACCTTGTTCCAATCGGTATGCCCTCCCTTGGGAAATATGAAGATCACAGGCCTTCCCTGGTAGGTGAGGTAGGCGTTATGCCCTGGGGACTTGGAGGAGAGATAGGCATTATGAAACTCGGTGAAATCGGCAAAAGCCTCGTCCGTGGCGCCGGCGTCGTCGTTGCTTTCGTCGTACATCATGGCGACGTGGAATTTGTTCTTCTCCGCCAGTTTCTGGATCAAGGCATAGCTTTCGTCGATGAACGGCTGTCTGTCTCCGTACCAGTCGACGACAAAGGCGGAGATTCCCATTGCCTTGGCGTGAAGAATCTGGCTTTTGATCATTGCCGGGTCGTGGGACGAGTAACCGACGGAAATATGATCGGGGTGTCCGAACCATGCCTCGTAGACGGCGATCACCTGAGGGGACGCGCCCGTAGCCCGATACTGCAAGCGCGTATCGGGGCTCTGCATGGAGCCGGAGCAGCCATACAAGACAAGAAACGAGAGCAGAGTTGCGTTGAAGCGATGAAACATAAGTTTGCTGACGAAGCGGTGAATCATGGGTTCAGAGAATTAGAAGCACCTTCCAATCCTGGGGGTTGCGCGACAGTCGCCAATCGGCCGGCGAGAGCAGCCAATAGCAGCACTTACGCATCGAAATGAGTGCCGCCAATAGTGCCTCCGTGCCTCATCCGGTGCTCTTCTGGCGTGATCAACCGGAGTGCCAGCAGCGTGGTAGACGATTCCCGGAACAAAGCGAAAGCACTACACTCCCGCATCGTTTCAGGCAGCATGGTGTTGCTGGTGGGCTTCGGTCTGACCACGGCGCTCAACCTTGCTTACAACGTCGTCACCGCCTCATTTCTCGGCCCCGCTGGCTATGGGCACGTTACCGTCATCTACACGCTTCTCACCATCCTCTCCGCGGTGGCTCTGGCGTTTCAAATCGTTTGTTCAAAGTTTGTAGCCCAGCAAACCACGCCCGAGGCGCAGGCTCAGTCGTATCGCTTTTTTCATCGCATTGCCTGGGCATGCAGCCTGCCAGTGTCGCTGGTCGTGCTCCTGTTTCAGCGCTGGATCGCAAACTATCTCAATCTGCCCGACCCGATTCTGATCGCATGGCTGGCCATCGGCTTTGCCTTCTTTATTCCTTTGGGAAGCAGGCGCGGATGGACCCAGGGGGTCTGCGGATTTCGCAGCCTGGCCATCAATTACATGCTTGAAGCGGCAGTGCGGCTCGCCGGAGCGTATGTGCTCATCCTGACGGGATTCGGACTGCGCGGCGTGGCCGCGGCCATGGCAGCGGCGATTGCCGCAGCGTATTTCGCGCTCCCACCCCAATTGGCGGCGCCGTCGTCAAACCCGCTTCGCTTCACAACGGCGGCTCACGAAACCAGCCAGGCATTGTCGTTCTATGCCGGCTATATGCTCATCACCAATTTCGACATCGTGCTTGTGAAGCATCTTTTCGCGGCGGAGATGGCGGGAATCTTTGCCGCCATCGCCCTGGCGGGCCGCGTGATTCAGCTGCTCTCCGCAGCTGTGGTCAACACCATGTTTCCCCTCGTGGCTGGAACCGGGGAGAGTGAAAGAAAAGATATTAGGGTGATCGCGACATCGGTGATGCTGGTGTTGGGTGTCGGCACCCTGCTGGCGCTCGGCCTGCGCCTTACCCCGGCCTGGATGTGGACGAAATACCTCGGCGCCGGCTTCGCGCTCTCCGGCGCCTACGACATTCCCTATCTGGCCATGCTCTATTCCATCAAGTCCATCGTCTACGCGCTTTGCGTGGTGTTCATCACATTTGAAATGTCCCACAAGATCGCCAACACCAGCGCGGTGCAGCTTGGGTTCAGCGTTCTGCTGATCGCCGGGGTCTTTGAATTCCATGCCACGCTGCTTGAGGTCATCCTGGTGCAACTGGTGATTCTGTCCGTCCTGGCGCTGCTCACGGCCATCCCGATCCTTGCCGAAATGCGATCGGGCGTGAGCAAGCGCGGCGAGGTCGAGCAGCAACAGCCGGTGCGGCTGCTGCACAGGGTGACAGAGGAAGAGGTGATCGCCGAGTTTCTCAAGAGCGACTTCAGCATTGAGGGATACCTGCGCTGCCCCGAAGCTCTGCGCGAGATGATCATGCGGCCGGAATTTGCGGATGCGGGCGAAAATGCAAAACGCCGCGCGTTGTTTTTGCTTCGCCATTATTCGTTGTGGAAAGAGGTTCCTGTGGACACGGAGTGGTATGAAGCGGAACTCAATGAGCCGGCGCTGGCGCAAGTGAGGGTTTTCCCGCGCGCCCAATGGAGAAAGGTCGCACGCGGCAATTTTTCCATTACCAGGATCGTTGAAGATTTTCGCGCCAGCCGCCATAAGGTGGATGCGAAGTTCTTTCGCAAGATTCAGGCCATCGCTGAACAAATGCGGTGGAGAAACAGGGAATTTGGCACTGTTCTGCTTCTCTCTCTCAGTGGAGAAGCTCCGGTCACGGTTCTCGACGGCAATCACCGCCTGCTGGCTGCACTGCTGGCGGCGCCCTGCAATCTGGGGAAGCTGCGATTCATGTGCGGCCTTTCTCCACGGATGGCGGAGTGCTGCTGGTACAAGACGAACTTCGCGACTCTGTTCCGATACGCGAGACATCTGCTCGCCGCGGCCATTCGCAATCCCAAAGCCGAACTGTTGCGAACTTTGGGGCCTTTGGACGAACACAAGCTTCCCCTGCCGGCGCGCGCGGCCCCGAAGGGGCCGGTAGCGGGTCTGGTTGTTGAAGCAGACGATGTCCGTAGTTAGCCGGCAAGTACGCCGAGCACGAATGGAAGGTGGAACATGACGGGCAAACCCGATGACTTGATTGTCATATCGCTTCCCGAAACATTGAACTCGCATCAACGGCGAACCTTCGTGCGCGCCTTGGCAGGCCGCATGAAAGGCTATCGCCCTCGCCTTGTACTCGATTGCTCACGGTTGCAGGGCGTCGACAGATCCGCCATCCACCTCCTGCTGTGTTGTCTCGAGGAGGCCCTCAGGCGGAACGGCGACGCCAGGCTCGCGGGGCTGGCGCCTGCGGCAAAAACCATGTTGGAGACGACCGGGGCAGATCGGCTTTTCCGCACCTTTGCCTCCAGCGCCGACGCCATCAAGAGCTTCTTTCAAAGCGCCGCTACGTTGGCGTTGCAAGAAGAAGAGCAGGCTGATGGAGATCAACTCAGGCAGCGTGTAGCGTGAAGGCCCCGGCGCTGCAATTGCAAGATGCCGGGTCGGCCGCAGTATGGAGAGTCGCCATGAAGATTTCAAGTTGGCCATTCGCAAGGCAGATCGCAGGCTTTCTGATTCTGTTATTGGCAATGCCGGTGGCGGCGGCCGCGCAGGAGCCGGGCCGGCAAAACACTGCTGGGCAACAGGCGCAGAGCGCGCCGGCAGACAACGCTCAAAAATCTGGCTCGGCCGCCGCGGTCAAGGACGCGAACGGAGATGCGAGCGCCGAAACAGCGGCTCCGGCCCCGGCTTACGCAGGCGCCGGTGACCCTCAGCAGGGACAAAGCGCGGCTCCCGGCGCCGCCGCGCCCAGCTCAGGGCAGGAACGGCAGCAACAGAATAGTTCGGCAAAGCCGGTTGGCACCGCGGCGGCATCTGAGACCAACGCTGCGGGAGTCGCAGGGTCGAGACTGACAGGGGCCGTCATCGCCCCCGCCAAGCAACGCCGCGTACATACCATCCTGATCCGCGTCGCCGTAGTAGTGGGCGCATGCGTCGCTATTGGGACGGTCGCCGCGTTGTCGCATTCGAGCCCCAGCCAGCCGCGCTGATGCGGCGCTGCGGGATCAGGGAAGGGTAAGGCCTTGGAGATTCGTGGAGAGCGGGAAATGCGGCGCACCAGGCTGATCAGCTTTTCCGGCATCGACGGCGCTGGAAAAACGGCGCAGATTCGCAGGTTGTGTGCCCGGCTTGAGCAGGCCGGCTACAGCTTCCGGCTGGTTTCTTTCTGGGTCGACGTGGCGTGCTTTGCGCGCCTGCGTGAAGCCGCCGGGCACGCTGCTTTTGGAGGAGACCGAGGCGAGGGGAGTCCGGCAGCGCCCATAAAAAAGAGAGACAAGAACGTTCAATCATGGGTCATGACTTGCATCCGCCTGTTCATATACTTTGCCGACGCCGTTGCCCTGCGGCGCTTGATCAAAAAAGTGCACTCGTCGGGCGTGGACGTATGCATCTTCGACCGCTTCATCTACGACGAGCTCGCCAACCTGCCGTTGCAGCTTCCCTTCATGCGGGCTTTTGCCCGCGCCATGATCGGCCTCGCCGCAAAACCCGACATCAGCTACCTGCTGGATGCGGATCCGGTCCAGGCTTGCGCCCGGAAGCCTGAGTATCCTCTCGAGTTTCTCTGTGCCAATCGCAGAGCGTTTCTTGCGTTAAGCGACTTGACAGGCAGGTTCAACGTCATCGCCGCAATGCCCATGTGCGACGTGGAGCACGAGGTGCTGAGACTTGCGGTGAAGTGTCTCGCCTTGGAGCCGAATCAAAACTCAGCGCCTGAGCGCGTCTTGCGGGTCCGATCGGAAGATGGTTGGGCCGGCCGGTCCTGAAGAATAGAGGTGACAACGATGTTGTGGATGCTTGCCCACGGCGAACGTTTTCGCCGGCTTTTCTTTCTGGCCTGCGTCGGGCTGCTGGCACCGACTGCTTATGCCGCCTCCTGCACCACGCAGTCGCAAATGACGCCCTCGCAACGCGAAATCTTGACCGGCACGGCTCGCACCGTTCTTTCCTATGTGCAACGCGGCGCCGCGCAAGACATTCGTGCCGTGACCTTGCCGGCTGCGGCGGCAGACTTCAGCGGAATCAGTGCTTCCGTGGCGCGCCTGCAGCCATTGCTGCAGTCTGCCGCGATCACCGTCGAGGAAATTTATATTCTCGAGGCCGATAGCAATTCCCAGGGCGCGCAGCGAACGGATTTCTATTGCGGATCGCCGGTCGTGGTACTGTCGCTCAGCGGGCTGCCGCCCGGAACCTATGCCCTGGCTATCGTTCACGCCAGCGGCGTGCCCAATCCGCAGCAACTGGCCTTGATTTTGTCCCAGACCGCCGATCAACGCTGGATGCTTGCCGGCATGATCAATAAGCCCATGACGGCTGCAGGCCACGACGGCCTGTGGTACTGGACCTCAGCACGAAAATATGCCCAGACAAAATGGGATTGGGATTCGTGGTTCTACTATCGCATCGCCGCCGATCTTCTCGATCCGCTGGAATCGATCTCCAGCCCCAATCTCGAAAAGCTGCATCGTGAGGCAGATCAAGTTCGGCCAGGTGATTTGCCGGGGGCGGCTCCCATGAGTTTCTATGCCCAGGGCATGCTGTTTACGGTGTCTTCAATTGACACTTCCACCGCGTTGGGGGGCTTGGATCTGGATGTTCACTACAAGGCCGACCCGGCACAATCAGCGCAGTTGCAGAACCCTCTTCTTTCGCGCCAGCAGGTAACTGCGCTCATGACGAGGTTACTCGAAATGCATCCCGAACTGCGCGCAGCGTTCCACGGAATCTGGGTCCACGCCGACCAGGGAACGAATTCCCTATTTGCCCTGGAGTTGCCGATGGAACAAATTACAGCCGAGAATTCCCCTCAGCGAATCGGGACCGGCGCTGGCCCGCGTTGATGCCACCATCGCGCTTTGTAAACTCACCAACAAAAATTTGCTAAATGCGGCAGGCTGTGAAAGCATGGCTGCAAAGATCAGTACACGACCGTGTGCCTTGCGGTCAGGGTCCAATTAGATTGGAGAGATTGCGCTCGCTGAATGCGCTGCGCCATGATCTCGATAGACTTTTGATGTTAGACAGGCTTCCACCGAATTCGATATTGAGAACGCGATGCCAAGCCCTATAAGAGGCCTGTCGAGCTCCCGGAATTTCGTAGGCTCAAGAGCAGCCCGTTGGGACGCGCCGTGTGGGTTTACGCGCCCGCGGCCGGGCCACAAGAGCGGCAAGCGTGCGCGTGGGTGTGAGCGACACGCGCTAACCAACCACTATGGATGCTTAGATGCAGTCCGTTGCCCATGAGATCGCGCATCACGATCCATGCGCCGGCCGGGCCGGCTGATTGTGCCTCAAGTCAGGCCCGCTCCAGGCGGTACACATTCTCTTCACTAGGGGTTATTTGATGAAACTCGCCCAGAACCCGATTTCTGTTCTGTTTTTCGCCACCATGGCTGTCCCCGTACTGGCGCAAACGCAAACGCTGGTCGCGAGCCCGACCAACGGCAACGTGGAGTCCTCACCCTTTGCAGTGATTGCGGGCGCCAGCACATGCGATTCAAACCCGGCGGCCTACATCGGCTTTTCGCTTGACAACAGCTCCTACACGGCGACGGTCGCCGGCGGATATCTGAATGCACCGGCGAGCGCGGCGCCGGGCTGGCACGCCGTCTATATCAAGGTCTGGGACATTTACGGAAATGTCTGCGTGAGCCCGGTTTCAGTCAACGTGGACAACCGGACGACCGACATCATTCCGCCCTGGGCAAGCGGGACAGGGATGATCCAGACCATGGGCTGGACCGAAATTCACGACGGCGGAACGCCGGGCATGTCGTACGGCGCCATGGGCGTGGTCTCTTCACCTTCGCTCACCGGAGCATCGGCGCTTTACGCCAACGAGTTCATCGATTTCGGCGGCGAGCGCTATACCACGCAATACGATTACGACACCACCTCGCAAAACTTCTTTTACGATGCGTGGGTGTACATTGCCGGCAGTGCGGCGGGCTTCGAGAACCTGGAGTTCGACATGGACCATACCATGTCCAACGGCGTGACCGCGGTCATGGGCTTCCAGTGCGACGGCTGGGATAACACTTGGGACGTTGCCGTCAACGCCGGGTCCCCGACGGATTTTAACGATACCTGGCTGCACTCCTATGCGCCATGCAATCCCCAGAACTGGAGTCCCAACCAGTGGCATCACGTACAGATCTACAATTCGCATGACACCAGCGGGTGGGTGACCTATCACTCCGTCTGGCTGGATGGAGTGGAGCAGGATCTGGGCTTAACGTTCTTCGACGGATACGATTTGGGATGGAACCCGGGAGATGTGACCAATTTCCAGATTGACGGCAATAGCAGCGGAACCACTTGGGGAAATGTTTATCTTGACGCCATGACCGTGTATCACTGGTAGCCGGAGGTCCGCTCTACATCCAGGTCAGAAGCGATATCCGGGCTTGAGCTCACATTGGTAGAGTGGCGACTTGCCTGCATTGGCGTCGTTTCTGGCTGCGCAAGTTGCCCAACTCAGATCAAGGTCGGGGTCCAATGGAAACACGATTTCGGTGCCATTCAGTTCGGCCACCAGGCTTACGCCTTCAGCTACCGGCGGCACGGAAAAATTGAACCCTCTGCCAAAGACCACGGGATACGAAACCCGCACGTTGGAGATGCTCGAAGTGTGAAAGACTTCGGCCTGCAGCACGAAGGTCGCGGTATCGGACCAGTCGATCGCGGAGACCGTAATGGTGCGGCCTCCGTTGACAAACCCTCTCGAATCGATCTCCGTGAATGGGCACGGTCCCGCCATGCATGAAGCCCTGGCGTCGCGGAATTCATTCCCGGCGCCCGCATCCATCTCGATGGATCCTGAAGAGGCCTTCCAGTAACCATCAGGCGAACAGGGTTGTTGCCGGCGGCAGGGAATGCCTCCGCGATTCACAACTTCAAAGGTCTGCACGGCGCTGCCAACATTTTGCTCGTTGTCGGAGTTTACGGTGTACCTGACCCGGATGTTCTTCACGAGGGTGGGCGTGCGTGTTTCTTCGGGACTGGCCGCAGCCGGCGTTGGTAACATGGCCGCGATCACCAGGTGTCTGAGCGACGAGTGAAATTGAATGGTTTCCTCAAGGTCGAGAGGGGCATAATCGAGAGCCCTGAAATGGAGCTGCACCGTCTGGCCCGGCAAAACAGGCCTGGAAAAAACAACCCGGAAGTATCCTGAAGCATCAGAGTGCGTACTCTGGACTAAATCTCCGCAGATTGCGGTCACCAGGACATCAGGAATTGGCGATTCTTTGCGTGGATCAGTGTCCTGGCGGATGACCGCACCCTGGATCATGGACCAGCGCCTCTTCAAATGACGCAAGCCAAGCACGAGAAAGGTCGTTCCCATCAGTACGATTGCGGCAACTGCGACCCAGATTGCAGCTTTCCTGCGATGCATACATTCTCTGTCCTGCTCACTTGGTTGGACGCGCTTTTTCCTTGATTTGCCGCCCGCTTTCCAAAAAACCAGCGCAGACATTCCTGCATCTAACCTGGGTGCTGGTGAACGAGGGCATTCGAACCTGAACCAACGGCATTTGAGAACTGGGCCTGCTGCGTTGCATTCGAAGCCATGAACCGGCCCCAAAAAGAACAAAACGCCAATTCGGGAGACTGCAGAAACACGCGAAGGGAGTTGTTGCGCCAGTTTTCGTCGATTGCGCTGGGTTTGCCGCTGACGCACGTCCTCGGCGAAGCTGGCGCCCCGGAGCAGGCGGACCCACCACCCCGTACGCAGCACGCGGCTCCCGCGTCTTCTCCCCTGCCTGCCCCCATTTCGCAAGAGGATGATCAGCTTCTCGATGCACTCGAGCGCGCCAGCTTTCTTTTCTTCTGGGAGCAGGCAAATCCCGATACCGGAATGATCAAGGACCGCGCCAATGTGCGCAGCAAAGATAACAGCCTTGCCGCGAGCATCGCGTCCACGGGTTTTGGGCTCACCGCCATCTGCATCGGCGATCAACGGGGGTTTATCAGCCACGATGCGGCGCGCGTCCGCGTGGTCAAGACCCTCTCATTCCTCTGGCACAAGCTGCCTACGCACCGCGGTTTCTTTTTTCACTTTGCCAATCTCAACACTGGCGAGCGCATGTTCGATTCGGAAGTGTCCTCGGTGGATACCGCGATTCTGCTTTGCGGGGTGCTCACCTGCCGGCAGCACTTCCAGGATGACGACATCGATGAGCTGGCGCATGCCATCTTCGATCGCGTGGAATGGAACTGGCTCTCTGAGGACACCAGCCTGTTGTCGCACGGCTGGACTCCGGAGCTCGGATTTATTCCCTCACGATGGGACTTTTACAGCGAACTGATGATGATGTACCTGCTGGGCATGGGCTCGACGTCCCACACCCTGCCCAAAGACGTGTGGTCGGCATGGAAGCGCCAGCTTTTTGAGTACGAGGGACTGCGTTATATCGGATCGTTTGCACCCCTGTTCGTGCATCAGTACTCGCAGGCCTGGTTTGACTTTCGCCGGAAACGCGACCACTACGCCGACTATTTTCAGAACTCGGTGATCGCAACCGACGTCCACCGGCGGTTTTGTGTGAGCCTGAATCCTGAGTTCTCCGATTACAGCGACGCGCTGTGGGGGATTACCGCGTCCGATTCTGCGCGCGGTTACGTGGTGTGGGGCGGCCCGCCGGCAATGGGGCCGATTGACGGCACCATCGTGCCGGCTGCCGCAGGCGGTTCGCTGCCCTTTCTTCCCCTTGAAACCCTGCGCGTTCTCAGAACCGTTCACGACCGCTATCCGAACGCGTGGTGCCGCTATGGATTTGTCGATGCCTTCAATCCCATCACGGAGTGGTACGACACGGATGTGATCGGGATCGATAACGGGATCATCATGGTGATGGCTGAGAATCTGCGCACCGGGTTCGTGTGGGATACCTTCATGAAGAATCCTGAGGCGCAGCGCGGTATGGCGTCGGCGGGGTTTAAGCCCTACAACGCGCAAAATGAGCGTGAGCTTCAGGCCCTGAAGGATGTTCTTCCCAAACCCAGTCCTCTGTGAGGACTTTTTCCGCAGCCTCTTCAGCCGGGCCGCACATGTCGCAATAGGATCGCGGGCTTTAAGCCCCTGCTGATTTCGCCTTGCCATCCTTCTCCTTTATTCAGGCTTTTTCCGCAAGCTCCACAGCCGCCGACATGGCGCAAGCGCTGAACAACACTCCGATCCCGGCCTGCATCTGATTAGGAATAAGGGACTAATACAGTACAGCGGCGAAAATCTGCTTTCTCTTCAATCCCTAGCCTTGGTTTCAGCGGCGGGCGCAACTCGCCTCATGCATTGATGCGCCGGGCGGTGATACGCAACGGGAGCGATCTTTTTGACGGGCGAACCTGTAAAGACGGACCGTGAATCTCAAGGGCTCCCGGATGGGTCAAGAGAAGCACATGGCAGCGCGTGGAGCGATCGCGTTCGCGCCCTCAAAAATATTCCGCCGGTGCTTCACTTTGTATGGGAGTCGGGTCCGGCGGTCGTGTTCTGGAATATTACCATCCGCATCATCGCCGCTTTTCTTCCCGTAGGCATTGGCATCATCGTCCGGTTCATCATCGACGGCGTCAACCGCATTCGCGTTCATCAGCCGTTGCCGCATGGGTTTTGGTGGCTGGTGGTTGCCGAGATGGCGTTGGCCGTGGCCACCGGAATCCTGTTGCGCGCCGTCGACTACTTCGACAATCTGCTCGCCGATCGTTACACCCACCACGTGAGCGTTGAAGTCATGCGCAAGGCCGCCGCGCTCGATGTAACGGTTTATGAAGATCCCGTGTTCTACGACCGCCTGGAGCGGGCGCGCGTGCAAGCCACCGACAGGCTGGCGATGATCCAGCAAATGGGCCGCCTGATTCAGCAGACGGTTACCGCCCTCGCCTTTTCCGCGGTCCTGGTTGTGTACTCGCCGTTTCTACTGGTCCTGCTCATCGTCGGCATCCTGCCCGCCTTTCTGGGTGAAAGCCACTTCGCCTTCCTGACCTACGCGAAAAATTTCCGCCAAACCCCGATTCGGCGGCAAATGGATTATCTGCGCCAGGTTGGTGGCAGCAAGGAGGCCGCCAAAGAGCTCAAGCTATTCAATCTGAGCGACTATCTGACGCGGCGCTTCACGTCGCTGTCGCAACGCATCTACGAAGAGAACGTGGCCCTCAATCGCCGCAGGCTCTTCTGGGGGGCGCTGCTTTCCATTCTCGGCCAGTTGGGTTATTACGCCGCCTATGCCTACAGCATCCTGCGCACCATCCAGGGGCATTACACGGTGGGCGACCTCACGCTCATTACGGCCGCCATCATGCAGGCCATGAGCAATATCCAGCAGGCGTTTTCTACGGCGTCGGGAGTTGCCGATCAGGCCCTTTTCCTTACCGATCTGCTGGCGTTCTTCGCCATGGAACCGGCGGTGAAGTCGAAGCCGAATGGCCTGCCCGCACCTCGCCCCATCCAGCAGGGCTTCGAGTTTCAGGACGTGAGCTTTGCCTATCCCGGAACCACCCGCCGCGTGCTCGACGGCTTCAACTTTACCCTGCGTCCGGGAGAACGTGTGGCCCTGATCGGCGAGAACGGCGAAGGCAAAACCACCGTCGTCAAACTGATCACGCGTCTTTACGATCCCACCGGGGGGCGAATTCTTCTCGACGGTGTCGACCTGGATGAGTACGATCTCGCCGGCCTGCACGCGGAGATTGGCGTCATCTTCCAGGACTTTATGCGTTACGAAATGACGGCACGTGAGAACATCGCCGTGGGCCGCGTGGAAATGGAACATAGCGCCGCCGAGATCGAATACGCGGCGGAGAAGAGTCTGGCGTCAGGAGTGGTCGCGAAACTGCCGGACGGCTACAGCCAGATGCTGGGCCGGCGCTTTGAAGGCGGCGTGGACCTGTCCGGCGGAGAGTGGCAGAAGATGGCCCTGGCGCGCGCCTACCTTCGCGACGCGCAATTGCTCATCCTCGACGAGCCCACCGCGTCGCTTGATGCGCGCAGCGAGTTCGAGGTGTTCGAGCGCTTCGCCGAGCTCACCTACGGCAAGATGGCGCTGCTGATCTCGCACCGCTTTTCCACGGTACGCATGGCCGATCGCATCGTGGTTCTTGAAGCCGGACGCCTCGTGGAAGAAGGCAGTCACGATCAACTTGTGGCGCTCGGCGGTCGTTACGCCGCCATGTTCGAGCTGCAAGCCGCAAGTTACCGCTGAGGAAGTGATGGCAGACCAAATCGCCGTTCTCGAGCCCAAAGAGTCAGTCGATGACGAGACTCTGGAGCGTCTGCGCAGCGCTGCAGATGCGGCTGCGGCATGGGAGGTCATCCCGCGTCCTCCTGCTGCCGGGCGTTTCCCCAAGCGCGTGCGTGCCGCGAGGCAGGCGCTCGAGCAGCTTGAAGCGGGCCTGGCGCGGCAAAATCTGTCCCACGCTCCGCACGATCCTCAGCTCCTGGCCCGCCGCTCTGCGCTGCTCGAATTAGGCGCCGGCCACCGCATGCTCAGGGCGGCGATCACGGCAGTCAGCGACAAGCCTCGCCGCGTGGCCCAGCTTCCACGCCTTGTGCCGGGGCCCCGCGAAGATGAACCGCGCGTGGCCGCGGTTGCGCGCGCCTACCTTCGCGCCACCGATGGCAGGTTCTCCGCACTCACCTTTCGTGCGTTCATCGAGCTTCTGCAGGCGCATGAACCGTTGAATGTCGACGAGCTGTGGAGCATCGGCGCATTTCTAAGGTTCACGTTGCTTGAGTTTCTTCTCGCTGAAAGCCTCGCCCTGCTCCGTTCTTCCGGTTCAGCATCGGTTCCGGGAGTGATGGCGCACATCAACAGCCTGAAGTCCATCACTCATGCCGACTGGGTTTACCTCATCGAGCCGCTCATTGCCTTTGATGTGCTCCTGCGGCAGGATCCCGCCGGAGTCTTCGAGCAAATGGACTTTGAAACCCGCGAGCTATATCGCAAGCGGATTGCCGGCGCCGCGCGGCGCTCCGACTGCACGGAGTGGCAGGTGGCGCAGGCGGCGCTCGAATTGGCGCGCAAAGGAAGACAATCCGCGGCTTCTGATCCGCGCATCAAGCGCCGGCGCGAACATGTCGGGTACTACCTGGTTGGCGAGGGATTCTCGCAGCTCGCTGCGCGCATCAGGTTCCATCCCTCGTTTGGCGAGCGCCTGCGCGCGTTTGTGCGTGCCGACGGCGAGGACTTTTTCCTCAGCGGCATTCAGGTTCTGACCTTGCTGTTTGTCGCCGCCGTCATGTTCCCGGTGCTGCCGCGCGTCGGAGGCTTTGCCGGATTGGCAGCGATCATCATTCTCGTATTTCTTCCCGCCACCCAGGATGCCGTCGAGCTGGTCAACAGCGCGGTCATGGCTCTCTTCGATCCCCAGCCGCTTCCGAAACTCGACTTCAGTGACGGCATTCCCGGCGAGTCGGCGACCCTGGTTGCCGTTCCCACCTTGCTGCTGAATGAAAAACAGGTGCGCAAGCTCGTCAACGATCTCGAAGTTCGCTTCCTCGGCAATCGCGATGTCAATCTCCATTTCGCGCTGCTCACCGACCTCGCCGATTCGGCGACCAAACCACGCCAGAAGGATTCGCATCCCCTGGTGGAACTTGCTGTCCGGCTGATCGACGAGCTGAACGCGAAATATCAATCCACCGGTTCTGGCGCATTCCTTCTCCTTCATCGTCATCGCACCTACAACATGCGCCAGGGCGTTTGGATGGGATGGGAACGCAAGCGCGGCAAACTGCTCGATTTGAACAAGCTGCTGGTCCACGAATTTGACGCATTTCCGATCAAAGCGGGGCCGGTCGGCGCGCTCGGCGGGGTTCGCTATATTCTCACCCTCGATTCCGACACGCAACTCCCGCGCGGCGAGGCCGCCAGGCTGGTCGGCTGCATCGCGCATCCGCTCAATCAGGCGGTAATCGATCCCAATCTGCGCATGGTGACCACAGGCTTCGGCATTTTGCAGCCGCGGGTGGGTGTCGCCGTCCGGTCCACCGCGCGCTCGCGCCTGGCGGCAATTTACTCGGGCCAGGGCGGCTTCGACATTTACACCCGCGCCATCTCCGACCCCTATCAGGATCTGTTTGGCGAGGGCATCTTCACCGGTAAAGGGATTTACGAGGTTGCGGCGCTGCATGCGGTTCTCGATCGCCGCTTCCCCGACAACTCGCTGCTCAGCCACGATCTGATTGAGGGCGCCTATGCGCGCGCCGGGCTGGCGGCCGACATCGAGCTTGTCGACGATTATCCCTCCCATTACAGCGCCTACATCCATCGCAAGCATCGTTGGGTGCGCGGCGATTGGCAAATCGCGCAGTGGATGTTTGCGCGCGTTCCCGATGAGACTGGCCACTGGGTCACCAATCCCATTTCCAGCATCTCGCGCTGGAAGATCTTCGATAATCTGCGCCGCTCTCTGGTCGACCCCGCATTGTTCGTCCTGTTTCTTGCCGGCTGGATACGCATGCCCGGCGGACCGCTCTATTGGACCTTGGTCGCGCTCTTCATGCTCTTTTTTCCTGCCGGCGCGCAGTTTGCCTTTGGGCTCTGGCGCGCTTTTTCCAGCGGCAGCAAGGGGCAGGTCGGCGAGGCGGTGGAGGGCCTTCGCCAGGGCGTGCTGATTGCAATCTTCCGGCTCGCATTTCTGGCCCACGAAACCCTGCTGGCCATCGACGCCATTGTGCGTTCGCTTGTTCGGCGATTCGTTACCGGCGAGCGCTTGTTGGAATGGGAAACTGCGGCCCAGGCTGAGCTGCAGTCGTCATCGCGCGCGCCCGTGGATCGTTATCTGGCGGCCACCGCTCTGGTGGCGCTGGTTGCGGGCGCGGTGGTTTGGCGTTTTGCCGCCAGCGATTGGGCCATCCTTTGCGCTCTTCCCATTCTCGCGCTCTGGGCGCTTGCCGAACCCATCGCCAAGTGGCTCGACGGGCCGCCGCGCGAAAAGCGCCGCCTGGTGCCCACTGACCGCGACTTCCTGACCACGCATGCGCTGCGCATCTGGCGTTACTTTTACGAATTCAGCTCACCGCGCCACAACTACCTCATCCCCGACAACGTCATGGAAGAGGGGTTTCGCGAAGCGGCGCGGGTCTCGCCCACCAACATTGGCTTGCTTCTGAACGCGCGCCAGGCCGCCTGCGAGCTGGGCTTCATCACGGCTCCCGAGTTTGCCGCCCTCACGCGCCTTACGCTCGGCACCATCGAGCGCATGGAGAAGTATCGCGGCCACCTTTACAACTGGTATGACACTGAGGCGCTGCGCCCGCTCGACCGTTCGCCCTTCGTCTCTTCCGTCGACAGCGGCAATCTGGCTGCATCTCTTTACACCTTGCAAGCCGGTGCCAGGGCCCTTGCCCGCCAGCCTCTGCTTGGTCCCGAGCTCTTCGCCTGCCTGCGCCTGTTGTCCACCGATAAGCGTCTTGCGCCGGTCTTTTCGGGGACGGCAATGCCGGGCCCTTCGGCAGATCTTGCCGCCTGGATTGCGTGGCTGCCCGGGGCGCGAACCGCTCTGGCTTCGGCCCACGCCCCGCTCCACGACGAACCGCAAAACGGGTGGTGGATGCGCGAGACGCTGCGCCGCGTTGACGCGCTGCTCGAGCTTTTCCAGGCCTACACTCCGTGGGTCATGCCTGAGTTTGCTCCCCTGCGCGCTGTGCGCCAACTTGGCCTCGACCAGAAGTCCGCTGAGCTCAGTTGCAGCGACGCGCTTCCGTTTGCTGAGCAATTGCAGTTCACGGCGGCCGCCGATTTTCGCGCCTTGACCGCGGACGAAGCCGTCAGAAAAGCTGCCGAGCGCCTTCTTAGTCTGCTGCCGGCAGCGATTCGCAACCTGCAAAACCTTGTGTCGGATTTGCGCGCCATTGAGCGGGATGCCGAGATTCTCGCGCATGGCATGGAATTTGGGTTTCTCGTCGACCCCTATCGGCAAATGCTATCCATCGGCTTTGAAATGGCCGCGCAAAAGCGGCACGACTCCTGCTACGACCTGGTTGCCTCTGAGGCGCGAATGGCTACCTTCCTGGCTATTGCCCGCGGCGACATCCGCCAGCAGTGCTGGCTGAAGCTGGGGCGCGATCACACCCACGCTTACGGGCGCTTTCTTCTGCTCTCCTGGTCGGGTACGATGTTTGAGTATCTGATGCCGGCGCTCTGGATGCAGACTTACCCCGGCACCATGATTGAGCGCACGCAGGAAGCGTGCGTGCACGTGCAACGTGTATTTGCGCGCAGCTTTGGCATTCCCTGGGGAGTGTCGGAGTCCGCTTCGTCGCGCAAGAACGACCGCGGCGATTATCACTACTTTGCCTACGGAATCCCGCGCATCTCGCTCTGGTTCGAAGCCACGGCCGGCGGTCCCGTGATCTCCCCATACTCCACTTTTCTCGCCCTTATCGTCGATCCCCCGCAGGCAATCCGCAATCTGCGCCGCATGGGATCAGCGGGATGGATTGGCCCCTACGGGTTCTATGAAGCGGCAGACTACGCTGCATCCCCGCGCCGTCCCGTCCTCGCCAGGGAATGGATGGCGCATCACCTCGGCATGTCGCTGCTGGCCATCACCAATGTGCTGCGCAACAACGTCGTGCAGCGTTGGTTCCACTCCCATCCCATGATTCAGGCGGCGGAGATGCTGCTCGAGGAGAAGCCCATCAGCAAGGCGGTTCTGCGCGCCCAATTGAAGGAACTGGCGCCCATCCTAAGGAACGCCAAGCCTCGAGCGCCGGTTCGCCAGCGCGCGCTCAAGGCTGCACTTTAATCAGGACAGGAGGTTGGGTGTCAGCTTGATCGCCAGCTTTCCGCCCGTCAGGCGCTCTTCCGCGGGCGCCGGCAGGGTGGTCGCGCGGTTCATTTGCTCTACCTGCGCGGGAGTTGGATCAAGCGGCGCGCCCATCGCGGCATATTCAGGCAGAACATTTCCGTGTTGATCGTCGATGCGTTGAATCGTCACCCTCGCGTCTGGCGCAGTGTGCACGGTGTTGGCCAGCGCCAGGCCGGCAAAGATGGTGTCGCGCGTGCCCATCATTCCCTGGATGTTCCACTCCGTGATGAAAAGGGGAAGATCAGGCGTGGCCGAGGATTTGATTTCGCCGCGCACCTTTGCCGCGGCGCGGCACACGCGCTCATCCATGGCAATCTCTTCGCTGCTTCCGAACAGATTTTCCACGGTGCCGTCGGCGTAGGCGTGCGTTGAAACAAAGTCGACGGGAACATGATTGGCAGCGGTGAATTTAAGAAAATCTCCGACCCACGCCGCCGCGGCTGTGGCCGGCCCGCCCACCCGCAACCTTGGGCTCACGGCTTTCAGGTCGCGAGCGGTGTGCGCATAAAGATCGAAGTAGGACTGCTGGCGCGGAATGCCATTCCAGAAATCGATATTGGGCTCGTTCCACACCTCGAAGTACCATTGCGACACTTCGTCGATACCGTAGCGATCGATGAGGTGCTGCGCAAAATGACGCATGCGTTCCTGGAGCCTGGAATCCGTTGCCACTGCCCTGGCGCAACCAGCTCTAAGCCCTTTGCAGAGCAGGCCGATTCCGGAACCGGTTAGCCAGCATTTCTCACGCGGCGCGAAGAACTTGTAGCGCGGGTCTGTAGACTCGCGCTGGCCACGAGTGCGGAACGGTGAGCCTCTTCCCTCAGGCGTTGCCGAAGACCGAGACCGATGCGCCGTGCACCACGCGCGCGTCATCGCTTGCCAGGAAGAGCACGACCTTGGCGATGTCCTCGGGCTTGGGCCATTTCGTAAAGTCCGCGTTAGGCATGGCCTTGCGATTGGCTTCGGTGTCGATGATGCTGGGCAGGATGGAGTTGGCGCGAACACCTGTGCCCAGCAAATCGGCCGCGAGCGAGTCGATAAGGGCCACTGCGGCAGCTTTGGAAGCGGCATAAGCCGACGCGCCGGCGGCGTGATCCCATGCCGCTTTGGCCGCAACGTTGACGATGGCGCCGGATTTGCGCGCGATCATGGGCGGTGCGGCCGCGTGCGCCAGCGCGTAGCCTGCGCGCAGATTCAGGTCCAGCATGTGTTCGAAAACGTCCGGCTGCAGATCCCAAAGAGGAATGCCGACGGCGTATCCTCCCACGGTGTTCACCAGCACGTCCAACCGGTTCCAGCGCGACAGAATCTGGCTGACGAGGTCCTGCGCCTGCCGCGGATCGGTGACGTTAGTGTGGAATCCGGCCAGCTGCGCAGCATGACTGGCGGCAGATTTCTGCAACGCCTGAAACTCGGCTTCGTGAATCCAGGTGACAGCCACATTCGCGCCGCGCTCCAGAAAGGCGAGGCTCACCGCGCGCCCCAGTCCGCCGGTGCCGCCGGCAACCAGAACCACCTTTCCTGAAAAATCAATGCTCATTGGAGAAGTCCTCCGACGATCTGCAAGCCAGTATCCCACGGCGCTGGGGGATGCGGCCCCCGGAGAAACACCAGATGGTTTTCGTTGCTGTTGCGTTAGAATCCACAGCAGCAGGTTTCCCCCCGAAATCCACAACCAGGTGCAGACAGCCATGAGGGAATCAGGACGAGTCCGCTTTTGGACGGCGGTAGCGGCGATGTCGCTCGCGGCCGCTTTGACCGTCGAAGCGCGAGCCCAGGCTCCCACACCGGCGGGCACACCCTCAAGCACGCAGGGGACCGACGTGTTTGCTAACAACTCCTCGAACACGCAGGTGTACGAGGACCAGTTCTCAAACAACTGCGATAAGACGAATCACTCGAGTCTGGCCATGGACAGCCCCGATCCGGCGCGCTGCTTCGAGAGGCCTGCTGCACAGAACGGACAGTGTTCGCCGATTGGCGGGATGGATTCGAAGCTGGCAGGGCAGAAGGGCAACGTCTGCTTCTACTGCCAGGGGGCGGCGATGCCGGGCAAGGAGATCGTCATCCCAAGTACCGGGGG
>Ga0335078_10001025_pt1 | contig 42464 bp, 32 predicted proteins | sample Lox_Sample_32_FD_206711 | JGI IMG/M metagenome (GOLD analysis project Ga0335078, IMG submission 206711) | Soil microbial communities from Loxahatchee National Wildlife Refuge, Florida, United States - Lox_Sample_3.2 | ecosystem: Environmental > Terrestrial > Soil > Wetlands | place: USA...
GCCACCACCCCGGCGCACCCGGCCGCCGCGCAGACCATATGCGGCACCGGAAATCTGGTCCCGGGATGCTCGGGGTTCGCCGCGACCAGCATGCCAGCCACCGCCCCGGCCATCAGCATCCGCCGCCCCCACACCCCGGCCGGCCGCAGCGCGAGCCCGGTGACGAAAACGCAGGCGCCGACCGCCACGAACGTCAGGCTCATCACCCACCGGTCGGCGGCACCTACCGCGGCGAGCGCGCTGACCGGCTCGGCAACGGTGTTCACCGGGCGCGGCTGCAGGCTCGCGGCAACACTCCACCCGGCGACCATCAGCACCGGGGCCGCCGCCGACGAGACCACTCCCCACCACGGCACACCCCGCACGATCAACCACCGTAGCCGGTGCTGCCCCACGGTTCCAGCGGCCAGACCACTGCTCATAGTCAGCCCGGCCGGACACATGACCCGGGCTCCATGCCCCGGTCAGCGGTTCGTCTGGCCAGCCGTCAGGTACCCGGCCCGGCATGCGCGCCAGCAACGGGATGGTGCGGTCAGCGGACCTCGGTGTACTCGCTGCGGTCCAGGTGCACGACGTTGGCGTAGTCGCCGCCCCCTGGCTCTGCGACGTCGGTGTACTGGCTGCCGTCCGGCTGCACGAGACCGAAGCTGCGGTCGGAGACCAGCTTGCGCAGATACCGCATGCCGCTTACGCCCGCGAGCGCGACAGCCATGGCGGCGGCGAGGACCGAGCCGCCAAACAGCGCGAGCCCGCCGGCGACGTGTCCCAGCATCATCATGAGCAATCCGGCCAGCAGGGCCACCGGCACGGCCGCCACCAGCAGCAGCGCGAGCAGCGTCACAGCGATCATGGCCTTGGCCGGCCTGTCCGGCGTCCGCTCCGCGTACCAGCTGGTCATCACGCTCACCTCTCAAGGCCCGGGCCTGCCTAGGCAACACGATATGTCGCGTCCTCTGCGTCAACGCGCCTCCCGGCCAGAATCATCCCGTGACCGTCCCGTGCCGGCTCCCGGACCGGGGGATCGGCCGCAACGGCACCTTCCGGCAATAGTGTTGACCACCGTGACCACCGCCACGCCGCCCGCTGGGCCCTTGCATCTCGTCGTCGGATATGACGGTTCCCCGCCCGCGCGCCGGGCGCTTGACGCTGCGGTCCGCTTGCTGCAAGGCCGGGCCGGCCGCATCGACGTCGTGTACGTGGCCCACCTGTCCGGCCTCGCCATGCTGTCACCGGGTGCCGTAGCTGAGCTTGAGTCCGACTTCGACGAGATCGAGCAAGAGTTGCGCGCCGCGGCTGCGGAGCAACTGCGCGACCCGGTGGTGGCCTGGGGGTTCGAGCGGCGCCAGGGCCTGGTCCCCGAGGAGCTGATCGCGGCGGCCAATGCCATCGATGCCGTCGGCGCCGGCCCCGGCGGCACCGTGGTGATCGTGGTGGGCAGTTCGTCACACGCCGCCCACCGGGCAGTCGGCTCGGTCGCCGTCAGCCTGGCCCGTCACTCGCCGGTGCCGCTGGTCATCGTCCCGTAGCTGCTGCTACGGCGCGAACGTGTTGCCGTTCCATGTCCACTCGAGCATGGCGGCGAAGGCGGACGCCGCAATCTGGTCCTGGCGGTACAGCAGCGACAGCTCGTCGCCGAGCATGGTGACCCCGGTGACCAGTCCCGTGGTATTGGCCAGCACGGTCCATGAGGTCTGGGCCGAGTTGCCGGGTACCGGCAGCGGTGCCGGGGAGTAAAAGCCGGCCGCCGCGAAAATCGGCGCGATGGGAACGTAGCTGACCTGGCTCAGCTGGATCACCGAACAGGTCGTGGGCGTGCACTGCAGAGCCAGCAGGTCGGCGGGCTCGACCGGGTACTCCGCCGGGTTGAGCACGTGAGAGGCCAGGGAGTAGTCACCGCCCGAACTGGCCGGCGTGAGCAGCGCCACCGGGTCCGCGGCCGGGTTGGTCAGGGCCGCTGACGGCGCGATCGTCAGCGTCCGACCGAGGTAGAACAGGATCGGGTTCGCTATGGTGGCGCCCGTTCCCCCCGGCGGCAGCACAATTACGGACGGGCTGGTGAGGGGGAGCGTCGCGCCGTAGCTGTGCAGGAGCTTGAGTGCGTTCTGCACGCCCGCGACGAAGTCGCTGCGTACCAGCACGCTCAGCGGGAAACTTGGCTGCGCCGCCACGGCCGGCCGGTCGTTGGTCACGGCCACCATCGACAGGGGCTGGTCATTGGTAATCCAGCCCAGCGGCTGCGCAGGCCCGGCGACGCCGAGGATGCCGGCGAGGGCCTGCTCCCGCATCGTCGTCTCGTTGAGCGAGGACAGCAGGTTGACATAGCCGCCGATCTCGGAGACGTTCCTCGGCGGCGGGATCCGTGACCCCACCACGTCGCCCTCGAGCGCCATGCGGCGCAGGATCATGTTCTGCGCTTCGATGGCGTCCGGCGAGGTGGCCGTCTGGACGATGCTGATCAGCGACTGCACCAACTGCGCGGTGAGGGCGGGATCCACGTAGTACTGGAGATTGCTCGGCGGGGCGCTCCCACCGCCTCCTGCCATGAGCGTCCCGACGCCGAATCCTGCCCCGGTCCCGGCCGATCCGCCGAGTCCCGTCTGACCGCCGGGAACGATCATCGCCCCGCCGGGAAGGTAGTTCCCCGGTTGCGGAGTCGTGCCGGCGGCGCTCGTGCCGCCGGCCGGCGCTGTCGTGGCGCCGCCCTGTGGGGACGTAGACGTGCCGCCCGGGGCAGGCGTGGTGCCGCCCGGCGCGGGTGTCGTGCCGCCCGGCGGGGGCGTGGTGCCGCCGGGCGCGGGCGTGGTGCCGCCGGGCGGGGGTGTCGTGCCGCCGGGCGGGGGCGTGGTGCCGCCGGGCGGGGGCGTGGTGCCGCCCGGCGCCGGCGTGGTACCCCCTGGCGTGGGCGCCGGCGTCGTGCCGCCCGCCGTGGGTGTCGTGCCGCCCGGCGCCGGCGTGGGCGAGGTGGCGGGCGCGGCCACGTAGGAAAACCCGCCCAGGTCGATGTACAGCGCATTCCCGGTCAGGCCGGTCAGGGTGACGTCGGTGCTGCCCGGCGCGGCCGCGGGCGGCGTCGTCACCGTGAGCAAGGTGTCGTTCGACACCACCATGGTGCTCGTGGTCGTGGCGCCGAACTGAACGCCGTAAACCGACAGCAGGCCCGATCCGGTGATAGTTACCGTCGTCCCGCCGGTGACCGGCCCGGATGCGGGGGATATACCTGTCACCGAGAGCTGGTAGTCGAACGCGTTTTCCCAGATCACGGCCCCGTTGGGGGTAACCAAGGAGATCGCGACGGTGCCGGGCGCCGCCGCGGGCGGACTCGTGACCGTCAGCAGGGTGTCAGTAACCGAGACGATGGCGGCGGCGGGCTCCTCGCCGAACAGCACATCCCCCGGCTCGGTGGCGCTGCTGAGGCCGGAGCCGGCGATCGATACCTGGGTTCCGCCGCCCAGCGGTCCCGCGCTGGGGGAGATCGACGTGATCATTGGCGTTGACATGTGCCCGGCTTCCTCGGTTGTCCTGTCCTACAGTGCCTCGGCCACCGTCGTGGCTATCGGTAGTACCGCGCTCACCACGGACGACGCGTCGGAATCGGATCCGCCGGAGGCGGCCTGCCCGGCGCCCGCGGCCTGCCCGCCCTGAGCGGCCTGCCCGGCCTGGCCGGCCTGGGTGCCGCCGGCCGTGGTCGCCGCGCCCTTGCCACCGCCCTTCGAGCCGGCCGAGGGCGTGCCGGCCGAGGGCGTGCCGGTACCCGGCGTCTGCGTGGCCCCCTTCATCGCGGTGCTCACCAGCTGGCTCATCGTCTGCATGGACTGGGACGCCATCATCTGCGACGTCTTGAGGGCGTCGGAGCGGGCCTGGTTGGCCAGCGTCTGGCTGCCCTGCATGATCTGGGCCAGCTGCTGCTGGCCGGTCAGGGCCGGGCTGAAGTCTTGCTCGCTGCTCGCCTGCTGGCCCATGGCCTGCAGCAACCCCGTATTGGGCTGCGGCGCGGTGATCAGGTTGTTGATGAGCGGCGGCAGGTTCGTCAGCGAGTTCGGCGCGGTCACGCCGGTGGTGAGCGGCGGCGTGGTGGTCGGCAACTGCACCATCCCGATGCCCGGGGCGGTGTCCGCGGGCGCGTCCTGCCAGTTCCAGAAGCGAGTTATATCGATCTTCTCCGCCGACGGGCAGCTGCCCAGGACGGCCTCGCCTACGACGCCGCGTGTCGGCAAGGCGATCGTGGAATTTGGCGATACGAAAGCCTCGCGCTGATAGTCGAGCAGGGCCTGCTGCAATTTATCGGGTTCGATGCCTGCCTGGTCCGCGAGATCCTGGGGGATCACCAGCGGCATGATCAGCGAGTTCCCGTAGGTTCCGAGAATCGTGTTCTGCAGGCAGTTCAGCAGTGGAATCATCTGGCTGGCGTCGGTCAGGCCTCCTGGCGGGACCCCGATCGTGTGGCCATCGAGCAGGATCGCGGTTTCGTCCGGAGTCAGCGATATCCACACGTCTTTCGAGTAGCGGGCCGTGTTACGCACCACGTGCTGTGCCGATCGTTCGATCTCCAGCACATCCTGGTAGCGCAGGACCGGCGCAATCTGCAGCGCCGGCACCGGAAACGGCTGGGCGGGCAGTACCACGCCGCCGACACTGTCATTCGCATATGTCTCCTGCGGCGCGGGCTGGTCCGTGCCGGAGCTATTGAAATTCTCGACGGCGGCATAGAATCTCGCCAGCGTCGGGCCGCCCAGCAGCGGCTCCAGGTCACCTGGTCCCAGTGACACGGTCGGGGGAGGGATCGGGGCAGCGGCCACCCCCTTGACCAGGTCACCGACTTCCTGAAGCAGGTTTCCCACGCTGAGTTGCTGCACGACCTGCTGGAGGGGCGAAGTCAAGGTGTAGGTGACCGTGGTGAACTGCCGGCCGATCTCGAAGCCGATGATGTCGGACCGGTTGACCGACGGCGGCACCGCCAGGCTCCCTTGCAGGATGGTCTTGGTGGCCAGCCGCTGCATGGAGAGCCAGGCCGTGAGTTCATCGCGCGTGCCGAACACGTTCGGCGGAAGCGGCGGCGGCTGCCCGGCGACCGACGGGCTCAGCTGCACCGGCCCGACGCGAGTGTTGCGCTTGGTGACGGCGCTGACGAAGATGCGCTCGCAGGAAAGGAAGGTTCCTTCGAGTTCGATCTTGATGACCGTCTCGGCGGTGCTGGTCGAGGAGTCAACGATGGTTGTCGGGTCGGCGGCGAATTGCGCCAGCAGTTGCAGCCCGCGCTGGAACTGCCGGGGCACCACTCGCGTCAGCGTGTCGAGATGGCGCAGGATGTACTTGTAGCGCTCCATGACCCTGGCCGAGCTGTTCACCGTGCTCGGATCGGTGAGCAGCACCGGCTGGCCCGGCGGCATGAACCGGACCACCTGCATCGGTATGAGGCAGACCAGCGTCACGCCTTCGATGGTGGTCGTGAGGTCGTATATGCGCTGGACTTCCCAGTACTGCATGGTCAGCGCGTGCGTGTGGTTATGGTTGGTGATGATTTTCGTCGTCGTGCCCATGTTCTCGCTGGCGCTGGCCAGGCGCATGCCGGTGCGCTGGGCCGACAGGTGGGCCGAGGCCGTGTTCTCGGCGCTCGAGTGCGTGGCCTGAGCGGCCTGCGCGGCCGTGTCCCGCATGCCCATGAGGGACGAGCTGGAAGACCCCGAACTGGACGAGCTTCCGCCGCCGCCGCCGAATCCGATGGGTCCGATGCCGAAGCTCACTCCGCCGCTGGAGCTTGAGCTGCTTGCGTTGAAGCTGCTGCCCGCGAGGACCATCTCGCCGAAGGACTGATTGAACGTGGCGTTGGTGGAAGTGTCCGCTCTGGCGGCCTGCTGTTCGGCCTGGGCCTGCGAGAAGGTCTCGCTTTCCGCCACCGTCGTCGTGTCCTGGCGCTCGAACACGGCGATCTGCTGCTGCTCGCCCGGAGCCAGCGGAAGCGAGTAGATCAGGTCGCCTATCCCGAGGCCCTTGAACTTCCACTGCTGCGCCATGCGCAGGATGTAACCCAGGCCCAGTGACGCGGCCATGGGGACGGTCTCGTCTTCGGTGAAGTAGCCGGAACTGTCGATGCCCGCCACCTGATCCCGGAACCCGTCCACGGACAGCGGCTGGTCTATCGGGGTCCGGTCGATCAGCGTCGCCGCGGCCCCATCCGCGGTGGCGTCGTTCTGGTAAACCGGCAGCCAGCTGTTCTTGCTCCCGCCCAGGGATACCGGGCGGGCCTGGGTGACGATGCTCATCTGCGGCTCGACGATCCGGAAGAACAGCCCCCAGGGAAACCGGTCGGTCGTCTCGCTCTTGGCGAAGGTCTGCTCGCACAGGCTGTTGCTCTCGCCGATGGTGACCGTGTGCTTCTCCGGCGCGGCCGGCGCGGCGCCGTTCGCCGACGAGGCCGCGGGGCCGGGTCCGGCCGGTGCCAGGGCTTGCAACGCCGCCAGGATGCTGACCGGGAGCGGCGACAGCTGCTGGGGCAGGATCAGGACGCCAACGACCCCGTTGGCGGCGATCTGATCCGGTGCCACCGTCACCTGCGCGTTGCCGTTCGCCCCGTGAACGGTCAGGGTGATGCCAGTGGCCGGCACGTCCGCAGCCAGCGGCATGCTGAGCGTGAAGCTGCCGTCGTCGGCGGTCAAGGTGGTGATCGCCGCGCCCTTCGCGCCTATGCTCGCGGGCGTGAACTGGAGCTGAACCCTCGCGGCGGCGGTACCGTCCGGCTGATGAAGCGCCCCGATCAGGCTGGCCGGCAGCTTCTGGCTCGACAGCTTCTGCAAAATGACCTGTGTGTGGCCCTGGATCAGCTGCAGGCCGCCGAACACCCTGGCCCCAGCGGTCACCCGGAGGGGATCCAGTGACACCCCGTGCCCGGCCGCCGCCGTGCTGATGGGGTCGAGCGTCACCGGAATCCGGCGCAGGTTCTCGCGCGGCACCACCGGCGCGCTCACCGCTGTGAGCGCCGGTGTCCCCAGCTTCAGCACCGGCAATGCCGGTGGTTCGGACGGCTTGGGCGCCGCGACCGGATGCGCCCCGGCCGCCGCCGGCGGTTCCGCCGCACGCGGCGCCGGCCTGTCCAGTTCCTCGGGAGTCACGGCTAGTTGAACTGGAGAATGACGATGGCGGTCGGATCCTTGACCCGTAGCGCGAAGCGCTGCAGCACCCGGAACCGGAAGTTACCTGTCGTATCTTCCTGCTGGAACGCCGTGACCGGCTGGGCCCCGACGACCAGGTCCATCGTGTTGCCGCCGAGCGACACCAGGACGCCGAAGTACGGCGCAGCCGGCGCCGGCGGCGGGTTCGGGGGCAGCGTTCCGCTGCCGAAGAAGCCCGCGGTGACCAGAGGCCTGATCCGGTCCGCGGTCACCGTGAGGTCGGCCAGCGGCGCGAACGTATCGGCGTACGGGACGGTCTCGAGCACCAGAGCATACGCGCCGTACTGGCCCGCGGCCTGGAGCAGCGAGTAGGCCTGGGAGAGCCCGTTGAAGGTGTTGGAACCGTAGATGACTCCTGGGACGGCGGGTGCCAGCGGCGCGACCGTGACCACGCTGATGGGCGGGGCAGGGGCGGGAGTGAGCGGCCCGGCGCCGGGGGCTCCCTCGCCAACCGGGAAGTTGAGCAGTCCGGTGTCGGTCGGCTTGTTGCCCGCCAGGGTCTGCACCAGGCCGGACGTAAACGCCGCCGCGCCGGTGATCGCGTTCTGGCCCTGGAAGCAGATCAGGTCCTCGGCCAGGGCCAGGGAGTTGGCCGCCTTGGTGGCGAGGGTGACCGCGGTGCTGTGCCCGAGATCCTTGAAGTCGCCCTCTTCCTGGTCCACCTGCTGCGGCGTCAGCTCGAATTCGACGTAGTACTCGTTCAGCCGGATGGTCGCGCCTTCGTCGACGCCGTAGACGCCGTCGGTCACGGTGTAGGAGTCCGTCGGCACGCTGGTGGTCTTGGGCGGCACCGGCTTGGCCGGGAGGAACCTGGCGCAGATGCGGGTCCGTTTGACTTCGGTCGCGACCGCGTGATCGATGCGCTCCCACACGTCTTTGGCCCAGGGGATCTTGTTCCGTCCCCGCTGGTGCATCGAGGGTGTACCGCCCTCATCGCCGCCCGGAGAACCAGCCCCGCCATGTCCGGAAGGGGGCCCGGCGTGCGCGCCGTTCGGCTGCGGCGCCTGGCCCGGCGCCGGATGCGGAATGCCGGGGGATGGCGGCGGTGAGGCCGCCGGCGTGGTCGGTTGCGGTGCCGGAGTTGTCGCGGTCGCTGCTTGCGCGCCAGGCTCATCTGCCATTGGAATACTCTCGTTCGGTACGTTCGGACAGAGCCGGAAATAGGGTCACCATCAGTGGACCGGACCGCCACGGCGATAACAATGAGCGGTTCGGTTTCGATCCAGACGGTCCCGGACTAGATGACCTAAACCGAGTTGAACTGGTATTGACCGGGCGTGACACTGGCCCGTTGCCGGTGGAGCGGACGCGACGGTGTCCTGCGGTCGCAGCTCTGGGACGCTGCCGGCGCATGTGAGGATGCTCAGGTGTCGCCTTGTGCGCGTGCCGTCGATCATGGCTGCCTTGCCCGGTGGTGCATGGAGCAGCTGGGCAGCCCGCCAGCGGATGAGTTGTTCAGGTCGGGATACCTGTCTGCGGTCACAGGGCTCCGGCTGGCTGACGGCCGTGAGGTTGTGGTCAAGGTTCGTCCGGCCTCGCCGCGGATAGCGGCATGCGTCGAAGTGCAGCGCCGCATGTTCCAGGCCGGTTATCCGTGCCCCCGGCCGCTCACCGGCGCCGCTGCTTTCGGCGGCGACGTCGCGACCGCGGAGGCCTACGTCCCCGGCGGCGCCATGCTCCCGGGCGCGGACCACGCGGCCCGGGCTTTCGCTGAGGCGTTCGCGTGGCTGATCCGGCTAGCCCCCGCGCCCGCCGGGGTGCCCACGCTCGACCCGGCACCGTCGTGGGCGGCCTGGGACCACGACGGCGGCGGGCTGTAGCCGTATCCGGAGGATCCTGATGTCAACCTCAGCGAGGCGGCCGGCGCGGAGTGGATCGACGATGCCGGGCGCCGTGCCCGTGACCGGCTGCGAGCCGGTGAGTCCGAGGCTGTGATCGGTCACTGCGACTGGCTTGCCGGTAACCTGCGCTGGAGCGGAGCCGAGTTGCTGGTGGTGCATGACTGGGACAGCGTGACCGCTGATAGCGAGGCGGTCCTGGCGGGCTTTGCTGCCGCACTGTATCCGGCCGGCAGCGCGGGCGGGCCAGCCACCGTCGAGGACACGGAGCGGTTCCTCGTCGCGTACTGCCATGCGCGTGGCCGGGAGTTCAGCACCGGCGAACTCCAGCGGTCGTGGGCGGCCGGCGTCTGGACCAGGGCCTATGACGCCAAGTTTCAGCACGCGTCCGGGCAGCCCATCACCTCGCTGTCGCAGAATGAGGCCCGCGAGCGTCTCCGTCGTGCTGGTGCCCGGCCGTCAAGCCCGGCTTGACGGCCGGGTTGAGCCCGGGTGCGTATGCCGGCGGCCGGTAGCTGCGCAGCCATTCCCTGTTCCCGGCGGCGAAGTCGGCCTACGCGCTTCTTGCCAGCGCCAGATCGCAGAAACCAGCCGCGATGCGCACCAGCGACATCAGCAGCGGCGAGCTGTCCTCGGCGCGCCAGGCCAGGCCGATCTCCACGGCCGGGCACGGCTCGGTGAATGGGCGGTACACGACATCGTCGATGCGCAGTTGACGGGCGGTACTGGCGGTGACGATGGTCACGCCCGCCACGGCCAGCACGCCACGGACCATGCTCTCCTGGCTGGCTTCTTCCACGATCACGTTCGGAGTCAGGCCATGACGGCCGAAGACCCCACCGATAACGGTGTCCCACCAGCCGGGAGACCAGTGCCGGGCGAACCAGACCAGCGGCTGCGCCGCGACCTGGCCGGGCGTCACGTAGTCCACGCCAGCCAGGGGGTGGCGCTCGGGCACCGCGACCATCAGTGGCTCGCTGCCCACCGGCTGCCAGGCCAGATCCTCGTGTTCGCCCATCGGCATCCAGAAGAAGGCCGCGTCGATCTCCTTGCTGCGCAGCTGAATCCGGCACTGTTCGTCGTACTGCATGGACAGGCTCAGCTCGGCTCTGGGATGCTCAGCCCGGAAGCGGTCGATGATCGCGGGCGGCACGCCTCGATCCGACCAGTTGGAGTAGGCAATGCGCAGGCGGCCCTGCCTGCCGGCGCCGGCCTGGCGGGCCAGGGCCATGGCATCGTTGGCCGCCCGCAGGATGCTGCGGGCCTGCCCGGCAAAGACCCGGCCGGGTTCGGTCAGCGCCACCCGCCGGCTGGTGCGGTTGAACAACTGAACGCCCAGTTCCCGCTCGAGCCTCCTGATCTGCTGGCTGAAGGCCGGCTGGGCGATGTGCTCCCGCTCGGCCGCGCGCCCGAAGTGCAGTTCTTCGGTCAGGCAGATGAAATAGCGCAATTGCCGTAGCTCCACACCCGTACGGAGCGCGGCCTGGCACCGAAGATGCGGGCGGTTTGATAACAGTCGCGTGACCCACCCGGGGGCGATAATGAGGCATGCCTGCCACCCAGGAGTTGTCCCCTGCCGAGCAGGCCGCGCTCCGGGCCCGGTGTTCGGTGTTCCTGCACGGCCATGGGCAGGTCACCGCGGCCGGCCTGCTGGCCAGCATCCCCGCCGACACCGTTACCGACCGCTATGGCGATGGCGGCGTTGTCGCTGAGCTGGAGGCGGAGATCGCCGGGCTGCTCGGCAAGCCAGCGGCGGTGTTCCTGCCCAGCGGGACGATGGCCCAGCAATGCGTGCTGCGGGTGCACGCGGACAGGCGGCAGCGGAAGACGGTCATCTTCCACCCTATGTGTCACCTGGACCGGCACGAGGGTGAGGCGTACCAGCGCCTGCACGGCCTGACCGGCCGCCCGGCCGGCGGCCTGGACCGGCTGATGACCATCGGCGACCTCACCGCGATCGGCGAGCCGGCCGCGGCGCTGTTGATCGAACTGCCTCAGCGTGATCTTGGCGGCCAGCAGCCGGCCTGGGAAGACCTGCAGGCTCAGGTCGAATGGGCCCGGGCACGGGGAGCCGCCGCCCATCTTGACGGCGCCCGGCTGTGGGAGTCAGCGGCTGGGTACAGCAGGCCGCCGGCCGAGATCGCCGCGCTTTTCGACACGGTGTACGTGTCGTTCTACAAGGGCGTCGGCGCACTGCCGGGCTGCTGCGTGGCCGGCCCGGCCGAGATCCTCGCTGAGGTGCGCGAGTGGCGGCAGCGCATGGGCGGAACATTGTTCGGCCTGTGGCCGAACGCCGCGTCGGCGCTGACCTGCCTGCGGCGCCGGCTGCCGCTGATGCCCGCCTATCTCAGCCACGCCCGCGCCGTCGCGGCCGCCCTCGGCGATGTCCCCGGCGTGCGGGTCGTGCCCAACCCACCGCAGGTCCCGATGATGCACCTCCTGCTGGACACGACACAGGACAAGTTCACCGCGGCCGTCCGCCGCCTAGCCGCCGAGGAGGGGATTTGGGCCTGGCCGAAGGCCATGACCACCATCGATCCCGGCATCCAGCGGGTGGAACTCTCCGTCGGCGACGCCACCTGCACGCTGGCGCCAGACCGGGTCAGCGACATCATCGCCGCCCTCATCGGAGGCTAGCCCTGCCGGGCGCTGTCGGCGGCGACTGAGGACGTGCATCCACGGGGGGGCGGGAATTATGCGCTCTCGCGCGCGTTAACATGGGCGTAGCCGAGTTCCGAGCCGGTCGTCCGACGACTTTCCCTGCCGCGGTCACCAGCCCGCCCACCGGTGGGTCAGGGCTCGTGTAACCGGCCTGCCGGGCTTGCCTGCGTTGATCTTCGGAGATCCGCAAGTCGGCTTGGCGTTCAAGGCTCAGGCCCTCTGCCGGGACGTTCACCGCCCCGGCCGCGGGACTGTGCTGCATGCTGCCGTGGCCGCTGTGTCCCGGCATTCCGGAGGAGAAGTCTGTGGCTCGACCAGGCCAGCGCCAGACGGGCGCTCGCCGTACCGCTCAGCGGAAGCAGCGACGCGTCCACCGCGGCGATGTCGTCCCGGTGCTCGCCCGAACCGTCCGTGAGGTCGAGGCGGCTGCCCGGCGCGGCCGCGTGACGCCTGCTGTGCGCACGAAGTTCCAGGCGGTCGCCCTGCTGCTGCGGGACGAGCGTGCCCGCGTCCGGGCGGCGGCCGGAAGCGACAGTCACCGGGCCGAGCAGCTCAAGCGCCTGGACGGCGTCGCGACCATCCTCGCGACGACCGCGGTCCAGGACCCTGGGCTACTGGCGCTGCTCGCCGAGGACTCCAGCGTCTCTGACGCGGCCCGGTCGCTCAAGCGGGAGATGCTGCGGGACTTCGGCATCGAGCCGGCGCGCGAAGAGATCGCGCCTTCGGAGGCCGCTACGGCTTCCGCCGGCCCGGAACGGAGCGTCGTGCCACAGTCGGTGGTCTCCCGGCAACTGGCGAGCCCTTTTCTCGCTCCCGACTTCTCCGCCGTCCCACAGCGCACCTCCCGCGCGCACCGCCTGGCCGGCTGGGAGCTGCTCGGCCCGCTGCTGAGTTCCTTCGAGCGGGCCGGCGGGGGAGCCCCGGCGTGCATGGCGCTCCCGGCGCCGACGGCACGGTTCACCCCGGCGGCCCTGGACCTGATGCCGCACCAGGGGCAGTTGGTCGCCGCGGCCGCGGCCGGCCACCGGACATTCCTGCTTGCCGATGAGCCGGGTCTGGGCAAGACGGCCCAGGCGCTGCTCGCCGCGGAGGCAGCGGCCGCCCACCCGCTGCTGGTCGTCGTGCCGAACGTGGTCAAGACCAACTGGGTTCGTGAGGCGGCCCGCTGGGCTCCGCACCGCCGGGCCACGGTGGTGCAGGGCGACGGCGAGGCTGTGGACGGCTTCGCCGACATCGTCGTGCTCAACTACGAGGTGCTCGACCGCCACCTACGCTGGCTCGGTGACTTCGGCTTCCGCGGCATGGTCGTGGACGAGGCTCACTTCATCAAGAACAAGACGTCGCAGCGATCCCAGCACGTCCTGGCGCTCTCCGACCGCATCCGGTCCCGTACGGACCGGCCCCTGCTCATGGCGCTGACCGGCACCCCGCTGATCAACGACATCGAGGACTTCCGGGCGATCTGGCAGTTTCTCGGCTGGATCGATGACGGCAAGCCCCTCGACGAGCTGATGGACGCGCTCGAGAACACCGGCCTGACGCCCGCCGACCGGGGCTTTTACGCCGCGGCGCGCCAGTGCGTGATCGACCTGGGCATCGTGCGCCGGCGCAAGCTCGACGTGGCCGCCGACATCCCCGCCCTCCGTATCGCGGACCTTCCCGTTGAGCTGGCCGAACGGGCCGGCCGGTCGATCCGGGCGGCAGAACGTGACCTCGCCGGCCGGATGATGGCGCGGTACCAGACTGCGCTGGCGAACCGATCCCCCGGCATCGCCGCCGAGGGCATCGACCATGACCTCGTCCGCCGGGTGGCCCGGTCGGAGCTGAAGGCGGCGGCGACCGCACAGTCCGGCGAGAACGTGTTCACTATGATGCGGCGCATCGGCCAAGCGAAGGCCGAACTGGCCGCGGACTACGCGGCTCAGCTGGCCCGCAGCGCCGGCAAGGTCGTCTTCTTCGCCAAGCACGTCGATGTGATGGACGCCGCCGAAGAGATCTTCGCCCGGCAAGGGGTGCGCTTCTCGTCGATCCGTGGCGGCCAGACGCCCACGGTGCGGCATGCGAACGTCGAAGCCTTCGTGAACGACCCGGACGTCGCGGTCGCGGTGTGCTCGCTGACCGCGGCCGGCGTGGGCCTGAATCTGCAGGTCGCCTCGAACGTCGTGCTGGCCGAGATGTCCTGGACCGACGCGGAGCAGACCCAGGCCATCGACCGCAGCCACCGCATCGGGCAGGCCGAACCGGTGACCGCGTGGCGCATCATCGCCGCGCAGACCATCGACGCCCGGATCGCCGGGCTGATCGACAACAAGGCAGGGCTCGCCGCCCGGGCGCTGGATGGGTCGGACCAAGAGGTCCCGTCGTCGGCCGACGTGCAGCTCGAGGCGCTGGCCGCGTTGCTGACCGACACGCTGCAGACGTCGCCGCCGCTGGGTTAGGGGCGTTGGCTGATCCACACCGAGACGTGGGCGGGTTCCAGGGCCTGGTGCACCACCCCGGCGAGGTCCTCACGGACCGAGTCCAGGTGCACCGTGTCCTTCAAGCGGGCCGCGAACGCGGCCACCATCTGGTCGGCGTCGTAGCGGGCCCTGTTGAACCTCCGGTCCACCCGCAGTTGCACGCGCCGCCGCATCGGGTTGAACAGCGCCGCGGCGGCCAGGGTGGCGGCGGCCACCGCCAGCGGGGCGTGCAGGGATAGTACCCGGGTGGCCAGCAGTACCAGGCCTGCGTAGACCCCGACCAGCAGGCTGGTCACGATTGCGTAGGCCAGGGTGCGGGAGATGATCCGGTCGATGTCATACAGGCGGTACCTGAGGATTGCCACCCCGGTCGACACCGGCAGCGCCGCGACGCCGACAAATACGACGTAGAGCGCCGCCTGGAGGACGGGTGCCGGTGCCGTCGACGTGTCAAGGGTTCCCACGATGGCGCTGACGGCCACCGCGGTTATGCACAGGGCCGCGCCGCTCATCAGCCATTTGAGTTGCTGGCGGCGTTCGCCGTCCGCGCGGCGCCAGGCAATCACCTGGCTGGCCGCGAATACCAGCCAGAACGCTGCCAGGACCGGCAAGATGACCGCCTCGGCCGAGCCCAGCCACGCCGAGCCGCCCGCCGGGTCGTCCACCGCCCGCAGGTCGCCACCGGGAACCAGGTGTATGTCGCCGGCGGCGATGGCGCGGATCGTCACCGCGTAGATGCTCACCGGCCAGCACGCGGCGACCGCCAGGTAGCTCCACAGCACCGGCCGCCACCGTGGCGAGGGCAGCCGGCCATCCGGGAATAGCAAGATCACCAGCGGCAATGTCACGAACAGCCAGAGCCAGGCCTCGCCGCCGAACACGGCCGCCGCGGCCAGCGGCAGGTGATGACCGAGACGGTAGCTGAGCCATGCGTAGTCCGTCCCGACGCCGTCAAGCAGGAGCAGCGTCATCAGCGCGAGAAACATCCAGCCTATGGGGTTACCGGGCTGACGCCGCGCCACGACGAACCCGACGGGCGCCATCGGCAGCAAAGCGATGAAGACCACGAGACTCTCGCCGTAGCTGTTCCCCGCATACCGGGCCGCGGATCCCAGCGGCACGCTGGCCGCAATGAGGAGGATGATCAGCACACCCAGCGACCACGCGGCCACTGCGGGAGCGGCCATCCGGGACCGGCGCCCCGCCGCGCCCACGGTCACGCGGAACCTGCCCGCCCGCAGGCTGCGTTTCCCTCCCACACAGCGCACATTACGCCCGGATCGTTCCAGGAACGTTACGGCACAGCACGGCGGCCCCCGGCTGGCCACCGATCACCAACTGGGCCGAGCGCGGACCGGCTTACCTGTGCGCTCCGCGTCGTAACGATCCCGTATCGCTCGCTGCGTAGCGTTCGCGTCCAGGGCGCCATGCCATTGCCCAGCCCTGCCGGTGGCGTTTGCGTGGCGCTTTTCTTGCCACGTTTGTAGCTGTGCAGCAAGGCTTTAGGAGGGGTTGCGCGTGAACGGCAAGTTTCGAACAACTATCAGGAACATGTCAGGCTTCCGGTGGCCAGCGGCCGCGCTGGCCGTTGCTGTCGCGTTCATGGGCTCGGCCGGTGCCGTTGCCGTGGCGGTTCCGGCCGCGGCGGCGGCGTGCACTGACAACTGGGTCGGCCCGGCGTCGGGGACATCGAGCTGGGCCACCGGCGCGGACTGGTCGGCGGGCATCCCGAACGGGACCAGTGTCGCGTGCATCAAGAAGGCTGGCACCTACACCGTCGCGATCACTACCCAAGGGGGGGCTGCGGCGGCGGTGGTGGTGGGCGGCGCGGCCAGCGGCACCCAGACGCTGCGGATCGAGGGGGTGAACTTTCCCACCAGCCAGCCAAGCCAGGTGCTTAAGGGCGGGGTGCTCAGCATCACGCCCACCTCCTCGGCCAGCGCGGAGATCTCGGGTTCGGGGACGGCTGGCGTGACGATCGCCGCGGGCGGCAAGCTGTCGTCGGCCGGGACCGCCAACACCGCCGGCATCGAGGTCCCGCTGGTCAGTAACGGCACGGTGACCCTCGCCGCGGCCAGCAACAACGACGGCTATGCCACCACCGACAAGGGCACGTTCACCGTCGCCAGCGGGGCCACGTTCACCTTTTCGGGCACCGGCTTCACCCACTCCGGCGGCAAGCTCACCGTGCACGGGGCCTTCAACGGCGAGAACACCTTCACCCAGTCCGGCGGGACCGAGGCCGGCAACCCGGTGGCCCAGCACGCGGGCACCTTCGTCGACTCGGCCGGCACCGGGTCGTTCACCGCCTACCAGGCCACCATCGAGGGGACCATCCCGGCGGGCCAGAAGGTGACAAACCTCGCCTCGCCGGGTAACTCCAATGACACGATCGGCACGGCTTCGGCGGGCGTCACCGTCGACGGCACCTTGACCTGCCAGACGGCGAACAGCACCATCTGCTCGTTCAGCACCAACGGCAACTGGCCGGGGATCACCGTGGCCCGGGGCGGGACGTTGTCGGCGACCGGGCCCGGCGACGCCGCCGCAGGAACCTACATCAACCTCGACGCCAACATCGACGTGAAGGCCGGGGGCAAGCTGACCATCGCCAACCCCGCGACAATGGTCAACACCTACACCCTGGCGAACTCCGGCACCTGGCAGGTGACCGCCACCGGCAACATCACCATCGGCGGCAACTGCGCCGTGACCAGCACCGGCACGATCGGGGTCACCGTCGGCAGCAAGGTCACCGCCCCCGGCGGCACGATCGACACCACGAACATCAGCAACTTCACCGCCACCGGCACCCTGGCGGTCCACACCGCCGGCACCAAGGGCGGGGGCGCGGTCATCACCACCCGAAGCGGGCTCGACGCCGCGTTCAGCAAACTCTCGTTCACCCCACCCACCGACACCTACACGGTGACCTACACGCCCACCCAGGTGGAACTGACCCCAGTGGCCAGCTGACCCCAGCAACATCAGCTAACGGCCAGCACACGACGCACCGACCGCCGCCCGCCGGGCAACCGGCGGGCGGCGCTCATCCGGCACGCCGCGTGGTGAGCGCCGGGCGACGAGCGGGATCGCGAGACCCGGGCACACTGGTGTGGTGCGCATCACCGTCCGGGTCCGGCCCGGATCAGCCCATACCCATGTCGGCGGCGAGCGCGATGGCGCGCTGGTCGTCCGGGTCACCGCCCGTGCCGTGGGCGGTCAGGCCACTGCTGCAGCCCTGGCGGCGGTGGCCGAGGCGTTCGGCGTCCGCCGTCACGCGGTGACGCTGGTGACGGGGGCAGCCAGCAGGACAAAGATCATCGAGGTTGCAGGCGCTGATCCGGCCGCGCTGGACCGGCTGTTGCTGCGGTGATGTCCTGCCGCAGGTGATGCGCACCCACCGTCGATAGTGCAGGTGCGCGGCCGCTTGCGCTCCCACTATTCAGTGTTACTATGTACTGGTAGTCAATAATACTGAGTAGCTGAAGTGAGGTGTTCGGTGGGCAAGCAGCTGACCGAGATGCTCAAGGGGACGCTGGAGGGCATCGTCCTCGCGATCCTGTCCGGCCGGCCGGCGTACGGCTACGAGATCACGGCCTGGCTGCGGGAGAAGGGCTTCGCCGACATCGCCGAAGGGACCGTCTACGCGCTGCTCATCAGGATCGAGCAGCGGGGTCTCGTCGACGTGGCGAAGGTTCCCTCCGAGAAGGGGCCGCCGCGCAAGGTGTACTCCCTCAACGCTCAGGGACAGGAATATCTCGACCAATTCTGGGGGACCTGGAGCTTCCTCGCGGAACGGCTCGAGCAGCTTCACAAAGGAGACAGATAGAGATGGCCACGAAGTGGACCGATCAGAAAAAGCGCTACCGGCAGTACAAGGCGCGCACCGAACAGCTTCCCGCGAACTACCGAACGGCGATCCGCGCGCTGGAGCGGTACATGGAGTTCTTCGGGCCCGGGCAGGCAGAAAGCCTGCTGCCGATGCTGGCGGACCTTGCCGATCTTTTCGAGCAGAGCGCGGCGAACGGCACGCCGATCCGCGAGATCGTCGGAGCGGATCCCGTGGAGTTCGCCGAGGCCTTTCTCCGGAATTACCCGGAGGGCCAGTGGATCAGCCGGGAGCGGGAACGGCTGACCAGCGCCATCGAGCGCGCCGCCGGAGACGAAGGGACGTCCCGATGACAACGCAGGCGATCCAGGTGCGGGGCCTGGAGAAGTCGTACTCGAAGCTGCGCGTGCTGCGCGGCGTGGACTTCGACGTGGCGCAGGGCAGCATCCTCGCCCTGCTCGGCGCCAATGGCGCAGGCAAGACCACGGTCGTGAAGATCCTGTCCACGCTGCTCAAGCCGGACGCCGGGACGGCCACCGTCGGCGGCTTCGACGTTGTCGCGCAGCCGGCGGAGGTGCGGGAGTCCATCAGCCTCACGGGGCAGTTCGCGGCCGTGGACGAAACCCTCACCGGGCGAGAGAACCTGGTGCTGGTGGCCCGGTTGCGGCACCTGAAGGGCGTCGGCCAGATCGCGACTGACCTGCTGGCCCGCTTCCAGCTCACCGACGCGGCGGAGCGAAGGGTGTCGACGTATTCCGGCGGCATGCGCCGCCGCCTGGACATCGCCATGAGCCTGATCGGGAATCCGCCGGTGATCTTCCTGGACGAGCCGACCACCGGGCTCGACCCGCAGGCTCGCGCCGAGGTCTGGCACAGCATCAAGGAACTCGCCGGGCGGGGCACGACGGTGCTGCTCACCACGCAGTATCTGGACGAGGCCGAACATCTTGCCGACCGGATCGCGATCCTCCACGAGGGGCGGATCATCGCGGACGGCACGCTCGCCGAGCTGAAACAGCTCCTCCCGCCCGCCAAGGTCGAGTACGTCGAGAAGCAGCCGACGCTGGAAGAGATCTTCCTCGCCATCACCGGCAACGCGGGCACGGCCACCCCACTGACAACCAGGGAATCACGATGACCACGCACTTCTTCACCGACACCACCGTCCTGACGGGCCGGTCCATGCGCCACATCACGCGCAGCCTGGACACCATCATCACGGTCACGATCATGCCGATCGCCCTCATGCTGCTGTTCGTGTACGTGCTCGGCGGCGCGATCCACGCCGGGGCGGGCCATTACGTGAACTACCTGCTGCCCGGGATCCTGCTCATCACGATCGCGATGGGCATCTCCTACGCCGCGGTCAGGCTCTTCATGGATATGAAAAGCGGCATCTTCGAGCGATTCCAGTCCATGCCTATCGCGCGCTCGAGCGTGCTGTGGGCGCACGTGCTGACCTCAGTGGCCTCCAATATGATCTCGCTCGCGATCGTCGTGCTCGTCGCCATCGTGATGGGATTCCGCTCAGGCGCGGGAGCGCTGGCCTGGCTCGCGGTTGCCGGCATTCTCGTCCTGTTCACCCTGGCATTGACCTGGATCGCCGTGATCGCGGGCCTGTCCGCCAAGACGGTGGACGGCGCGGGCGCCTTCTCCTACCTGATCGTCTTCCTGCCGTTCATCAGCTCGGCATTCGTGCCCACCGCCACCATGCCCGGCCCGGTGCGGGCCTTCGCCGAGAACCAGCCGGTGACATCCATCGTCAACACGATCCGCGACCTGCTCGCACAACAGCCGGTCAGCAGCGGTATCTGGACCGCCCTCGCCTGGTGCCTCGGCGTCCTGGTCATCGCGTACGCCCTCGCCATGGCCACCTACCACCGCAAGATCGCCTGAGGATGTGCCTGCGCGGACCAGGGGCGCGGCCGGGCCAGCCCGCGCGGCGGGCCAAGTCCCCGCAGCGGGCCAGCCCGCGCGGCCGGGCGGCTGCGCGGGCTGGCCATCTCGGCAGGTCCGCTAGGTCATCCGATCCGGACCACCTGGCCACCGGTGGGGCACACCTGCGGGCTCAGGCCCGTAGCCGGAGCGATGCTGCAGTTGGAGACGTAGAACGAGCCGTTCGGCCCGGCCAGGAAGCCGGACGGGTTGAACAGTTTGCCCACGCCGAGATGAGTGCGCTGGCCGTCAGCGGCGATCCGCACCACATCACCGGCCGGGTTGCTGGAGGTCAGCCCGCCGGTCTGGAACTCGGTGGCATAGAACGCGCCGTCGCTGCCGAAGCCGCAGCCCTGCACCGTGGTCAGCCCGGTGGCCCAGATGGTCGCCTTCTGCCCGGGGGCGATCCGCCAGACGCGGGCGTGACCGGGAGCGTAGGAGCCGCCGAGCAGCTCGGCGACATACAGCGCACCGTCCGGGCCCTGCGCGGCGCAGGTAGGCACGGAGTCGGGCGGGTAGTGCGCCACGGGGAAGAACGCGCGTACCTGTGTCCGCCCGTGTCCCAGGACCTCGGTGAGGGTGTTGGCGCCCGCGTCCACCACGTAGGTACGATCGCCGGCGCGCAGCACGTTGTTGGGGTTGGCGTCGGGGAAGTCCTGCGGCGCCAGGCCAACCCGCTGGGACGTCCACGTCCAGTCGCGGTCACCGACGCGGGCGATGCTGACCACGCCATGGCGCGTGCCCAGGAACAGGCGGCCGAGCTCGCGCAGGGCCGCCTGGCGCACCCGCTGCGGGATGGTGCCCTTCGGGGGCACTACGTGCGTGTTCTCGCCGAACTGCGCGAGCACGCCGCCGTGCCGGGCGCGGGAGACCGAGACCAGTCCCTCCGCCGCCACCCCGCCGGCCCCGGAGGCAGAGATCAGCCCGGTGGCGAGGCGCCGGACGCCACCCTTACCGATCACGTCCAGCGAACCGGTGAGCCCGACGCAGGTCTCGCCCTCCGGGCCGCCGCTCAGGCAGGTCGGGCCGCCGCGCCCGGCCTCCGCGAGGAAGATCGTGCCGCCGGGGCCCCAGGCGAGCCCGCGGGGGTTGTTCAGGTGGCTGGCGATGACCCTGAACCCGCCGTGGTGCTGCCCGCGGGCCTGGGCGCCGGCTGCGGGCGCTACCGCCACCCCCAGCGCGGCCACCAGCCCCGCGGCGGTGGCCATGCTGGCCAGGATGGGCGTTTTTCTCATCTTTGCTCCCCACCGTGCGGCACCGTGATGGTGCGGCATGCCGTAATCAATTCCGGGCGTCGCTGTTCCTAACGAATGGCAGATGCATTTCCCCCAGTCCCGTGGAATGGAATCCCGCAGGCTGGCGCAGCCCTAATTCACCACGCGCGCCAGCCGCGTCAGGGCAGTCCCCTTGCCCTCCACTAGATCCCGACATTACCATTCCATTACCCTGGCCGTCTAGGTGTGGCGGAGGTAAAAACACGTGAAGTAGCATGGCATTGACTTTCTGTGACATGCATTCGCCAGGCGTTAGTTGACCGGCTTACGAAAGTCGATGCAATTAGCGGCTGCCCGCGCGCGGGGAAAGTGCACCAGGTCCGGCCGAGCCCGCGGCCGCGCGGGAGGCCTCATGCCCGGCTGCGGGCCAGCAGGGGGATGAGTGCCTGCGCGTTGGGGGTTCCCCAGCCGGTTACCGCGTCCCATCCGGGAGCGGTGTGGTAGCCGGCCGTGCGGCCTGTGTACGGCATGGTCAGCGTGTTGTTACCGGTAGTGATGTCGTGGAACGCCCGGTGGTAGCCGGGGCCCCGGGCGATGCGGTAGAGCGCGGGGTTGACGAAGCCGAGGCCGTGCCGGGCCTCCTGGTCGGCCAGGGCCATGAGCCCTCCCCACAGCGCCGCGGCGGCGCTGGTGCCGGATGCCGGGCTGATCGATGTCCTGCTGCCGGTGGCGAGGACGATCGTGGTGCCGCCGTTCTGGTCCGCGTCACCGGCCACGTCGGGCACGCCCCTGGCCGTGGCGATCCCCGCGACGCCATCCTGGTAGGCGGGACGGGCGTAGCGGTGGCTGAAGCCGCCCCCCGATGCCGCGAGGTACTCGCTGAAGCCGGCCGTGCCGTTCCAGCCGGTCTCGCCCTGGTAGGCGCCGGTCAACGGGTTCGCGGTGAGCGTGGTGCCGCCGGCGGCCAGCACGAGCGGGTCGGCGGCCGGCAGGCTGGCCTCCTTGACCGGCTTGGCCTCGAAGGGGTTGCTGAACGCACCATAGTCGCCGGAGCCGGCCACCACCGTGACGTGGTGAGCGGCCGCCCTGCGCAGGATGGCGTGCATCCGGGCCACCTGGGACCTGGTGAAAAAGTGTTCCCCCAGGGTCCAGCCGACCACGGCCACGCCGGTGCGGGACACGGCGAGCCGCAACCCGGCGAGCAGGTCCGCCGTGGCGTCCGCGGCGGCGTTGGCGGGCATCAGGACCACCCGGAGGGCGGCGGCGGGAGCGACCGCGTGCACCTCCTCGAGGTCCCCCACCTCCGCGCCGCCGGCCGGCCCCGGCGAGGCTGAACCGGCGGGGGCCACGACCTGGAGCCGCGCGGCGGGCAGCCGGAACACGCGGTCGAATGCCGCCAGGTCCTGGCGGATCGCGGTGGCAGCCACGGGCTGGGGCGAGCCCGCGGCGGCGGGCACGGGAACGCCAAGGACCGTCACCGTTTCGCCGCGGCCGTCGATCCCCGCGTCCAGCAGCGGCTGGATGCCATACGCGACCCGGAACAGGCGCGGGGCATAGCAGGAGCCCGGGTAGCGCAGGCAGCCGGAGACCGCGCCGGTCAGCGCGGGGCGGGCCGGCGGGGTCGTGGCCAGGCTGCCCGGGCTTCCCGTGCAGCCCGCCAGCAAGACCACGCTCAGGGCCAGCGCGACGGCGGGCAGATGCGCCCAGCGGCAGCGCCGCGCTGGCTGGATACCGTCATGCATCTCGCCTCCCCGGCTGCGGCCGCCGGCTGGCGCTCAGCTGCCGGTGCACCGCATGCTAGCCCGCACCAGGCCGGCCGAGAGGCCCACGTAGCCGTAGGGGTTGCTGGTGTCATTGAGATACACACCGGCGCCGGCAGGCAGGGCCGAGGGGCGGATCACTATGACGGTCGTGGCTGCTCCGGGATGTGGCAGGAAGACCTTGCTCAGCATCGCCCGGCTGGCCGGATAGGCACGGCACCAGGACGGGTACCGGCGGCTGGCGTAGAAGGTCACGCTGGCCGGGACGCCAGCCGCCCGGAGCGTCCGCTGCAGGCCGGCCGGGTAGTACAGCTCGTGGATGGTGACCGAGACAGTGCCGCCGGGCTGCTTGACCACGGTCCAGGCGGCCAGCCGGGCGGGTGCCCGGACGGCCGGGCGCCCGGCCGCCGGGCCCGCGGCGGGCCTCGTGGCTGGGCCGGTGGCCGGCAGCAGGGCGGTCACGGCGACCGCCACGCCGGCCGCCGCGGCCAGCGCCGCAGCCAGGCCGGCGATCCGCCGCCGGGCACGCACCGCCCGGCCACGGCTGATCACCTGCGCCACCGGGACCGTCATGGGAATCTTGTTCCGCTGCTCTCGCACCGCGGTGAGCAGTTCGCTGTCGTTCATCGGCTCTCCTGCTGTCGTTCGGGCATGAGGGCATGGCGCAACGCGGCGATGGCGCGGCCGAGGTGAGCCTGAACGGTGCCCGGTGCGATGCCGAGCATCGCCGCGGTGTGGTCGGTGTCGAGATCGAGGAACAGGCGCAGGGCAACAACCTGCCGTTGCCGCAGCGGCAGCCGCATGAGCGCCGCCATGATCGGTGGATCAACGGAGCCGCCGGCACCCCCGTCGGCGGCGGACCCGTCCGCGACCAGGCCGGGGTCGGGTACCGGCACCTCCCGGCGCCGGCGCCGCCACCAGGAGATATTCACATTCAGCGCCGTCCGCACCACCCACGCCCTCGGCGCGGGATGCTCGCCGACCGTGCGCCACGATGCCCACGCCCGGGCAAAGGCCTCGGCCACGAGCTCTTGCGCCGCGTCCCGGTCACCGACACTGATCAACACGGTGAACAGGCACTCGTCCTTGGCCGCGCGGTAGAACTCCGCGAAGTCCGGTCGCTGGGTCCCCACGCCCGTTCAACGCACAACCGCCCCGCACCGGTTACCTGTTCTCGGGCCGGTGTCCGATCCGTGGTCGCGGTGGTCCGCCGCAGCGCTCTCACCGGGACCTGCCGGGCCCCGCCGGGCCGGCCCGGGCCGGCGGGGTGTGACGCTAGTGGGGCAGGAAGCCAACTAACAGGTGTGAGCCAGATGCCATCAACGTCGCTGAACTCGCCACGGTCCGGCCCGGCGCCGCAGGACAGCGGGCCGGCGGACCTCGCGGCGGAGTTCGAGGCGCTCTACCGGGCGAACGTGACGGCGGTGACCGCCTACTTCGCGCGGCGCAGCGCTGATCCGCAGACCGTGGCCGACCTGACCGCGGACACCTTCGTCCAGGCCATCACGTCGTTCGCCACCTTCGACCCGCGCAAAGGCACGCCACGTGCCTGGGTGTTCGGCATCGCCCGGCGGATCTACGCCGCGCACTGCCAGGCACACAGCCAGCAGCGGAGCAGGGTGGAGCGGCTGAAGGGCCGCCGGGAACTCGCCCCCGACGAGGCCGGGGAGCTGATCGACCGGATCGATGCCGAACGCGCTGGCCGGGCGCTGGTCACCGAGCTGACCACGCTGCCGGCCGCGGACCGGGCGGCGGTCGAACTGGTGGACCTGGCGGGCCTGCAGCCCAAAGAAGCGGCCCAGGTGCTCGGCGTCGCGCCGGGCACGCTGCGGATGCGGCTGATGCGGGCCCGGGCCCGGCTGCGCAAAGCGGCCAGCCCGGATCTGGCGCACGCCACCGATCCTGCGAGTGAGCCAGAGGTGAAGACATGACGAAGTTCGAGGATCAGCTGTTCGGGCAGCTGATGGCCGAGCACGGGCACCAGTTGCGTGCCGTGGAGCGGCCGGCGCGGGCCCGCCGCCGGGTCCGGCGGCCGGTGTGGCTGGCCACCGGCGCGGCCGGCGCGGCGGCAGCGGTCACCGCGACGGTGATGGCGCTGGGCAGCGCGCCCGCCATGGCCGCGTACTCGGTGACCCAGCACGACGGCGCCGTCACGGTCGCGGTCTACCGCGCGTCCGGTGTGGCCGGCGCCAACGCGGCCCTCCAGAAGATCCGCGCCAGGGTCGTGGTGGTCCCGGTGCGGCCGGGCTGCCCGGCGATCGGGTCACTGCCCCGCCCGCACCCGGCCCCGCACCCGAGCGTGATGGTCGGCAGCGGGATAGGCCGGCACGGGCACCGCTCCATCACGGTCAAGCTGGGCAAGGGCGGCATCCCCAAGGGGGACACGATGATCCTGGCGTTCAGCGGCAACCCGCGCCATGGCGGCGCGGTGGGTGCCGGGGGCATCATCACCGGGCCCGTGCCCAGCTGCGTGAGCCTCCCGTCCGCGCCGTAGCCGGGGGCGCGGCGCGCACGGCACCTCGGATGGGCGCCCACCGCACCTGGGGTGGGCGCCCACCGCACCTGGGGTGGGTGCCCACGGCACATCGGGTGAGCGCCCGCGGCACCTGGGGTGGGCGCCCGCTGCATGTCGGGGTGGCCCCGCCGGCGGGGGCACGGGCAGCGGCCCACCGGGCCCGGCGCGAGTACTAGCCTGCTAGGCAGCGGTCGTCTGATCGGAGGGCTGGGCTGTGCGTGGGCTGGGCACCTCCTTCCTGGTCCGGCGGGCCATGTCCACGTGGCTGATGCTGGGCTGTGTCGCGGTGACGGTGCTGGTGGCCACCGCGCTCGCGGCCGCGCTCTGGACGTTCGAGGCCGAGGCGATCCCGCTCGGCACGCGGGACGTCATCGCCGCCTCGCCGGACCGGTCGATCGCCGTCGCCAGCGTGCCCGGGCAGTCAAGCTCCGGCGACGCGCGGCTGATCCGCGCCAAGCTGCGCGCGGCCTGGCCGGGAATCGGGTTCCAGACCGAAAGCGCGCTGTGGTCGCGCCCGGCCCGGCTGTCCTCGTCCCTCGGCCGCCCGGTCGCCACGCAGATCCAGGCCGCGGCGCTGGCCGGGATCCAGGCAGAGGCGGTACTGACCGCCGGGACCTGGCCGGGGCCGCCGCGCCCGCACGCGCCGCTGCCCGTGGCGCTGCCGGTGACCGTGGCCAGGCAGTTGCACGTCAGGCCCGGCTCGGTGCTGAAGGTCGCCGGCCAGGCTCGTGCCACCGCGTTCGGGCTGCGGGTGACCGGCCTGTTCCGGCCCAGGAACCCGGGCTCGCCGTACTGGACCCTGGACCTGTTGCCGGTGTCCGGGATCAGCGTCGGCACGTTCGGGCCCGGCGTGGTCAGCGTCACCTACGGCCCTGCCGTGGTCAGCCCGGCGGCGTTCGGTGACGGGCTTGCCGTGAGCCGGGCCTCCTGGTTCGTGCTGCCGCGACCGGCGGCGCTGGCCCGCGGCAATGTCGGCGTGCTGGCCGCGAGCACCAGCCGGGCGACGACGGACCTGGCCACGTTCACCCGCCCGTACGGGCTGCAGGTGACCACCGGCCTCCCCCGGCTCCTGTACGGCATCAACCGTTCCGTCGTGCTGGCCCGGTCGCTGTTCACGATCTGCGCGCTGCAGTTGCTGCTGGTGACCGCGGCCGGGCTGGCGCTGGCCGCGCGGCTGCTGGCCGGTCACCGCGAGGTGGAGTCCGCGCTGCTGCGGGCGCGCGGCGCCACCAAATGGGAGGTAACCCGGCCGGTGCTGGCCGAGGCCCTGGGGCTCGGCGCGGTGGCCGCCGCGGTAGGCGTGCTGGCCGGCACCCGCCTGGCCAGCGGCCTGGTTGGCCTGGGCAGGTTGCGCTCGGCCGGCTACCCGGTCGCCGGGATCGCCCCGCTGGCCTGGGCGTCGGCATTCGCCGCGCTGGCGCTGTGCGTGGTGGTGATGGCCTGGCCGGCGCTGCGTTCCGCGTCCCCGGATGCGGCCCGGCACGGCCGGTCCCGGCAGGCCCGGCTCGCCGGGATCGCCTGGGCCGGCGGTGACCTGGCGCTGGTGGTGATCGCGGTGCTCTCGGTCTGGGAACTGCACAGCTACTCGGCGGTCGCTCGCCCGGCGGCCGGAACGCTCGGGATAGATCCCGTGGTCGCGGTGGCTCCCGCCCTGGCGCTGGCCGGGGTGGCGCTCGTGCCGCTCCGTGCGATGCCGCCGCTGGCCAGGCTCGCCGACAGGGCAACCGAGCACGGGCGGCGGCTGGCTGCCGCGATCGTGAGCTGGCAGATCGGCCGGCGCCCGGTCCGCCAGGCCGGCCCGGTGCTGCTGGCCGTCGTCGCGGCCGCCGCCAGCACGCTCGCGCTGGCCGGGTACGCGAGCTGGCACCGGTCGGCCGCCGATCAGGCCGCGTACGCGGTCGGTGCCGACGTGCGGCTGGATTCGCTGGCCCCCGGGACGCTGGCCGAAAGCGGGGCGATCGCCACCGCGCCGGGAGTCACCGCCACGACGCCGGCCAGCATCGTCACCCTGAGCTCCGGCGGTCCGACGCTGACCATCACCGGAACGCCATCGGGCCCTCGCCTGATCGCGCTGGACGCGGCCACGGCGCGCGCCACGGTCGCGCTCCGGCCCGACCTGTCGCCGCTGCCGCTGGCCACGCTGTGGCGGCGGATCACACCGCGGCGGTCGGCCGGGCTGCCGATCCCGGGCCGGCCGGCCCGGCTGGAAGTCCTGGCAACCCTCACCAGGGAGGCGGCCACGCAGCCGTTCGGCGGCGCCGGCGTCATCGCCTGGATCCAGGACGGCGACGGCGGCACGTACCAGCTGGGCAACTGCCCGGGGCCCATCGGGTTCCTGCCCGCCGACGGACGGCAGCACGCGCTGGTCATCCCGCTGGCCGCCCCCGGCCAGGCCATCTACCCGCTGCGGCTGCTCGGGCTGAGCCTGTGCTACATCCTGCCGCCGTTCGACACGGCCCAACCGGTGGCGAGCCCGGCACTGGCGCTGCGCGTCCTGGCGCTCGCGACCGCACGGGCTCCCGCCGGGCCGTTCGACCCCCCGTTCGCCCGCGGCGCCGCCCTGGCGTCGTGGCAGGCCACGGCGTCGTCCCTGACGGATTACCCGCGATCGGCCGCGGTCCCGGTCCGGCCCGGCCTGTTCGGCGCGGTGCTGCCGCAGGACGGGGCGGCGCCGGCGGTCCGGGGCTGGCACCGCGCCGCCGCCGGCGGCCAGCAACTCGACTTCACGGCCGGCCATGCCCCGTCACCGGAGGTCATGGCCAAGAACAGCACGACCTTCGGCGTCACATACGGCGGGGAGGTCACTATCATGACCCGCCCGCCGTACCCGGCCGTCCCGCCGAGCAAGACGCTGACCATCACCGGCAACACCCCCACGGGAGGGGCCACCCGGCACGTCGCGCTGCTGCCCGGCGCGCACATCGCGGGCATCCCGGCGATCGCCACGAACGCCTACCTGTCCCGTAACCACGTGAGCATCGGCTCGATCATTCCGTTCTCGCTGGGCAGTGCGCTGGTCCCGATCCGGATCGTGGCGTCCGTGGCCGGGTTCCCGACCACCTCCCCGGCAAGCGGGGTGCTGGTCGTTGACCTGGCGGCGGTCGAGGACCTGCTGGCCACGGACCAGGCGGCGCCGCTGCCGGTCACGCGATGGTGGCTGGCCACGAGTCACGGCCAGGTGCCGCGGCGGCTGCCGCCGGGGCTGTCGGTCACCGACCGCGCTCGCTACGAGGCGGCCTTGCTGCACGACCCGCTGTCCGCCGCGCCCCGGCAGGCCATGCTGGCGATTGCCGCCGCGGCCGTGCTGCTCGCCGCGCTCGGCTTCTCGGTCAGCGTGGCGGCCAGCGTCCGCGAGCGGCGCACCCAAAGTGCGGTGTTCGCCGCGCTGGGCGTGGGCAGGCGCGCCCAGGCGGGCCACCTGTGCCTGGAGCAGTTGCTGCTCAGCGTCCCGGCGGCCGCGATAGGCCTGCTGGCGGCGATCGGCCTGGCCCGGCTGCTGGTGCCGTCGATCACGCTGGCCGCGAACGCCACCGCCCCGGTGCCGTCGGTCCTGGTGGTGCTCCCGCTCGGCCAGGCCGCGGCGCTGGCGCTCATCATCGCCGCGGTGCCGGTCGCCGCCGCCGCCGTGTCGGTCGCGCGCAGGCCGGACCCGGCCGCGCAACTGCGGGCGGAAGCCGGATGAGCCCGTGGGCGCGCATGCGCACCGCCTGGGTGCTGCTGACCGGCACCGGGGCGGCCGCCAGCGTCGCGTTCGGCCTGCTGGTGCTGGCGTCGGTCCTCGCCTGCCTGGTGATCCCGCGGGAGAACGCGGCGCTGCGCACCGGGGCGCTGGAGCACACGCTCGCGGTGTCGGCGCCCAGCGACCGGGCCGTCATCGCGACGGCCAGCCTGACGAGCCTCGCGGCCACCGTTCAGCTGGGCCCCTCGGACATCGCCGCGTCCGGCGGCCGCCTGGCGTCGCTGCTGGCCGCACGCGGGGTGCCGCTGGCCAGCGAACCGCCCGCATGGTCCAGCCTGATCACCGGCTACGTGCCGGTCACCGGCGCGGCCGCGGCCGGCGGAGGTGGCCGGGCACAGGTGCAGATGATGTACCGCACCGCGCTGGCCAGCTACAGCCGTGTCATGGCCGGGCGCCTTCCGGCGGGTGCCTCCCTGGTCGGTGGTCACGAGGTCCTGCAGGTCGCGGTGACCACGGCCACCGCGGCCAGGTTCGGCCTGCGGGTCGGCAGCACCCTCAGGACGCGCCGGGCGGTGTGGCTGGTGGTCACCGGGATCATCCGGCCGGAACATCCGGCAACCAACTTCTGGACCGAGACCCCTGGGGCGGCGGTCCCCACCGCGGCGCAGGGCGCAGCCGGGTCGTCCTACTGGGCCGGCACGGTCTTCATCGGCCCGGGTGCGCTGCGGCTGGCCGAGTCCTTCCTTAACCCCGAATACATGCAGGTCACCTGGGGGTTCCCGGTCGCGGTCGGCCGGCTCACGGTGAATCAGGTCAGCCCCTTGCAGGCAAGCCTCGCCAGCATGACCTCCAGCGGTGTGGTGATCGACGGCGAGGCCGGCCCGGTCGTGGTGACGGTCACCTCCGCGCTGCCGGGCATCCTCGCCCCGTTCGCCGCCGCCGAGCGCGCGGTCGCCCCACTGCTCGGGCTGCTGTATGCCAGCCTGGCCGTCACCGGGGCGGTGGTCGTGCTGCTCGGCGCCTGGCTGGTGGCCGAGCACCGCTACGCCGAGTTCGCGCTGATGCGGGCGCGCGGCGCGGCGCTGCGCCAGGTGGGCTGGCTGGCGCTGCGTGGCAGCGCGGTCGTCGCCGTGGTCGCGGTGGCGGCGGCCGCGGCGCTCGCCATCCGGCTGACTCCCGGCAGCGGCAGTCGGGTGGCCCTGTGGCTGGCCGCCGTCACCGTCGGCGTCACCCTTGCCGGGCCGGTGCTGATCACCGCGGTCCAGCACCGGGTGCCGGGCCCGGGGACCGGCGGCCGGGCCAGCGCGCGGGCGGGCCGGCCGGCCAGGCGCAGGAGCGGGGCCCGGCGGATCGTGACCGAGGCCGCCCTGGTGGCCGTCACGATCGGCGGGCTGGTGGTGCTCCGGGCGCAGGGCCTGTCGGCCGGGGGGGCGAATCTCTACCCGAGCGCGGCACCGGTACTGGTGGCCGTGCCCGCCGCGATCATCGTGCTCCGCGGCTACCCGGCCGCGGCACGCGAACTGGGCCGCATCGCGGGCCGGTCCCGTGGGGTCGTCGCGTTCGTCGGGCTGGCCCGCGCCACCCGTACCTCGCCCGGCACCGCCCTGCCAGCGTTCGCGCTGGTGCTGGCGCTTGCCATGGTCACGTTCGCGGCCATGGTCGGCGCCGCGGTCACCCGCGGGCAGGTGGCCGCCTCCTGGCGGCAGGTGGGTGCCGACGCGGTCGTCAAGGCCGAGGCGGGCCACCCGATCACCGCGGCGCTGCAACACCAGATCGCCTCGGTACCCGGAGTCACCGGCACCGCCACCGCAGTCATCTACCAGGCGTCGCTCCCGGTCAGCGGGTCGGAGCTGACCGCGGTGTTCATCCGGCCCGCCTCATACGCGGCCGTGGTCGATCAGGCCCCGGGCACGCGGTTCCCGCTGTCGGCCCTGTCCGGGTCCGGCGCCGCCCGCCCCGGCGGGTTCATCCCCGCGGTCGCCACCCCCGCGGCGGCCCAGCTGGTCGGCTCGGCCCCGGCGCAGCTCACCCCGGGTGCCGCCCAGAACCTGACCATCCGCCTGACCGGCCGGGTCAGCCGGATCCCGGGCGTCGGCGGGGGCGCGGTCGTGGTGATGCCGCTGTGGGCGCTCGGCCAGAACCCGCCCGGCCCGGGCCTCATGCTGGTCGCCGGGCCGCGCCTGGACGGGCCGCGGCTGAGCGCGATCGTCGGGCGGGGGCTGCCGGGCGGGACGGTCACGCTCCGCGCCGCCACACTCGCCGCGCTGACCGGGGCGCCGGTGCCGCGGGCCGCGCAGGTGACCCTCGTGCAGGCGGCGGCCACGGCGGCGGGGTTCGCCGCGCTGGTACTGCTGTTGTCGCTGGTGCTGACCGCGCGGACCCGCGATCTGACGCTGGCGCGGCTGGCGACGATGGGGCTGCGGCGGGGACAGGGGCAACTGCTGCTGGCCACCGAGGCGCTGCCGCAGGTCGTGGCCGCCGCCATCGGCGGCATCGCCTGTGCGTGGGCGCTGGTGCCGCTGGTCGGGCCCTCGATAGACCTGTCGGTGTTCACCGGCCCGGGGCCCAGCGTCGTGGTGTCGCCCGACCCGGTCGCCCTGGTCACCTCCGCGGCCGCGCTGATCCTGGCCGCACTGCTCGCGCTCGCGGCCCAGGCCGTGATCACCTACCGCCGCGGCAGCGCCGCCGCACTGCGGGTCACCGAATGAGACTGGGGATCACCGAATGAGACTGCGGGTCACCGGATGACAAGGAGCCCAGGCAGATGACCGAACCCGGGGCAGGCGCCGCACCCACCGCCGGGACCGGCGCGGCCAGCAGGCCCGTGGCGGCCGGGCCCGGCGCGGGCGCGTGGCCCGGCCAGGCCGCCGCGGACGCGATGATCGTCTGCGACCGGCTGGTCCGGATCTACACCGGCGAGGGCATCGAGGTGCAGGCGCTGCAGGGGCTGGACCTGCTGATCGCCGAGGGGGAGCTGACCGCCCTGGTCGGTGCGGCGGGCAGCGGCAAGTCCACGCTGATAAACATCCTCGCCGGGCTGGACGCTCCCACCGCGGGGCGGGTCCGGGTGGCGGGCCACGACCTGGCCGCGGCGACCGCCAAGGAAAGGCTGGCCTACCGCCGCGGCGTGGTCGGCTTCATCTGGCAGCAGACGTCGCGGAACCTGCTGTCTTATCTGACCGCCCGGCAGAACGTGATGCTGCCGATGCGGTTCGGCTCGCTGCGCCGCCGGGAGCGCACGCGGCGGGCTGACTTCCTGCTGGATACCCTCGGCATCACGCACTGTGCCGGCCGGACGCCGGAACGGATGTCCGGCGGTGAACAGCAGCGGGCGGCGATCGCCACCGCGCTGGCGAACCAGCCGAGGGTGCTGCTGGCCGATGAGCCAACCGGCGAACTGGACTCCGCGACCGCGCAGGAGGTGTTCTCCGCGCTGCAGACCGCCAACACCGAGCTGGGCACCACGGTGCTGGTGGTCACCCACGACCCGGCCGTATCGTCGCAGGTCCGCCGGACGATCGCGATCCGCGACGGCCGGACGAGCAGCGAGACGATCCGGCACACCGCCACCGACGAGCACGGCAGGACCGAGCTGCACGCTCGCGAGTACGCGGTGCTGGACCGGGCCGGCCGGCTCCAGCTCCCGCGCGAGATGATCGAGCGGCTCAGCATGCGAGACCGCGTCCAGCTGGAGGAGGAAGCCGACCACATCGGGGTCTGGCCGGACGACGCGGACGGCCCGGGAACAGAACGCCGCGAATGAGCACACGCCGGGCCGGGTGTGCTGTGCGGGGCACCTCAGGCAGGGCCAGCAGCCAGGCCGCCTGACGTTGCCCGCGGGTCATGACCGGATGCCGGCCGCGCGCGCGGCCGGCCAGGGCAGCCCAGCGGGCTACGACGGCGCGAGACGCGCCCGGCTACGGGGCCCCGCCGCCGTCACCGCCGCCGCCGCCACCTTCGCCGCCGCCACCTTCGCCGCCGCCGCCGTTGCCACCCTCGCCGTTGCCACCCTCGCCGTTGCCACCCTCGCCGTTGTCGCCCTCGCCGTTGTCGCCCTCGTCATCGTTGTCGGGCTCATCGATGTCCGGCGCGTCGTTGTTAGGGTCGCTGCTGCTCGTGCCTGGACAGCCGGTCAGCAGCGTTCCCGCCCCGACCACGAGTAACGCGCAGCCGGCGCCTTTGAGGAACCGTCGCCGCAGCAGGCCGTCATCACCATCTGCCATACCAGGATTTTGCGCCTCGTCCATGGAACCCTCTTCGGCGCGGTAAATGGTGCGCGATAAGCACCTGCCACCAGATTGACAAGACTCCGGCCATAGCGCAAGACCGCGGCGGCACCCACAAATAGTCTGTTATAACTCCAGCACCTGCGGCTTCTTGAGGTCGAGCGGCAATGAAGCGCACCGGCCATTCGAGGCCGCGGGCCGGCCATGGCCCGGGCGGCGGCTCAGCAGCCGTCGTAGGGCGCCCACGGGGAGGTGCCGGCTTCGGCGTACAGCTTGTTGAAGGCGGCCTCCTGCACGCTGACCGGCGCGGTCTGCGCACCGCCGGGGTACTCGGCGGCGAAGCCCAGGCCGGCCCAGGTGGAGGGCAGGAACTGGAACAGCCCGCCGGCGCCGCTGGCGGGGTTCACCGCGCGCGGGTTGCCGCCGGACTCACGGGAGATGACACACGACTCGAACGCGGCCATCCCGGCGGTGCTGACGCCGCCGCTGTGGCCGGCCGCCGGCCGGGCGTGCCGGCCCGGGGCCCGGTGCCGGGCCGGCCGGCCGTGATGATCCCGGTTGCCGTCCCCGTGATGAGCGCGGCGGGGGTGACTGGGCCGCGCCGCCGGGGCCGGGGCCGGGGCGGGATGGTGGCAGTTGAGGGTGATTCGCTGCCCGGGGTAGATGAGATTCGGGTTGGCGATGCCGGAGGCGGCGGCGAGGGACGGGTAGTCCGCCGAGGTGCCGCAGAACCGGGCGCTGATGCCGGACAGGCTGTCACCGGAGATCACCGTGTAGGCCGTCGAGTGCTTGGCGGGGTGGGGGATCCGCTTGACCACGACGCGCGGGGCGGCGACCTTCACCTTGGCGAGATCCGGCGGGGCGAGGTGGACCGGGCCGCCCGGGGCGCCGACGGCGGCGGAGGCGGTGCCCGACAGCGCGAGCGCGGAGCCGGCGGCGCTGGCTACGAGCGAGACCGGCACGGCCTTCGCCGCGGTGCCGAGGAGCGCGGCCGGGCCGGGCGTGCCGGGCACCGCATGGCGCGCCTCGTAACCAGAGGTGCTTTTGGCGTGCCGGGCAGAGCTTCGTGACATGTTGGAGATCCCTGACCTTCCGGATACGTACCAGACGCGGGGCCGGGGCCAGGTTCAGGGGCGCCTGCCAGATGATCAGCAGCTTCTCCGGGCGTCGGGCCCAGAGGCGTACTTATGCGACCATAGGGGGCGAAGCTCCGCCATGTGCGGGTTCTGCCGAACTTCGACGGCGGGTAAGAATCTGGTCACGCCCGGGTAACACAGGGCCAGGAGCAGGCGCGTCGCCGCCGCCCTAGCGGCTCAGCGCGCGGATGAAGGCGGATCCGGCCGGAGTCCCGACCCCGGTCACGTCGTCGTAGCCGGGGCGGGTGAAGATCGTGGTCGGTATCCCGGCGGTCCGCAGCCGCCAGAACTTTCCCTTGCCGCCGTTCACGCCGTTCACGTAGTCGGTGCGGACCTCGGCAATGCGGCGGCCGAGTGGCCGCACATCGTGCACCGCCGTGGTGCCCAGCATCTGGTACAGCGCCGGGTTGATGAAGCCGTGGGCGAAGCCCGCGGCATCGTCGGCGATGGCCATGACCCCAGCCATCAGCGGGGTGGCCAGGCTGGTGCCACCGATACGGTACTCACCGTAATGGGTGCCGTCCGGGAACACCTGGGTCTCCCCGACCAGCATGCCGGTGTTCGGGTCGGCTGGCATCGCGACGTCGGGCACCGCCCGGTGCGGCCTGGCGGAGAACGCCTCCGAGATCGACGCCGGCACGCGGCCCTTCTGGTAGAACGGCTGCGGGAACAGCCTGCTCGTGCCGCCGCCGGCGCCGGAGTTGTAGGTGCCGGGCGGCGCGGGGGACCAGGCTCCCTTGGTCAGCGTCGAGTAGGAGTTGCTCCAGCCGGTTTCCCACAGGTACTGCCCGTGGGCGCCGATCCCGACGCTGCTCCCCCCGACGCCGGTAACCCACGGATCGCTGGCGGGGAAGTCCACCGCCCGGTGCCCGACCGAGATCGTGTCGTCGCCGTCATCGCCGGAGGCGAAGTAGTTGCCGATCCCGGTCAGCGCGGCCTCCAGGGCGAACTCGTTGACGAAGTTCACGTACCCCATCGACAGGGCCTGGCCTTCGGTGCCCTCCCCGTTGGTCACCGTCCAGGAGTTGGACACGATCGGCGCGAGGTGGTGGTCGATCGAGTCGGCCCAGGCCCGCGGCAGCCCGTGCAGGCAGTCCGACCCGGCGACGAACACGATGTCCGCCCCGGGGGCCATCCCGTGCACCGCTTCGACGTCCAGGGTCTCCTCGCCGTACCAGCCCTGCGGGCCGCAGAGCTTGATGTGATCGAACGAGGCGGGCTTCACCTGGCGGAACTGGCCGGGCCGCAGCGGCGGCAGGCCGTGCCGGCGGGAGTAGGTGTTGACGTCCTTGACGATTGTCGGTGAGGCGTAGGCGTCGGTGATCTCCACCGTGACGCCCCGGCCGTTGACTCCGGCCCGGTCAAGGCCCTGCAGGCCGTACGCCGAGCGGTACTGCGACGGCAGGTACCCGCAGATCGTGTACGGCTGGTGGTGCCCGTAGGCGGGCGGCTTGTTCGTGGCGGTCTTCTGGCCGTAATACGCCGAGCACGGCTGGACGCCGGTGCGGAACCCCGGCGGCGGGCCGGGCAGCGCGGCGGCAGCCGGCCGGACCAGCGCCATCCCTTCGTCAAGATCGGTCACGCCGGTGATGAAGCCCGCGAGGCCGGCGGGCACGGTGAGCGCGGTGGCGTTAGCCCGCAGCTCCTTGCCGTGGTAGGCATAAACCCGCAACGTCGTGCCGAACGCCCGCTCGGCCGCCGCCACCGTCCCGTGCACCGCCAGGTACAACCGGCTCGCGGCCACCGCGCTGACGCGCAGCCCCTGGCTGCGAAGCCACGAAGACACGGCCGCCACCTCGCCGGATGTGGGCGAGTAGGCGCGCCGGAACGCAGCGTCGCTGAGCCAGTGGGCATAAAGCGGGCTGCCCGGAGTCGTCCGGGCCCGTGCGTCGGCGGCCGCCGCGGCCGCGTGCCGCAGCCCGAGCAGCACTTCGAAGTCAACCGGGCTGGCCGCAGGCACGGCACCGACGAGCCGCCCCGCCCGCACGAAGCCGGGCACCGAGCCGGCCAGGGTGACCCGGGCGGCGCCAGGTCCCGTCACCGACGCCACCGCGGCGGGCGCGAGCGCCAGGGTTGCCGCAAGGACACTGCCGGCCGCCAGCCCGCGCGCCATCCGGCCGCGACGATGAGCCTCCACAACCATCAGCCTCCTTGCCCGGTCCGGCCGTCCGGGAGCGCCCTGAGTCCGGGGCGGCCCGCTGAACCGCACCATAGCGGCATGAAGCGGTACTGCCTAGGCCCACGGCTGACCGGGCGGGCCGGCTGGCGGCTGATGTGTGCGGCGGCCGGGTCTCAGGCCGTCCTGCCCGTCGCCTCGCTGCGGCGCAGGACCTCGAACGAGAACAGGTCTCCCCGGTAGTAGTCGTGCGAGCACAGCACGGGCGTCCCGTCGGCGGTGAGGTGCAGCTGAACCATGAGCAGCCACGGGAGGAACGGGTCCAGGCCCGACGCCTTCTGGGCGCTTTCGGGCAGGTGGCTTGCCCGGAAGATGGTCACGGACGTGGCCGGCCGCAGGCCCGCCTTCTCCAGTTGCAGGAACAGCGACTGATGCCATGCGTGCGTGCCGTCCGGCAGGATGCCCGCGGGCAGGACGTCGACGGAATAGATCAGGGGCACGTCCTGGGCGAGCCGGAGCCGTTCCAGCTCCACCACCGAGGCGTCCCCGGCCAGCCCCAGCTGGTCGCGTTCCTCGGCGGACGGCGGGCGCGCCCGGACCGAGAGCACCCGGTTGGCGACCGCGTGCCCCTGCCCGGCGAGCATCTCGGTCACGCTTTCCAGCCGGGTGATGGGCTGGTGCAGGGGCGGGGCGGTCGATACGAAGCGCCCGCGGCCGCGCCGGACCTGGACGGCGCCCTCGCTCTCCAGCTCCTTGAGCGCTTCGCGCACCGTGGTCCGGCCGACCTGGTACAGGGCGGACAGCTGTTCCTCGGAGGGGAGCTGTTCGCCGCGCCGCAGCGTTCCTTCGGTGATGGCCTGCCGCAGCTGGTCGGCGACCCGGACGGCGAGTGGCCTTCGATCGGCGACCATCGGAGTGATCCGGTCGACCAAGCCTTTCCCTGTCATGCCTGATCCCCGTCTCCTCACGCTCCGCCCATCGGCCGGAGCCGGGCGGTGTGGCCCCGGTTCGGCAACCGGGGCCTACCGCCTTATCCAATCACGCCCGCCGGCGGGCCAGCCGCGCGTGCCGGGGCTGGTCAGCCCCGGCTTGCGGCGTTGCCAGCCCGTTGCGCCGCGGCCGGGCTGCCGGGGGCAACCAGTTGCAGCGCCCCCCAGAGCCCGGCGGAATCCCCCAGCTCCCCGCGCAGGAGCTGCACCGCCCCGCGCTGGATCTCGAACAGGTGCCGGTTCATCTGCGCCCGGATCGCGGGCAGCAGCCGCCCGGCGTTCTCCGGGCACATCACCCCGCCGCCGAGCACGACGGCCTGCGGGTTGAGCACCTGGACGAGCGAGCCGATGGCGGCGCCCAGGTGCCCGGCGGCCTTGTCCAGCAGCGCCTGGCAGGCCGGGTCCCCGGCCGCGGCGGCCCGGAACACCAGATCCGCGTGGACCTCGCCGCCACCCTCGCGGGCGAGCCGGGACAGCGCCGGCGACTCGTTCTGGGTGAGCAGCGCGGCGCCGAGGCGGCCGATCGCGTTGCCGGACGCGACGGCCTCCAGGCACCCGCTGTGCCCGCAGGCGCACGGCGGTCCGTCCGGCACGATGGCCATGTGCCCGATCTCGCCCGCCAGGTCCTGGTGCCCGTGCACCAGGACGCCGTCGATGATGACCGCGCCGCCGATCCCGGTGCCGATGGTCAGGACCACCAGGTGCGCGAAGCCCCGGCCGGCGCCCTGCCAGGCTTCGCCGGCGGCGGCGCAGTTGGCGTCGTCGTCGATCCGGACCGGTATCCCGCCGAGCCGCCTGGACAGCTCGGCCGCGACGGGATAGTGCTCCCAGAGCAGGTTCGGGGTGAAGTGGACCACGCCGAGGCGGCGGTCGAGCGGCCCGGGCACGGACAGCCCGACGGCCGACAGCCGGGGGAGGCCCGGGGCGCCGGCGAGCTGGGTCAGCGCCCCGGCGATCCGGTCCACGATGTCGTCGGGGCCGCGCAGGGCCTGGGTTGACAGCCGCTGCGTTGCCAGGATTTCGCTGGCGGTGGCGAGGCCGGCCAGGATCTTGGTTCCGCCGACGTCCACGACGCCGAACACGGTCCGGCCGGCGCTCCCCCCGCCCTCGGCGGGGGGAGTGCCGCTGGCCAGCGGCGAGCTGACCGCGATCATGGCGCGCTCGTTTGCGTCGCCGCGGCGGGGCCTTCGCCCTCGACGCTTTCCGGCGTGGCATCCCCGCCGGTGGCCAGCAGGAACGCGATCCGGTCGCCCAGGTGGTCCGGGCGCTTGCGCAGCCAGATCCCGATCGCGATCCCGGCCGCGAGGAACACGAAGATCATGACCGTGATGAGGTTCAGCGGCCACGGGGGCCACGGCCAGACCGAGCCGTAGATCGGCAGGAAGACGATCACGATGCCGATGGCCGGCGCGATCAGGTGCTTGAACCAGTTGTACCGGACCGCCCCGGAGCGATGCAGCCGCCGCATGTACACGATCAGGGACAGGCAGGCCAGGATGTAGAGGATCAGGATCGGGATCGTGCCGAACTGGCCGATGTCGGCGTAACCGCTGGGGTACGGGCCGACGGCCAGGCCGACCAGCAGGGACAGGGCCAGCGCGGCGAAACCGACCAGGTTGATCGCCCGCGCCGGGGTCTTGAACACCCGGTGGGTCCGCCCGAGGCCGCCCGGCAGCACGTCGTCCCTGCCCATCGCGAACAGCACGCGGGTGGAGGCGTTGTTGCAGGCCAGGCAGACGGCGAAGGCGCTGACGATGCCGGCGATGTTGACCGCCACGCCGAGCCCGGACCCCACGTACTTGACCGCCATGTCGTACATCGGCGTGCCGGCCGCGGTGGCGAAGGCGCTGCCGCCGTGCGGGCCGTAGCCGACGGCCAGGGCGTAGGAGGTGAGCAGGAAGAACAGCCCACAGCCGATCACCGCGGCCCAGATGGCGCGGGGGACGTTGCGGCGCGCGTCGCCGGTCTCCTCGCCCAGCGTCGCGGCGCCCTCGAAGCCGACGAAGGTCAGCATCGCGAACACCATGCCGAGGAAGATGCCGTTCCAGCCGTGCCCGTCGGTCGCCGAGAGGGTGAACACCTGGGTGGTGTTGCCATGCGCCCCGCCCGCGATCAGGATGCCGCCCACGACGATGAGGATGATCAAGCTCTCAATGCCCACCACGGTCAGGTCGGTGCGCATGGAGGTGCGGATGCCCCGGGTGGACAGCAGCCAGATCACCACCGCGAACAGCACCACCCAGATCGACCAGTTGATGTTCCAGCCGAGTTCCTCGCGCAGCGTCGCGGAGGTGAAGTACGCGGCGGCCAGCAGGTTCTGCGGGTAGAACACGAAATAACCGGCCATCAGCAGCCACCCGGACACAAAGCCGGTCGTCCGGCCCAGCCCGACGGCGTCGTAGGCGTAGAACGATCCCGCGTGCGGCACCAGCCGGGCGAACTGCGTGATGGTGCCGGCGATGAACAGGCACCCGATCAGCGACATCAGGTAGACCAGCGGCACGGCCGCGCCGGCGTGGCTGGCCACGACCTGCGGCAGGAAGATCATCCCTGCCGCCGGGGCCATGATGGCGATGGACATCACCATCGCCGACGGCACGCCGATGGATCCGGCGCGCAACTGCCCGCTTCCGGCTTCCTGCGTGGGGGCGGGTTTCCCGCCATGACTGTCCGCGCTCACGTGGACCACCACCCTTTTCCTTAGGAATGAGCTGGCCGCCTACCTGGCGGCGAAGAACCGGTGCACCGCGTCCGCGACGTAGGCGATGTCGTCGTCGGGATAGCCGGGGAAAACCGGGAGGGACAGGATCTGCGACTGCAGCCGCTGCGTTGCCGGGTAGTCGGCGGCCTGCCACTTGCCCGCGTAGGCCGGCTGCTCGTAGATCGCCTTCGGGTAGAACAGGCCGGTGGCCACGCCCTGGGAGGCGAGGAAGGCGGCCAGTTCGTCCCGCTGCGGCGTCCGCACCGTGTAGACGTAGTAGACGCACTCGGAGTCGTCGGGCTCGGCGGGGGTCACCACCGGCGTCCCGGCGAGCAGCTTGCCGTACAGCCGGGCCTGGTGCCGCCGCTGTGCGTTCCACGCGTCCAGCCGTGGCAGCCGGGCGGCCAGCACCGCCGCCTGGACCTCATCGAGCCGTTCCTGGTGACCGATGCTCATGTGGGTGTACTTGTGTTCCTGGCCCATGTACCGCTGGCGCCGCACCGACGCCGCCACGGCCGGGTCATTGGTCGTGAGCGCGCCACCGTCGCCTATCGCGCCCAGGTTCTTGGTGGGGTAGAAGCTGAAGCAGCCGGCCGCGCCGAAGGTCCCGACCCGCCGTCCGTGCAGCTTGGCGCCATGCGCCTGCGCGGCGTCCTCCACGATCGCCAGCCCGGCCGAGGCGGCGAGGCTGCCGAGCGCGTCCATGTCACAGGGGGCGCCGAACAGGTGAACGGGCAGCAGCGCCGCCGTGCGCGGCGTGACCGCCGCCCGGACGGCGGCGGGGTCCAGCGTGAACGTCGTCTCGCCCACGTCCGCGAGCACCGGTGTGGCGCCGACATAGGAGATGGCGAAGACACTGGCCACGTACGTGTTGGCGGGGACGATGACCTCATCCCCGGGACCGATGCCCAGGGCCTCCAGGGCCAGCCACAACGCGGCCGTCCCCGAGCTGAGCCCCACGCACTCGCTGGTGCCGATGTAGGTACCGAAAGCCTGCTCGAAGGCCGCGACCTCGGTGCCCTGGGTGAAGGTGTAGCGGCCGGAGGCCAGCACCTTGTCCACCGCGGCGCGGATCTCGTCGGCTTGCTCGGCATAGAGGCGCTCGAGGTCATCGAGCGGAATAACGCGCCTGTTCATCGTGACTCCTTAGCTGCGAAAGCTTGGTGAACCGGGCCGCCGTCATCGAGCCACCGCTGCGCGAAGGCCTGCCAGAAAGCCCGGGCGGACTGCATATCGGGGACCAGCGGGTTGAGCGCCAGCGCGCGCACGGCGAGCTGCGGATCGGCGGCAAGCGATGCGCGGCGGGTCAGCTCGTCGGCCTCGGTGAGCTGCAGGGTCAGCACCTTCAGCTCGGGCGGGACGCGGGGAACGCTGAGCGGCTCGGCGCCGTCCGGGCCGACCATGGCGGTCACCTCGACCGCGGCGGACGGCAGCAGGAACGGCACCAGGCCGTTGTTCGGCAGCTGGACGGCGAGCCTGCGCGGCCCGCCGCGGCCCAGCAGGGCCGCGATGACCGGGACGACGACCTCGGCGTACCAGTGCGGGTTGCGCTCGGCGAGCGCGGCGTCCCCGCCTGCGGCGTCGCCCGCGCGGTAGCTGTCGAGCATCTTCCGCTGCAGGACCAGCAGCTCGTCCGCGCGGGAGCGGGCCGCGGGGGCGGCGGGGCGCAGCGACGGGTCGTGGTAGTAGCGCAGGTAGGGGCTGGCGATCACGCCGGCCCGGCGGCCCCATTCCGCCGCGGGGCCGCCGTCGTCACCCATCGTGCCGGCCAGGCCGGGCAGGCAGTCGCGCCCGGCGCGGTCCTGCACGGCGACCATGGCGCTCGCGTGATTCGTGCCGAAGAACAGCGGCTGCGCGGCGGGCATGACCGCCTCGACCCGCCGGGTCATCGATACCGGGATGTCGCAGACGGACAGCACGCGCAGCGAGGTCTCCGCGGCCAGGGCGGACAGCACCAGGCCCGCCGGGTTGGTCAGGTTGACGAACCAGGCCCCGGGGGCCGCCCCGCCGACCTGCCGGGCGATGGCCCGCACCACGGGCAAGGTGCGGTACCCGAGGGCGAACCCGCCCGCGCCGACCGACTCCTCGCCGATCATCCCGAACTCGGTCGGGGCCTTCTCGTCCCAGGCGCGGCCGTCCAGGCCCCCCACCCTGACCTGGTTCAGCACCAGGTCGGCGCCCGCCACACCGGCCGCCACGGAGTCCGCGGTGACGATCTGCAGGCCGGGGGCGCGCCT
>Ga0335078_10001026_pt1 | contig 42450 bp, 28 predicted proteins | sample Lox_Sample_32_FD_206711 | JGI IMG/M metagenome (GOLD analysis project Ga0335078, IMG submission 206711) | Soil microbial communities from Loxahatchee National Wildlife Refuge, Florida, United States - Lox_Sample_3.2 | ecosystem: Environmental > Terrestrial > Soil > Wetlands | place: USA...
AACGGGTGCAGCATGCAATCACCGCAGGCAACGCAGCGCGCGTGTCGCACTGCCGAGGCATCGGGACAGCCCGGATACCGGCCAAAGCGGGCAAACATCGCCCATCAGATGCAATTCCCGAGACTTTTTGTAGGCGTCGAAGAAGCCGCGGCAGATCGCCGGGCCATAGTCTGGGAAATCCCCGTAGGTCAGGGTGTCGTGGCAGACCACGAAGGTGCCCGCGGCCAGCGCGTCGGCGATGATGGCCCGGAGCCGTTCCGGGCCCAGGTGCATCCGGTCCCCGGCTGCGAGGATGCAGGTGGCGCAGCGTTCGGACAGCAGCCTGCTGCCGCCCGTGGCGGGGTCGGTGATGTCTTGCGGCCGGTGCCCGCCGGGCAGGGCCGCGTGCTCGCCCAGGTCCACGGTGCGCTCTTTCCGTGAGGACTGGCAGCCGCCGGCGCCAGGCACACTTTCTGGCCGCAGCCCGAGGCGGCCCAGGGGGCGGACCTGGTCGCCGTCGTGCAGCAGCATGGCCAGGGTGCTGCCGTCATCCCAGGCCACAGCGAGCTGCCCGAGCCGGGCGTCGTAGCCGGTGACGGTTCCGGCGGTACCCGGGACGAGGTGGGTGTGCGGGTCGCCGGTGTGCACGAGCACGATGCGGTCACCGCGCTGATAGGTCATGACGTTCTGTCCTTCCAGCCCGTGAAGGGCTCTGACTGGGATGAAGCCGGGGTCCCTGCCTCGGGGGGCGGAGGCCCCGCCCCGGGCGGGTCAGGCGCTGCGCAGGGCGCGGGTGGCGGCGGTGGCGATCGCGGCGGTGGTGGCGGCCGGGTCGGCCAGGGTGATGACGCGGGCGCCGGTCATGGGCTGGTTGCCTGGCTGGCCGGGGGCGAGCCAGAGGATGCCGCACCCGGCGGCGGCCAGCCGGGTGATGCGGGCCTGCCCGTCGGCGTGCTGGGTGTCTTTGTACTGGCCGTCGGAGATGATGACCAGCAGCCGGGTGGCACCGGGGCGGGACAGGCCCAGGGCGCCGTCGAGAGCGTCGATGGCACTGCGGAAGTCCTCATAGCAGGCGGTGGCGGTGAAGGTCGTCACCTGGGTGGGGGCGTGGCCGGGCCAGGTGACAGCTTGGGCGGTGTCGCCGAAGGTGACGGCGGCGGCGGCCGCGGCGGGGATCGTGGTGGTGGCGCGGGCGAGGATCCAGGCGGCGGAGGCGGCGGGCCCGGTGAAGAGCATCGTGGAGCCGGACACGTCGCAGGCGATCCCGACCCTCAGTGGCGGGGCGGGGACGCGGCGGTGGGTGGTCCGGGTGAACGGCTCGGCGGTGGGCAGGGCGCCGGCGGCGCGCTGCGCGGCGCCGGCCATGGCCTGGCGCATCTTGAGCCGGCCGGGTGGGGTGGGCGAGGTGGTGGTGACGGCGGCGCGCTGCCCGATGGTGGCGTTGCGCAGCGCGCGGGCGAGGCGGCGGGCGGCTGCCTTTTCTTCTTCGGTGGGTTCGCGGGTGCCGGCGGTGGCCGGGCTGCCCGGGCCGGGCTGGCCGGACAGGGAGGGGGCGCCGAAGACGGCGCGGGCGGCGCGCTGGGCGCTGGCGCGGGCGGTGTTTTCGGCGGCCCGCTGGGTGGCCTGGCCGGGTGGGACGGCGGGGGCGGGGGTGTTCTCGGCGGCGACGGCGGCCTTGATCGCGGCGGTGGTCTTGGCCACGGCCGAGGCGACCGGCGAGGGCGCGCCGGCGCCGTGCCCGGGGGGGCGCGGGTGGGGGGGGGGGGGGGGGGGGGGGCGGGCTGGATGCCGAGGATGCGGCACCAGCGGCGGCCCAGGCGCGCCATGGTGCGGGCGTCGGTGTCGGCGGTGGCGTGCGCGGCCCGCCAGATCGCCCGCAGCCTGTCGAGGCGCTTGGCGCCGAGGACGGTGGTGACGGCCTGCTCGACGGGGGCGGCCTCGGCGGGGTCCAGGAGGCCGGCGTCGGCGCGGGCGAGGATCAGCGCGGCGGCGCACCCGGCTTCGCGGGGGCTGGCCGGGGTGGCGGCGGCGGCGGTGAAGTCGGCCAGGATCAGCTGGGTGATGGTTTCGCGGAGCCAGCGGCGGTCGGCGGGCCGGCGGGTGGTCTGCGCGGTTTCGATGCGGGATTCCTCGAGCATGCGGGCGGCTTCGGCCCAGGCGGCGGTCTCGGCGGGTGGCGGGGCCCAGCGGGTGTGGGCGGCGTGGGCGCATTCGTGGATCAGGGCGCCCCAGGTGACCGGGTAGCGTTCCCGGTCAGCCGGGCTGGCCGGGTTGGCGGTGGCCGGGGCGACGCCGAGGTGGGTGCCGTCGACCTCGATGGCCGCTTGGGCGGGGAAGAAGCAGGCCGGGCTGCCGTGGCCGGCGCCGGGGGCGCAGGTGACCAGCAGATCCTTGCGGCCGGCGATCGGGGGGACCTGGCCGGTCAGGGCGGCGGAGAGCTTCAGCCAGGCGCCGGCGGGCGGAGCGGCGGGGGCCGGGCTGGTGGCAGGGCGGGCGGTCATCGGGGTGGCTCCAATCCGGTCGGGGGGGGGCCGGGGCTGGGGGCGGGGGGGGCGGTCTGGGGGTGGCCCACACCCGGGGGGGGGGGGGGGTGGGGGTCAGATCTGGCGGCCGAGGGCGAGGGGGGTGACCGGGCGGCCGAAGACGCGGGTGATGGCGTCGATCACTACGTCGCGGTCTTCTTCGGGAGCGACGCCGGCGAGGTTGGCGATGGCGGCGCCGGGGCCGAGGACGGTGGTGATGCGCTGGAAGGCGATCAGCTCGCGGAGCTGGGGGGCCCAGCCGATCTCGCCGCCAGCCTGGCGGGTGGCGAGGTTGCGGGCGGCGCGGATCGCCCGGTCATCGATCTTCAGGGAGTGGGCGAGGTCGTAGTCGGTGCCGACCTTGACCTGGAGGGAGAACCGGGACGACAGGGCCTCGGTCAGCACGGCGCCGTGCACGCCGGGGTTGTGCCCGCCGATCACGTAGAACCCGCTGGCGGCGGTGATGCGGTCAGCTTTGTGGGCTTTGACGGTCACTTCGCGGCGGCCGTCCATCGCGGGGTAGACCACCGCCAGCACCTGGGGGCTGATCAGGGTGGTGTCGTCGATGAACAGGACCCGGCCCTCGCGCATCGCGGTGATCAGCGGCCCGTCGGCCCAGTCGAAGGTGCCGTCGGGCCGCTGGATGTACTCGCCGGTGAAGTCGGCGACGGTGGTGTCCCCGTCGCCGGCGACGGTGATCACGTCGGGGAACGCGGCCTCGACCAGGCTGGTCTTGCCCGTGCCGGGCGGCCCGTACAGCAGGGCGGGGATGCCGGCGTCACGCAGCTTGCGCAGCGCGCCGACGTCGGCCATGTCGGCCAGGACCCGTGGCCGGTAGACCTGCCCGCCGGGGCGCGTCACCGCCCCCGCCACCGGGCCGGCAGCCGGGCGGGGCGGCGCGGCCGGCGCGGGGCGCGGGCTGGCTGGTGCGGGCCGGGCCGGACGGGAGGCGGGGGCGGGGCGGGGGGCGGCGGCGACACCGGCGGTGGCGGGGGTGGCGCGGTAGCGGATGGGGGTGCCGGGCTCGCGGGCGGCCTCACCCCGGCTGGCCAGGACGGTCAGGGCGTTGCCGACCGCGCCGGCGGACTTGCCCAGGGCGCGGGCGATCTCGCCGGGGGTCTGCGGGCCGGGGCTGGCCGCCAGGTGCGCGGCGGTCAGCCGCCGCAGCTCGCCCTGGCCGAGCCGGCCGGTCGGCGTAATGCGGGGAGCCGGCGCGCCGGCGGGGGGCGGGGCGGCGGCGGGATTCGCGGCGGGCATTTAGGGTGCCATCCTTTCTCGCTAATGGCTATTACCGGCGGCTATTCCGGTTCCCCGTATTTCCGGGTACACCACGACGCTATCTCGCCTTTCCGCACCCATCAACCATTTTCCGTCTCGAATTCCGGGAGATTCGCGAGTCTTTTACGGCCGGAATCCGAACGTGAATACGGCAAAAGGCCCGTGAAATTAAATCCGGCCGGCCTGGCCTGGCCGTGCGTTCGAACGCGCCGGACGGGTGGGGGCAGCGCCCCGCCCGCGCACCTTTTGCCGCCCGGCCTCGCCGCCGCCCGCGCCGGCCTCACCGGCCACGTCCGGCCTGGCAAGCCTCGCCGTGCCCAGCCTCGCCGGGGCGAGGTCCAGGGAGGCCGGGCACGGCAAGGCCAGACACGAAGAGATGCCGGGAGACACAGAAGCAGGAGACAGGGAACATTAAGAAACCGCCATTAACCGATGTGATTATCAGCCGCGCGCCTCCGCATATTGTTTTACAGGCTTGGTGCTGTATCAGTCTGGGAGCCCGCCGGAAGGTCCGGATCGGCCGGTGCCTGCGTGAAGGCGTCGGGCAGGGGTTTCCGGTGTCAGCAGGTACCCCGGATGGAATACGGATTAGCTGGCGGAAAGGAACCCCGGCAGGATCGCCGGCTGGCCCGCTGCGCCGCCTGGTGACCGCGCCCGGGAAGATAGTTTCCGGGCAGTGAATTGCGCGCCGTGGGGTGCGGTCATGGTAACGGGGCTCGGGGCGTGGTTTCGAGTCTGCGGGCGGGATGCGTGTCCCGCGCAGGCGGGCCGGAGACCGGGTCACCGGGCGGGGCGGCGGGGAGGGCGCTGGCTGGCGGGGGGTGCTGGCCGCGGTGGCAGGGGTGGCTGCGGGCCGCTGCGCTGCGGCGGGCCGGGCGTGCCGAGGAGGGTGGCGGCGGCCTGGCGGGTCTGGGCGGCGGGGGTGAGGCCGAGCTCGGCCAGGCGTGTTTCCAGCAGGGTGAGGGTGCGGCGGGCGGCGTCGGGCCGCCCGGCGGCGGCCTGCAGCTGCATGATCTTCTGGTAGAGGTATTCGTTGTAGGGGTCGTGGCTGAGCGCGGATTCCAGCGCGGCCAGCGCCTGGTCCGGGTGAGCTGGCTCGAGGAGTTCGGCGATGCGGGTCCAGGCGTCCAGGGCCCGGCGGCGGGCCGACTCGGCGTAGGGCTCCGCCCAGTCATACCCTTCCCCCTCTGCCAGCGGCCCCCGGTACAGGGCGGCTGCTTTCTGGCAGGCGGCCAGGCAGCCGCCGTCGGTGGTGGCGGTGCGGGCTTCCTCCAGGGCGGCCTGGAAGGCCGCGATGTCGGTGGTGATGTACGTGGGGTCGAGCCGGTAGCGGCCACCGGCCAGCAGGACGAACATGGGGGCGGGCCGGCCGGTGGCGGCGCGGAGCATCCCGCGGAGTTTGCGCACCGCGAGGCTGCGCTGGCGGGTGCCGTGGCCGGGTGGCGAGCCGGGCCACAGGGCCTCACTGATGGCCTCGCCGGTCACCCCGCCGGGGTGCAGAGCGAGGAATGCGGCGAGCTCCCGTGCCTTGCGCAGCCCGCCGGTGATCTCCCGGCCGGCCGCGGTGATCCGCAGCGGGCCGAGGACTTCCACCCCCACCACACCCGCGGCCACAGTGCGAGGGCTGCCGCCCAGGCGGGAGCCTGGGCGGCCAGCCGGTGGTGAGGTGGGCGCCCGGCCCGAAGATGGGACCGGGGTGGCCGGGCCAGCACCGGGGGCCGGCGGCCGCTCCCCGGGCACGGCGGCGTCGCCTGGGCTGGTGCGGGTGGGGCGGGCGGCGCGGAGCACCTCCAGTACCGCCGTGGTGTCCGCCGCGGTGAGGTGGAACATCTGGATGCCATCCAGGACCGCATCAGCGCACGTGGTGAACCCGTCACCACTGACGTGGCAGGTCAGGCCCGCCGGCCAGCCGCCCAGCACGACCCCGGCCAGGCCCAGGCGGCGGCTGGACTCCAGCACCGCTTGCAGCCGCTCGCCGGCCCGGGGGGCGGTGACGATCAGGGCCGCCGCGGGCAGGTGCGGGGCAGGGCTGTCCCCGGGCCCGTCACCGCTGCCGGGGGATCCGGCGGTGCGGGCGCGGCGGACGACGAGCGTCTCGGCCCGGGCGAGGGCCTGCTCCAGCGTGGCGGTGACCGTCACCCCGGGCAGACTCCCGGCGGGCAGGCCGCCGGGGAGCAGCACGGTGGCGGCCTCCCCGGTCACGATCAGCTCGCTGGGCCCATGCTGCCCGCCGGGGAGCTCGCGGGCGAACAGGGCGGCCAGGATCGCGCGGGCCGCGGCGGCCGCGCCGGGACCGGTCAGGCCCAGGCCGCCCACCGCGGCGAGGTCCAGACACACCTCCTTCCCCTCCCGCACACCGACCGCGACCAGGGCCGGCTCACCCGGTCCGTGCGCGGCCGCCTCAGCAAACCCGGCGGGTCTGGCGGCTGGCACCGGGGCTGGGCCCTGCACACCGGGGGCTGGCCGGGTGTCCTGCCCGCCGCCACGGTCATCGTGATGCACCTCCCCGCCATCCGCTCGGGCGGCACCGGCCACGCCGGAGTGCGTGCGCGCGGGTCCGGGGTGCGGTGGGTCACCGGCTCCCGGGTCCATCCCGGTCTGGGGCGGCCCGCTAGAACCTGCGGCCGTGGCTAGGTGGGCGGCGCGGCGCAGGGCCCTCACGGCTGGGGGCAGCGGTGGCTCCCCTGCCTCCAGGTCTGGAGAGAGCGCCGGATCCGGGCGGTAGCGGCGGCGCCGCTGCACCCTGGCCAGCGCCACCGCGCTGGCAACCGCCACCGCGAGGGCGAGGCTGGCCAGCCCGCCGCCGGGCAGGTCGATCCCGCCCCCACCGCCGCGGTGAGCGGACGGGCCGCTGGGGTGTGCGGTGGGGGTGCTGCCGGCAGGCCGCTCATGGGACGGGCCCGGGTGCCTGGCTGGCGGGGTGGGCGGCGGGTGGCCGGGTGGCCTGGCGTGCCGCGCCCGGTAGGCGGGGCGGGGCAGCAGGAGCAGCCACCCGGGGTAAATCCGGCCGGGGTCGGCCAGGCGCTCCCCGCCGGGCTGGGGGCGGCCACGGTTCAGCGCGTAAATCTCCCGCCACCGCTCCGGATCACCCAGAGCTGTGGCCGCGATGCCCCACAGGGTGTCACCCGGCACCACCCGGTGAACCCGCAGCCGCCCCAGCTGGCCGCCGCCAGCGGCCACCTGCAGGTGGACGCGGGAAAAAGACCCGAGGGCGCGGGTTGCCAGTCCGGCGGGTGGGTCCGTGAGTGGTGCAGCCCGGGTCTGGAGCCTGGCACCAGGCGCCGCGGCCACGCACAGGCCAGCGGGGGCGCCGAGGGCCGGGACGGCCGCGATGGGCAGGGTCAGTGTCCCGACCAGGGCGCCGGCCAGGGCCTGCGCGGGCCCGGCGGCCGGAAGGCGGGGCGCCGGGCAGCCGCGCACGGCGGCGAGGACCTCCGCGGCCACGCACAGGGCGAACAGTGCCCAGGCCAGCCACAACGCGCATACGAGAACCTGGTAGATGAAGGCCTCGCTCAGCGGGGTCATCAGCACCGCGCGCAGCTGGGACCAGGCGGGTACCTGCTGCGGCCAGGGCCATCCGGTGTAGCGGAGGAGGGCGGCTGGGAGGATCCCGGTGAAGCCGGTCAGCGCGCACATCGCAGCGGCGCGCCGGAGGTAGCGGAGTGGGCGGGCCTGGCTGGCGTGCACGGCGAGGGCTGGCATCCCTGGATCAGCCCAGCGGTGTGCCCGGGTGCGGCTGGGGGTGGCGCGGGCGCGCATGGGTGGCAGGCAGGTCATGGCCGGTCTGCCCGGCCAGGTGGGGCAGACTGGGGTGGCCGGGGCGGGAGGATCAAGGGCGGCGGCGGAGTGACCCGGCAGGGAGGGGGCCCGGGTGGTCCCGCCCATCCCGCATCGCGCTGTGGGGATACCGGCGGAGCAGCCGGAGGCAGCCTGCCGATCGTGTGGGCCGCGTGGCGGCGGGGTGCTCTTAATGTCATCGCCAGGGCGATGGCCCAGCCGATGAGGGTCCAGCCCAGCGCCACATCCACGACCACGACCACCCGCAGGCCGGGTACGTGGCGGGCCTGGCCGATCAGGACCGGGAGAAGATATAAGGCCGCGGCCCCTGCGGCAATGCCGGCCAGGACGGCCGAGGTGATGAGGGAGTAGATCACAGGCGCTCCTCGACGGCTAGCAGACACGTGCTCCCCGAACCGGAGCCCTCACAATGCATTATCGGCCTTGATATGTCAACTATGTTATGTCAGCTACGAATAGGCATCGTTGCCATAGCGGGGGCGAATAGGTATGGTGGGGCGCTGACCGCGAGGAGGAGGCTCACCAGGTGGCAGGCAGCACGCCGCCCGCTGGCGCTGCATCTTTGTATGCGCAGATCGCCGGGGACCTCCGGGAGAAGATCAAAGACGGAACCTACGGCCCGGGAGCCCTGCTGCCCGGCCGCAAAGAGATCGCCGCCAGGTACGGCGTTTCCCCGATCACTGCGCAGAACGCGCTGGCCCTGCTCAGCCGGGACGGTTACGCGCGGGCCATCAAGGGCCGCGGGCTCGTCGTCCGCCGCAAGCGCCCCCGCCTCACCGTGCCAGGCTGGCTTTACGCCACACCCACCGCAGATGGGTCATTCCTGGGCGGGGGAATGCTGGACCTGCACCAGCTGGACGTCTACCAGGAAGTCGCGCCAGGCCACATCGCGGCGCCACTCCAGTCCGGGGAGGACCTGGTCTGGGTCCGGCGTGCCATCCACAGTGCCCCAGCCGACCCCGAGCCGGTCCAGATCCACCACAGCTGGCTCACCGGCCTTGATGACAACGCCGCGACAGCGCTCAGCACGCACGACCCAGCTGTGCCCTGGCCGGGGGCAGTGCAGCACGTCACCGGCCGCACCATCACCACCGTGCAGCAACACACCCAAGCCCGCCACGCCAGCCCGTTCGAGGCGACCACCTTCGGAATCCGCGATGGCGCCAACGTGCTAGTCAGCCACCTCACCACCTACGACCACGCACACCAGCCCATCGAGCACTCCCGGTTCGCCTGGCCCGCCGACGCCGTCCAGATCAGCACCGAATACAACTACCCCGCGAGCCTCCCCCAGCAGCATTAAGGGACCCGGGCACGGCCAGATAGCCGCACGCTCCGGACTCACCGGGGCGTGCGATTCATTCCATCCCCAGCGACATCGTGAGCCAGAGACCGCCCACGATCCGCGACGGCCGGGCAGGTTACTGTGCGGGCCAGGCCCACCCTGGGCACACCAGCTATGTCATCCGGCTCGGCCTACCTGAACTTCGGGAGCTGTACCAGTGACCTGCCGGCCCGCTCATCTGGGCACGTGACCGGCATGAGCCCGCGCATGTGCGGAATGGCCGGATGAGTTGCAGGCTCCGGCCCTGACCGATAGCGTCTCACTACGTTTATCTTGGATGCGCGGATTGGGTTAGTAGATGGCCAAGGAGACGGGCAGCATTCCGGCTTCAGCCAGGACCAATCCGGTGATCTTCCAGCAGTTCCCTCCCGCCATTCGCCAGCTATACACCTTAGTAGTAACCGAACGCAGCCTGCCCTCCCGTCATGCAAAGCTGTGCAAGCTTGGGGAGGGCGCTCTTGCCTACATGGCGTCCCTGGCGCTGTCGGACTACCGGAACCGGCGCCACACCGACCCTGACCCGAAAGTCGAGTCTGTGCTGTCCGGGCTGAAGCGGATCTCGATGGGCCAGTACCTGCAGATCTTCCGGGTGGCCACGGATGCTATCCAGCCAGCGTTGTTCGACTACAAGCTGAGCCGCCCGGACAACTGCATGGCTATCAGCCTGTTCTGCGCAGCGTACTCCGCGGTCCAGGAAGCCATTGACCTTGAGGCGCAGAATCTGCGCAGAATTGTCCTCCAGAAGCTTGAGTCCCCGGCCAAGTGCACGTGGCTGGGTTTCTGGGACAAACTGGTGGAGTACCGTAACCGGGCGGAGGCCCATCCCGCCGCGTACAACTGGCCAACCGGCCATAGGGATTACTACTCCATACTCACGCCGCTGCTGGAAAACGCTCTCGTCGAGGCACTGACCGCTCCCCATGTCGAGCGTGTTTTCCGGGATCACCCGGTCGCGGCGCTGTCGCATATCAGCTATGACGTGGACCGTTACCTGCACGAGGTATCCGGTGAAGATCTTGGCCTGCCGTTCGAGTCCCTGATATCGATGGACCGCAGTGTGACGGATATCTGGTCCCAGGACTCGTGGCAGGCCCGGCCCGGGTGCCTGCTCATGCTCGCGAAACTGCCGAGCGGCGCCTACGAGATCACCGGCCCGATGTACGACCTCGCGGCTAATGGGCCACCTGTCCCGCTCCCGGCGGGCGCCCCACAGCAGACCCGCGTGGTCGCTGCTTACGCTGGATCCACCAGCCCTTGGCGGGCCGCGACCAGGACGGCGGCGGGAACCTGCGGGGAACTCGTCCAGGGATTCACCTCCCAGGGCGTGCCGTTCCACGTGACCTGCCCGATCGCCAAGACAGCCACGGTGACCGTGACCGCCCGGCCCGCACCTGAGTTCACGATTACCCAGATTGACCCCGGCCTGAGCAAGCTGGCCCAGGCTCTGCGGCGGACCTCGGCCCTGCTGGCTCTCGAGCCCCTGGAAGTGCGGGTCGAGCACTGGAGTGACCTGGATGTCGGCAAGGGCATGGGGTCAAGCACCGCCGATATCGTCGCCGCCGCCCGCGCCCTCGCGGCGATCGCTGGCCGGGACCTCTCCCCAGCCGAGCTCGCGGGTATCGCGACCTCGATCGAGTCCTCAGACGGCAGCATGTATCCCGGGCTGGTCGCGTTCAACCAGAAGACAGGCGGGGTGGTGGATACCTTCGCCTGGTGGCCGCAGTTCGTGATTCTGATGATCACTCCAGCCCAGGTGTTCAACACCGAGTCCGCGGATTTCAGCGGCAAGCAGGAGTGCGGCGCCCAGTTCGATGCGATCCTCGCCAGCCTGCGTACCGCGTCGGCACGGCGGGATAGCTCAGCCTTTGCCGCGGCCGCGACGTTGTCGGCCAGCATCAACCAGCGGTTCGTCCCAAACCCATATCACGCCCTGCTGGAGGACAGGATCGGCGACTTCGGTGCGCTCGGCATCAACGTCGGCCATACCGGCACAGTCCTGGGGCTCCTTTTCGACGCCGCTGACAGCGGGGCCATGAAGGCGGCCACGTCGGCGTCGGTGGAATTGCAGCGGCTGCTGCCACCCGCAGCCAAGATAGACATCACGCTGACCCCGAAATCCCCCAATGAGCAGTGACACCCGGCAGCGCCAGGGCGGGGATCTCCGGGACCTCGGCCCCATCCGGCTCGACCTCAGTACCTGCGTGAACCCCTATGGCCCGCCCGGCGCGGTGGTGCAGGCGCTGCGGGGAATGAGCGCGGAGGCCATCCGCAGGCATCCTTATGGGGCGGCTGCGGACGTCGAGGCTGCATACGCCCATCACACCGGGCAGCCGGTCACCGAGTTCGTCGCGGGACGGGGAGCCAGCGACCTCATCTGGGCCCTCGCACGCCACCTGGACGGGAAACGCGTTGGCCTGCCCATGCCCGCCTACAGCGAATTCCGCCGCGCCTTCCCGAACGCCCGGCCCTTTGGCGGCGAGGCGTCCACCCATCCCGCCGCGGTGCTGGACGAGGCGATGCAGGCGTGCGACGCCGTGATCATCTCCAATCCGCACAACCCCACAGGTCAGGCCATCCCGCGCACCGACCTGGCCGCCGTCGCGGGCAGGCATCCCGCATCCCTGCTCGTCGCCGACGAGTCCTACATCGACTTCCTGGCTGACCCAGCGCCCATCACCCTGATCGGGTGCGGGCTGGGCAACATCATCGTGCTCCGCTCCCCCAGCAAGTTCTTCGGCCTGGCCGGCGCCCGGTCCGGCGTGGCCTGGTCCCTCCATCCTCTTCCGGGCCAATGGCGGCACACCCGCACCAGCTGGCCGGTATCTGCCTTCGCCGCCGCAGCGCTGCAAACAGCACTGGCCAGCAGCTCCTGGGCCGCCACAACACGCCAGCTCCTGGCCAGCGACACCACATGGCTTGACAGGACCCTGACCGGTTCCGGGCTGGAGATCACCCCAGGAATCCTGCATTTCCGGCTGCTCACCGGGACCGCGGGCACGATCACCAGGTTCGCACGCCACCTGGGGTCATGCGGCGTCGCTGTACGCGTCCTGGAGGAGGCATACGGTGTGCGCAAGCCAGCCATGCGCATCTCCGCGCCCCGCTGTGAGGACCGGGCGGTGCTGTCCTCCGCACTGCAGAGCCTGGCCGGAGTGCCATGATCGCGCGGCAGCCCGGCGGACAGCAGCTCACACCACCCTCCGGACAGGAAACATCAGCGTCCCAGAACGGCGGCAGGTCAAAGACGGCCGAGGCTGCGAGCCCCTCCCGTCGCGCCCGCGCGACGCGCTGGTCACGGGCCATCGCCTGCGTGTGCTTCGAGCTTGCCGGACCCGAGCTCACCCCGGGGCCCTGGCTGCCTGGCCCGTACCCGGTCCCGCTGCCAGACGGCCGGGCCGCGGACCGCCTAGCCCGGGCAACCTACTTCCAGGCCCGGGCCGCCGACATCCTGTACGGACCACAGGACGGCTCCTCACCCTGCCGCTGGCACCGGCCAGCCGCCGAGGCGCGCGCCGGCGACAGCGCGGTGCTCGGGATCGAACTACTAAGGCTCCCTCACTTCACCAGGGCGCAGGCCGCCAGCCACCCGGAAGCGACCGCGAGCGCCGCCAGCCGCTACCTGGGTGTCCTGCACCTGGCCCTGGACCGCGAGGATTGGGTTGCCAGCCTGGCAGCGGCCGTCAGGCTTGACCCCGCCGATGAAGCCTGCGCCCGGCGCCGGGACCTCTACGCCCAGCTCGCCGGACCCGGATTCCGCATCCCACCGGCGACGCGCCGGGCTCTGGCCGTCACGCTGCTCACGTCCAGAGACCAGCTGCGGCCACCGCCCGGCAACCCAGCGCCGTGGACGCCCACCGACGGGTGGCTGTGGATGGCCGCCTCAGCCACACCGCTGCACCAGTTCTGCCCCGACACCAGCGACCCCGATGCCCTCGCCGGGACCGTGTATCTGTCGTCATCGTGGCGCGCGCTCGTGCTGCGCGACGGCGTCGGATTTCTCGGCCTGGCACCCGACAGCGGGGATAACGCCAGCTTCTTCGCCTGGGCAGAAAGCTACATCCGGTCCCTGTACACCGACGTCACCCTGCTCGCCGCATTAGAACGTGACGCCCTAGACGGCTTCGCTAACCACCTGGCCCACATCGGAAACCGATTCGAGAAATCCCAGCAGTACCGGCGCCTGGTCAACGAGGTCACCGAATTCAGGAACGTGTTCTGGTGGGAAAACATCACCCGCCACGGGAACGCCAACCAGATCCTCGAACGGCTTCACTGCGCCCACGGCACTTCCCGCCTGTTCAGCCACGTCATTGACGACCTGGACGCCTTCCGCCAGCAGGTGGAGGCCCAGGCACTCGAAGCGTCCCTCCAGGTACAGGCCACCGAGGAGAAGCGGTCACGCCGGTTCGAGCACACCGCATCTGTCGCCGCCATCGCCATCACCCTCCCCGCCCTGGTCTTCACCGCCCTGGCCCTGCCCATCCAGGGACTCACCTCAGATGGCCACAACCTCCCACCCTGGCTGGTCATCGCCCTGGGCGCGGGAGCCATGCTGGCCGGCGCCTTCACTGGCGCCATCGGCAGCCGATGGATCTCACGACGCACACCCGCAAAGCAGGCAAGCCCGCATCCAGCTCCAGCCCGGCGCCGACGGTAGAACCTCATGCCCGCCCATGCCAGTGAAGCGTCGCCGGGAGCTCGCAAGCAGTTGTGAGTCCGCCGGCGTCAAGGGCGTGTAGGCGGCAGTTCACCCCTCTGCGCGCGATGCTGCCGGGACATGCGAAGGTCAACCAAAGGTCGACAGCGCTCGGGCACATGCGGCGCCAGATGTCCGTGATCAGCTAAGTTCCAGAGCGAGGTCGCGTGCCAGCTCCTGGTAGGCCGAAACCCAGTCCAGCTCCACGACGTGACTAGGGCACAGCAGCGCAGGGTGGGCCACACAGTCCTGGCACGGCGCTGCCGCGGCTGCGGCCCGCAGGCCGATCGCGTCCACGAAAGCCTGGCGGATCGTGTCACGGTCCGCCACGTCAAGGGCAGCCAGCTGCGCCGAAGGGCTTCCAAGCAGCTCGCGCAAAGACTCCTGGAGCCGGATTAACCAGCACGCTGGAGGATGCTCTGCGTCAATGCAGCACACGGGCCGCCCAGCGGCCAGGGACTTCCCGAGGGTGCGCCGGGCCGCGGCCCGGCGGGCCCGGGTGTCGCCGACGCCGTCGATCACCTCCAGCAGATCACCGAGGTAGCCAGCCAGGGTCATAAACGGGGCACTCTCGTCAGCGAATGACACGTGACCCATCCGGACATCGTCGAGGTAGGCGCGCGCCCGCTCCACGGTGCTGGCACTTTGGTTGAATTCAGTCATGGATCCTGTCTCCCGCGCGAGATGGGTTCCTAGGGCCGTCACGGTGTTGGCGCACCGCGACGGCCCGCCCCGGGGTATCACCCGGTACGCCGACCAGCCACGCTAGGCACACTTTTGGTGATGTTCAAGGCTGCCCATGAGCACCGTGTGAACGGGGTCCATCGAGTGGCGGAACGGCCGGCCTGTGAACGGCAGTCGTCCGGGCAGTTCGTGAGTTGACTTCCTGGCAGCGGAGACAGCCCTCCTGGCGGGTGGCGGCGGCCATGCTCACAGAACGTAGGCGCCGCTCCCCAGCACGGCAGGCACTAGCCCGCCGGGGTAATTGGGCCGCGCGATCCCGACCATGCCCTAACGCGCGTCCGCTGGACGGCCAGTCTTGACGGAGACGGCTCGGCTACGACGCCCTGTTCCTCTATCTGCCAGGCCGTGAGCATTACATCGAGATCAAAGCCAGCGCTGCTAGCTCGACTGGCAGAGCAGCAGACTCTTAATCCCCTGGTTCCGCGTCCCAAACCTGGCACATCCACCTGTTCTGACCTGGAATTTTGCCCTTCCAGGTTATTTCTCATGTGCCCGTTTTGTCCCGGTGTTGGATCCGTGTTGGCTCGCGAGTTAGGACCGGGTCGTCGGGGATCCGTCAAAACGGGCCATAGCGAGGGCCGTTCCCGGAGAACCCAACCGCCGTGTTCGCCGGAACCGGGCTTGAGCCACCCTGCCGATGAGGTCACGCAGCGTGAGACTTGCTGGTGAAGCGCCGCTCCCAGGATGGCTGCACCGCCGAGAGCTGGCCGGGATGCCGTTTGGTGCATGGCGGCTGATAGGTACTTCCCCGGGGTGGTAGTGCCCGCGGCCAACTTCATTCGGACCGGCGAGTCCCGCTGGGGTGCCGTCGCGATCGCAACGCGAGCCTGGACGGGCCGACCCGGGGCGCAATGACCGTACGGGATCGAGTCCGATGAACGGCCGAACAAAGGTACGCGAGTGGCGCCGCACGCGGGGCGCCCACCCAGGATGGCACCCGGACCCGCCGCCCGCCATATCGGCGGCGATGCGGCGCCCGTGGCGCGTTCCGCGGCCCGTGACGCACGCCCCGGGGCCGCGCCGTGCGGGCGGGCTCAGCCAGGTCACAGCTGACTGGAACTCGGCTACGGGAAAGGCCAGATGATCCGCTGACCGGACTACTACCCGCCCGCGCGGGACACCCGGACAGTGGCACGACGATTGACCGGGCGAACGTGTACTAGTCCGCCACTACTCTTGGCCCATGAACCGGGAGTGGATGCGCGAACGGCTTGAGAAGTTTAAGGCACTTTGCGAAGCATATGATTCACTTTATGGCGTGACGGGCGGAAGAGACCCCGGAGGGGATCTTGGCAAAGCTAGTGAGGCAATATCGACCGAGTTGCCCACTGTCCATCAGATCGCGCAAAGGCTTGATCCTGCCCTAGTTAAAGACCTGACTGCACCCTCGGCAACATATGGAAATGCTCGCAACCTTAGTGCCATCGCACACGGACTCGGCATTCTCCGGGATATGGATGAGTGGAAGGCGAATCTGGAGCCTGATGCACCATCGCTGATCGCGGATCAGTTCCATCCGAGCGTCTGGAAGGCCGCATCCGCTATCTGGGACACCGGGATGTACAGGGTCGCCGTGCAGCAGGCGGCGGTCTCGCTGTCGGCTCACATAGCCGCTAAGGCCGGGTCACCGCTGACGGAACGGGCGCTTGTCAACCAGGTGTTCTCGAAAGGGGAACCCCAGGCGGGTCAAGTCCGGCTTCACATGCCCGGGGACAAGACAACCGAGACCTGGCGATCCCGGCAGGATGGGCTGCATCTCGTCGCGCAGGGAGCGTTCGCCGGTATCCGGAACGTGGCCACGCATACCGCCGACGAGTGGAAGGAGCAGGTTGCTCTCGAGCACCTGGCCGCCCTGTCTGTGGTCGCACGGTGGACCGACGAAACGGTGCTGGTCCGAGGGGAGTAACTCCTATCTCGACATGTGAGACACTCGTCTCATGTACACGTATCGAATCGAGTGGATGGGCCGGGTCTTTACAATCAAAACCGACCGACTCCCGAGGCCGCTCTGCGTGATCGCATCTTCAAGATTCGGGCGCTCCAGGAGTCATTCCCGAAGCCGCCCCGGACAGGATCTCGTTCGCTCGGCCTGACCTACCTGTAGATCTGTTGACCTCAGTGATCGTAATCACTTTTTGCCCTGATCGGTGGCTGGCCCGGACTCCGGTGATTCCGCTGGCTTCCACTCGGCACGCCGAGATCCTTGCGGGATCTGCGAGAGGTGCTCGCCTGCCGCCAAGGAAATGTCGTTGAAGGTCGGTCCTACTCGAAGCGATGCAGCCCGACATCGTCGCCGATTGCAGCCGCACCTCGACGCGGTGCAGCTCCTTGTCAGGCAGACTCCGGACAGCACCGAAGCTGATGCGCGAGACGCAGAGCTGGGATCGGCCCGCCGAAGAGGGAGGGGAACTCGCGCGTGAGCGACTCGGAGGGGAACCAAGATGTGCTGCGCAAGCGGTTCGAGGCCGCGGAAGAACAGGCTATCGACGCTCATGCCCGGTGGCTCGGCCATCCTGCCGTGCGCGGTGTGATCGAACACCGCCGCGCCGACGCTGAGCAGGCCGTGGCCCCGATCGGGCGGCTGCTGACCGACCAAACCCCAGTGATTTACTTCTGCCTGCACGTGTTCGGGCTGACTGGCGTGGAACCCGGCTGGGAACTCCGCAAAACTCCGGTATGGATGCTCACCGCCAGCGAGATGGATGCGATCGAGCAGGTCAAGGAGGACTTCCGCGTCGTTATCCAGCTATCCGCCCGCGAGCTTGAGGAAGCCGGAGCCAACGTGGTTCCCAGCTGGACCGGCGACCTTGTAGTGGTCGGGGAACTCCTGCTGCTCAACGTCGACTGGGGTCTGCCGGCGCGGAACCTGGCCGAGGACCTGCAGCCGCCCGCGATCGGCGCGATCTACGTCGATGCCTCGGGCACTATCGTCCGGCGCGGCATCTGGGAGAGGGCCGAGAGCAACATCACCGCTCTGCGCCGCGGCTACGAACGGCATCTTCACGGATCGCCGCTCCGGGCTCCATACGCGGCCGGCGGCACCCGTATCCTGCCCGAACCTACCCGTCAGCGTCGCGAGGCGCTGCGCAAGGTCTTGCAGCGGTGGCCCGAAGCCAGCGCCTCCAGCATCTGGACGACCTTTGGTGACCAGGGCCTTCAGCGCGGCCAGCAGCCCCGCACGCCTGGAGGCTATCTGCGCCAGCTGATGGAAGAAACCGCGGAGGTCGGCCAGCCGGTGCCCCGGCCCGCCAAGAGCACCCTGCACGCCGACCTCAAAGCACTCCGGAATCTGGTCCCTGATCAGAAACCGTCCAGCTGAATCAGCTCGCAGCATTCAGCCGAACGACTGGTTTCCCATCCTCTCTACCAGAACCCGCCTAGCGGTCCTGGACCCGAACCGCTGGCGCACCGGGAATTGGTGAGAGGACCAGCGAATACATGGCCATCGAAGGCAGAAACCAGCAACCACCGGCCGACGGCCGTGGCCCTTGGTGGGTCGCTGCCGCCGGCGGCGGAGGCGGCATCGTGGCAGCGATCCTGCAAGACCACACGCTCGGATGGGCGATCGTCGCCGCCTTCATCGCCTGGCTCATCCACAACCTGGTGATCGCTTGGCTATCGAAGTAGTGACGGACACTACCCGCCGACGTTCTCATTCAAGCTGACGCACCGCAGTTCATCGGGCCGTGTGGACGCGCGGTCCGGCCGCGCATGTCCCGCCTCGCAAGCGCGTCCGGGGCTGGCCCGGCCTTCGCCTCCGGGCAGATTGCTTACTCCAGGTCATCCCAGCCCCACGGGGCAGCCGGTCGGCCGTTGTGATGGCGCCCGAACCGGTAGTCTTTCGCCCGCTCGCTGTGCCGGAGGAATGCCGGGAAGATTCCTTCGGCGGGAAGCCGTTCGATCAGGGCGGCGATCGTGGTGTCCGTGGCCTGGCCCTGTAGCACAGGTAGGAGTTCCACGAGGGCGGCAGCCGCCTCACCTTGGCCTACGTGCGCGAGAGGGTCCCGCGCGAGGAGAGCTGCCGCCTGCGTGTTCGCACCGAGAGTCTTGAGTGTGTCTAGCAGGTACGCGACGCTGCCCGGAAAGGTCAGGTTGGCATTAGCGGCGGGATTGCGGGCGAGTAGAGCGGACACCTCAGCGTCCGCGCCAATGGTGGCTAGCGATTCGAGCAGTATGGCCACTTCGTGCGCATCGGTGATGTCGGCACGTGCGGCGAGTCCCTTGATTAGACGATCGGGGATCAGCTGATCGGCGTCGGCGTCATGGAGGGTGGTCAGCAGCGATGATGTGGAGTCGAGGTCGTCTGGGTCTACGACAGCGGTAGCGCGTTTTGCGAGGACTGCTGTTTGCTCGTTGGCGCCGACCTTGTGCAGCGCTGTGATCAGGTCGAGAACGTCGTACAGCGGCTCGGATATGTCGACATGGGCAGCCGGGTCGCGAGCAATCAGGGTTTCGATCTGTTCTTCAGCCCCTACGTTGTAGAGCGTATCTAGCAGTGCCGCTGTATGTGCGGGGTAAATCATTTCGTCGCTGGCAACCGCTCGTTCGGCGAGGGGGACAAGCTGCTCTGTCGCACCGATGTCGCGCAGGGTCATGAGCAGAAAGAGGATTCCTGAGTCGGCCATGTTCGTATACGAGACAGGGTCGGACGCGAGTAGGGCGGCGACCTGCCCATGCGCGCCCACTTGGTGGAGCGAGTCGATGAGGAAGCCAGCACTGGCCAGGTCACCTATCTCGGCATGTGCGGCGGGATCACGCTGGATCAACGTCGCCAGTCCGGCGCCTGCCCCTGCTTCGCGGAGCACATTAAGCAGTGGCGAGACCCCACGAGGGTCACTGAGATCAGCATGTTTTGCAACCCAGGAGGCCGGACGCATGTCGTCCGGGTGCAGGGGCAGAATCATGCGAAGCAGCTGAGCGCCCGCGTGAGCGTCCGCCACGGTCGCGTTTTTCAGGAGCTGCGCTCCTATCTTCAACAGCCCGTGATCTGTGGCGGCCTCGCCGAACTTCTTTTGGACGGCAGGATCGCTCTGGGTCGCGGCTGCCCACAGCGCGAGAGGCGGGATCTGGTCCGCGAAGATCTTCCGGCCGTGCTGGTCGAGGTAGTCAGCCAGCCGATAGCTGGAGACGCCGGTGCCCTGTTTGTGCGGTTCTGGTGTGAGGGCGCGCACTGCTCCCCGCAGTTCGGTGGTCGCGGCCTCGATCGCCATGTCGCACCAGTCGTCCGGCGCGTTGGCCCGGTGCTCGCCTGGTAGGTAGCCGCCCGCGGCCCGGTGCAGGAATCCGGGTGTACACCGCTGCAGGCCGGTCATCCGCGCGACGTCCATCGCCACGGTGATCACGGCCCGAGCGTACGGGTCTGCGCCGTGGCCCTGATACCGGTCTAGGAGGTCCGGCACAGCGGCGAGGTACTGGATCACCCTCCGGGGCCGGTGCTCGCGGGCGGCTGCCATGATGGCCTCCCCCAGCGCGGGGTCGGGGAGTTCCTGGGCCCGTGCCAGCTCGGCGTCGGTGAACTCCTCCGGCACGTCGATCACGCCGCCGCGTCCCGGGCTCACCCCGGTCGCGCTGGGTAGCTTGGGTAGTCCCGCTAGCAGCGCGCGGGCCGCGAGGTAAGGATTGCGGGATCCCACGTCCCCCCGGTGGTCGCTGGTGTAGGCGCTCCAGAAGGACTCCCAAGTGGTCGCGACCGCGATGATGCGGCCGTTGCCGACCAGGACCCTGGCCAGCTGGGCAAGTGCCTCCTGGCCGCCGTCGGCATCAGCGTAGTCCCGCAGTTCCCTGAGCCATATTACCGTCCGCGGCCGCACTCCCTCCTTGAGAAGGCGCGCCAACTCGGCCGGGATGGGTGGGTACTCTAGCCGCCACGATGCCAACGGTCCCGCGCACACGGCGTTGTACGCGCTGCGGGACTTGCCCGTCGATGGCCCACCACGAAGCACGACCACTCGGCTGCCCGGGGCACCGGGGTCCAGCGCCGCATCCAGGAGATCATCGTGCGGGCGCCGTACGAAAGTCGGCAGGGGGTCACCGCCGATAGCCTTATGAACCCCCAATGCCACGGGATCCCATTCGCCGGCCGCGCGCTTGGTGCCACCCTGGAGGTTCTCGCGGCCCACTCCCGCCCTCTGGCCGGTGCTGGAACCCCTGGACCGTCTAGCGTCCTGTAGCAGCGACATCCAGCCAGCCTCATCCGCCACTGGCGGCCGTGTACCCCGCTGACGGGCACGCTGCAGGCACAGCCGGACGACGGCCTTGAAGGCAGCCTCGTCTGCGGGAAGATGCTGGCCTTTGCTCCAGTCGTAGACCGTGGCCCGGCTCACCACGGCCGGCTGGCCCTGCTTTTCGAGCTCGCTTATGAGCTTGTCCGCGTTCAGCCGCGCAGCCTCCAGCAACGCAGCGAACATGGCAGCGAAGTTCGGTGAATCCCGCCCTTCCCGCCTCATCGCCTGAACCTCCGGCGCCAGCACCTGGCTATTCGCGCCTGACACGTCCGGACCTCCGGACATCCGCTATCGGCTACGACCGTACCGCGCCTGCGAGAACTTATCGTCTTGTCCGACCCGGTCCGGATGCCCTCCCGGACCCTGGCGCCCCACACCCATCCTGATCACATGTGCGCAGCACCAGAAGCCAAGACACCCCGAAAAACCCGTGCTATTCGGCTCGGCGCCGCAACCGTTACCCTGCATGCGGCCCTGTGGCTGGCCGCCTCTCCAACCGGAGCAATCCTCACAAGTCTGGAAGCACTGGTAGCCGCCTCCATTATCCTCACAGCGCTGTACGCATCACCAACGCTAAGCGACCGCGCCTTCCGCATGCTGCCATGGACCGCGGGTGACAAGTCGGAGGGGCCCACCACCTATCAGCCAAGTCCTTGCGCAAACTGTAATCTTCGGTCAGAAGACGCCGCCGCGCGGCAGTGGTCACGCACGCGTACATATGCAACCACCGTCACAACCAGACAGGAGCCTTCTGACCAGCCTCCGCCCAAAGATGATCTTCAGGAGCTATAGAATTGACGCACGCCCCTGGATCAGGATCGGCGCTCAGAATGTCAGCCCTGCCGCGTAAGGTGCGTATTGCCCACGGATGCGATCCGAGCCCATCGGATTCACCCCTGACCGTCCGGGTCATCCCGGTACATAGTCGCCCGGGAGCACATCTCGTGCCCAGCAGACGAGGAGCAGCGCATGAGCCAGACGTCCCCGATCGCTGAGCTGTCGCCACCCGGCCACCTGGAATGGGGGGACGTCGAAGAGATCACCACCGAGCTTTTCAATGTATGGGGGGATGGCGGGGATCTCGAGTGGGCCAAAACGGCCTGGCAGACACTTGCGCAAGCTGGGATGACCGCCTACACCTGCGAGGCAGAGCGCACGATCTGCGTGGTACGGCTCATCGGGCTCGCTGCCGCCTACAGGGAGTTCTGCGTCCGCGCCTTCGACGAAGGAAGCTCCGGCGAGTGGGAAGAACTGGTGACGAGTGACCTGGCTAGCGGCTATCCACGGCTCGATAGCTTCACCCTCGGCCAGCTCGCCGAGCGGCGGCAGATCGACGTGGACAATTCATCGCTCTACGAGTCGGATCCTCCCGTGCTTTCCCACGTCATCTTGGAGCTGACGAAAGATGAGTACCGCAGTGTCGTCGATGCGCTGACGGATCAGTGGGGCGAGAACGCATTCTTCACGTCGCTGTACGTCTCGGCCGAGCCAGGCCACGATGAGGACGACGGCGGAGAAGATGCCGGGGAAGACCCCAGCCCCTCACCCGTGACGGCACGTCAGATCGACCGTGTTATGAACAATGACATCAGCGACGGCAAGGGACACGCCTATGCATGGTTCAGTCAGGGCCTGCCCTTGTGACACTCCCGTCGGGCCAGCGGTAGCCGCAAGTCCTGGCCGGAGGCCGCCGCGGCCAGCCCTGCGAGCGCCATTGCTGACGACAGGGCCCGCTTCCGCAACTCGTGCAGTGCACCGGGTTCGGCCGACCGCTAGCCCTAAGCTAGCCAAGACCGGCTTGCCCCGCGACTCCTACGGGCAGGGACGGTGGCGGGAGTCGACGGTAGCCCGTGTGCGGTCCGCTCATGCGGGCTTAGCACTCCGCTCTTCCTGTCCCGCCCTGCCCCGGCATCCAGGCTCATGCCGGTCCCGAGCTGTTTCGCCGCATTAGCGCCGCAAGGGGGATAGGCCTTCCATGAATGCCGACTCCGGAACTCTCTGTTACGCCAGCGATGACACACCGTGGATCGCTTTGGCGAGCCGACTGGTGAGTCCGGATAGCCGCCGTACGCTCCTCGCCACAGACTCGGACGGTCGCGCATGACGATCACTCAGCAGGAGCTGGAAGCACGCCTGCTGCAGGCTGCCAACGCGCTTCGCGGGCCGGTCGACCCGGCTGACTTCAAGACCTACGTCTTTCCGATGCTGTTCTGGAAGTGGATCTCTGACACGTGGCAGTACGAGCGCGCCGAAGCTGTCGCGGAGTACGCCGACGAGATCACCGACGAGATCGAGGCCGACTACCACCGCTTCGACCTGCCGGCCGGCACCCATTGGGGCGAGGTCACCCGTAAGACTTCAAACCTGGGAGCCGAGATCGGCAAGGCGTTCCAGCGCATCGAGCAGGCCAACGCCCGGTCGCTGGCCGGGATCTTCGGCGATGCGGCCTGGGGCAACAAGGAGCGCATCCCCGAGTCCGCGCTGACCGGGCTTATCGCGGCGTTCAACGAGGTCACCCTCGACCCGTCGACGGTGTCCCACGACCTTCTCGGCCAAGGGTACGAGTACCTGCTGAAGGACTTCGCCGATGAGTCCGGCAAGAGGGCGGGAGAGTTCTTCACCCCTCGCGAGGTCGTCAGCCTGATCGTCGGGATTCTGCACCCGGACCCGGGCGAGGCCGTCTATGACCCGACGTGCGGCTCCGGCGGGATGCTCGTGGCGACCATCAACCAGGTTCGCGGGGCCGGGAAGGACCACCGGACTCTCCGGGTGTACGGCCAGGAGGTGAATCTGACGACGGCCTCGATTGCCCGCATGAACCTCTTCCTGCATGAGATCGAGGACTTCGACATCAAGCGAGGCGACACGCTCCGTGCTCCTGCCTTCAAGCAAAACTCCGGTGCGATCCGGCAGTTCGACGTCGTCATCGCCAATCCGCCGTTCTCGCTGAAGAACTGGGGTGCGGACCGCTGGCCCGCCGACCCGCGCGCCTTCTGCGGGGTTCCGCCCAGAAACAACGGCGACTACGCCTTCGTCCAGCACATGATCTCGTCGATGAAGCCAGTCACGGGCCGCGTCGGGGTGGTCATGCCGCACGGCGTGCTGTTCCGCGGCGGCGAAGAGGCCCGGATCCGGCAGTGCCTTCTCGAACGGGACCTCCTTGACGCCGTGATCGGCCTGCCCTCGAAACTGTTCTACTCGACCGATATCCCGGCGTGCATCCTCGTCTTCCGCGACCAGAAGCAGGCCGACCGCAAGAACCACGTCCTCTTCGTTGACGGCTCGGCAAGGTACGTCAAGGGCAAGAACCAGAACCGGATGCTGGCCGACGACATCCGGCTCCTCACCCAGGCTTATGTAACCGGTACGGTCCCCGCCGGCGAGGCCGGCGCATGTGTCCGGCTCGTGCCGTTCGACGAGATCAAGGCGAACGGCTTCGACCTCAACATCGGACGCTATATAGATGTCGCCGACCGGGAGTCCGCCGACCTGGGCACGGCACTGGTCGCCTACGCCGACGCGCGCCAGAAACGCCTTGGGGCCGAGAGGGTGATGTTCGAGCGACTGGAGGCGATGGGGATCGATCTGAGCGTGATCGAGGTGCCGGGTGAGTGACTGGGCCGAGACGGCGCTGGGTGAGGTGATGGCGCTCGACATCAAGGCCGTCGATGTGGAGCCGGATGCCTCCTACGAGATCGTCGGTGTCCTTAACCGGGGGCGCGGCCTGCTGTATCGGGACCCGATGAACGGAACTGCCACCTCGTACAAGACACTGAACCGGATCGGCCCTGGCCAGGTCGTCTACAGCAGGCTTAAGGCGTTCGAGGGCGCCATCACGGTGGCGCCGGCAACGCTGGGCAGCGCGTACGCCTCGCAGGAGTTCCCGACGTTCACGTGCAGCGGGCGGCTGCTTCCCGGGTTCTTTGCCCTCCTGACGACCATGCCGCGTTTCTGGGACACGCTGCAGAACTTGTCGACGGGCATGGGAGGTCGGCGCGAGCGGGTAAAGCCCAGGGATTTCCTGACGATCAGGGTGTCCCTCCCGCCGCCCGGAGCGCAGCACCGCATCGTCCACCTCATGGCTGCCGTCGATGCCCACGTCGAGGCGCTGGCAGACGAGATTGCCAAAGCTGATGCCCTCTGGTGGGCTCTCGCTGCCGAGATGACGGAAGCGTTTGAAGGCGCCGAGACAGCCCGGCTTGACTCGGTTGCCGACATCTCCGGAGGGCTGACCAAAAACAGGAAGGGTTTCGAGCAGCCGGATCTCGTCGAAGTCCCCTATCTGCGGGTCGCCAACGTGCTTCGCCGGCGCCTCGATCTCCGGGAGGTCGCGACGATCAAGACGACCCGGGCGAAAGCAGAGGCGCTGCGCCTGCTGCCTGGCGACGTGCTCTTCAACGAGGGCGGCGACAAGGACAAACTGGGCCGCGGTGACGTCTGGAAGGGGCAGATCGAGAACTGCATCCACCAGAACCACGTGTTCCGTGCCCGGATCACCAGCCGCGAATTCGAGCCCCGGTTTGTCTCCGCCTGGGGCAACACCTTCGGCCGAAGGTGGTTCGAGACGTACGGCACGCAGACGACAGGAATCGCGTCGATCAACAAGGCGACGCTGGGCCGCTTCCCGGTTCCCGGGGTCGCGATCGACGCGCAGCGCGCCTGGGCTGACCGCCTCGATTCCGTCGTGGGAGCACACGAGACACTCTCCGGCGAGTTGGCCGACCTCCGCTTGTTCCGCTCGACTCTCCTGAGCGCATTGGTCAACCGGGAGATCGAGATCCCTGATTCATACGGTGCCCTTCTTGAGGCGGTGTCCTGACTTGAGCTTCAGCGAGGCAAGCACCATCCAGGCCTCGCTCATAGAGTGGGCCGAGGCCGCTGGCTGGGATCACATTCCCGGCGCAGACCTCCCGGGCGCCGGCGGCCCGCGCGATGAGCATGAGGTCACCGTCGAGCCATGGGTCCGCGAAGCCCTGCTGTCGCTGAACCCCGATCTCGCGGATGACCCCGAGAGCGCCGACATGGTGCTGGCGGAAGTAAACCGCGCCATCCTCGACGCCCAGAACGGCCTGGTGGCGGCGAACGAGGCGCTTACCGTCATGCTGCGCGGTGACCACTCGTTCGTGACAATCGACGGCAAGCATGTTCCGCGCCGCTTCATTCATTTCGACAACCCGGCGAGCAACCGGCTGGTCGTCGCCGACGAGGTGACAATCCGGGGCGGACCGCAACCCCGGCGGTTCGACGTCGTGTACTACGTCAACGGCTTCCCGCTGGTCGTCGTAGAGACCAAGACACCGGTCAAGAAGCAAGTCTCGTGGCTCAACGCTGCTAAGGACATCTACGACTGGTATGAGCCCGAGTACCCTCAGTTCTTCGCGACCAATGTCTTCAACGTCGCCACTGAAGGTCTCGACCTGCGTATGGCGCCCGTGCGCGCTGAGCCCGACCCGCAGTCGGAACTGTGGGCCAGGTGGGGCTCGACCGCCGACGACCCGAAGCTCACCGGTCCGGCCCGCGTCGAGCGCGCCGCCCGGCTCCTGCTCGCCCCGGCGATGGTCCTGGCGATCCTGCGCGACTTCGCCCTGTACCGGCACGCGCGTGACGCATCGGAGAACGACGTCAAGATCCTGCCCCGCTACCCGCAGGTCGAGGCGGCGGCTGCCATCCACGACAAGGTGCTGGCCGGTGGCCCCGGCGGCCTGATCTGGCACCACCAGGGCTCGGGCAAGACAGAGCTGATGGCTTTCACCGCCGCACAGCTACTCCGTGACCCGAGAGTCGGGTCGCCGACGGTGATCGTGATCGCCGACCGCAAGGACCTCGTCAGGCAGACCGCCGAGATGTTCGAGACCGCGGGGATGCCGCGCCTGGCGGTGCCGAAGGACAAGCGCGAGCTGTGGCGGCTGCTTAAACGCAACCACCACGGTGTCATCATCACGACTGTCCACAAGTTTGCCGAGGCAGGGCACCTCAGCGACCGCGACAACATCATCGTGCTCGTCGACGAGGCCCACCGCTCCCAGGAAGGCCAGCTCGGGAAGGCCTGGCGGGCCGCTGTCCCCAAGGCCAGGTTCTTCGGGATGACCGGCACCGCCATCGAGGACAAGAACAGGTCCACGTTCCGGCTCTTCGGCGACCCGGAGGATCCCGGCTTCGTGATGAGCCGCTACACGATGGATCACTCCATCGCCGACGGGTTCACCAAGCCCGTCATCGTCGAAGGCCGCTCCGTCGGGTTTGACCTCGGCAAGGCCGACCTCGACGCGGCGTTCGACGAACTGGCCGAGCAGGAGGGCCTCGACGAGGACGAGAAGGTCTATCTGTCGGGAAAGGCGTCCCACGTCGAGACAATCTTGAGCAACCCGGCACGGCTCGCTGCCGTCTGTACCGACATCGTCGATCACTACCTCTCCCATGTCGCTCCCCTCGGGCAGAAGGCCCAGGTCGTCGCCTACAACCAGGCACTAGTCGTCGCCTACGCGAAAACCATCGAGGCGGAGCTGAAGCGCCGCGGCCCCGCCGCGAGGATGCCCGGCGGCAAGATCCGCACCGTCGGCGTCGTTATGCACGTCACCGAGGGCAAGAGCGGCAAGAAGGCACTCCAGAAGTACCTCCTGACCGACGAGCAGGAAGAGGCCCTCAAGCGCCGGTTCAAGAAGGTCGACGACCCGCTTTCGTTTGTTGTCGTCACGGCCAAGTGGATGACAGGCTTCAACGCGCCCATTGAAGGCGTCCTGTACCTCGACAAGCCGCTGAAGGCCGCCAACCTCTTCCAGACCATCACCCGCCCTAACCGGCCCTGGAGGAACCCGCTCACCGGGCAGCGCAAGGACTTCGGGCGGGTCGTCGACTACGTGGGTCTGGCGAAGGCTATCGGCGAGGCGCTGGCCGGCCCGCAGCCCAGGGCCGGGGAAGCGGACGAGGTCCACGTCATCGACGTCAGCCAGCTCGTCGGGAAGTTCGTCACCGACCTGACCCGGGTAGAGGCCCTGTTCGCCGGCATCGACAAGACCGACGCCGACTTCGGGTCGCTCGCACAGGCCCACGAGCGGATCAGGGACGGCAGCACGGCACGCGATGAGTTCATCGGGGCCTTCGTCGCCCTTCAGACAGTGTGGGAGTTCCTGGACCCGCATCCGATGCTGCTGCCGTTCCGCACGTCCTACCTGTGGCTGGCGAAGGTCTACGAGAGCATCCAGCCCAAGGACGTCTCCAGGGCATTCCTGTGGGAGCGGCTCGGAGCCAAGACGCAGGCCCTCATCCACTCCCACATGACCAACGTGTCGGTCAGGGCGAATCCGCGCCGTAACGTCACCCTTGATCCTGCTGGCCTGGCGCTGGTCAGGCGGATCGCTGAGCAGCTACAGCTCCCAGACCCCTCCCCGGAGGCGAAGCAGCCCGGGGACGTGTTCAGGGAAGTGCTCGACAGCATCGAGGCACGCCTCCGGCACCGCCTCGCAGCGACTGACAGCCCCGTTTACAGGTCGCTGGCCGAGCGCATCGAAAAGCTGCGGAACCAGGCCGTTACCAACGTCCAAGACTCGCTCGCGTTCCTTGAACAGGCCCTCCAGATCGCCCGTGATGTCGTCGCCGCCGACCGCGCGGCCGAAGCCGAAACTCTCGAGGACTTCGCCCGCCTGTTCGACCCGCGACGGGGAGCACTGACCCAGATCGTGGCGGAGAACACCCCACCCGGCCTGCACAAAATCGTCCCGGACATCGTCGACCGCATCGACACCATCGTCAGCCACGTCGCCTACACGGGATGGAAGGAGAGCGACTCCGGCGATAAGAAAGTCCGCAAGGAACTGCGCGCCGCTCTCAAGACCTTCGGGCTGCCCGTCACGGGTCCTCTGTTCGACAAGACCTACGCATATGTACGGGAGAACTACTAGCGACCAAGGATCGCTAGCCTGGGGTTTGCGCGTGGCACCGCGGACGCAGCAGGCCACAGTTGCATCACGGATCGGGGGTGCGAGCTGGCATGAGGGCGGCGACAGCCGGGCCGGGGGTGCCCAGGATGGCAAGCTACCCCGGACCCGCCGGGTTCGGGCGGACACGACGCCGTTGTGGCCCGCGATGGCCGCGCGGTGCCGACCCAGCGATCCGGCGGTTCACTCCCGGGGCTGACCCGGGCGCATCTGGCGGTCGGGGCCGGTAGCCCGGGGCAAGCCGCAGGAGCATATCGAGGGTGCGCGCAGCTGCGCGGGCCCGCGGGCACGGCGCGAACGCGGCGACCGCGACAACAGCGCCGATCACCACCAGGAGCACGAAGATCCCCGCCGCCACGAGCAGCAGCGCCAGCCGCCCGCCGGCCAGCCAGGCAAGCACCCCTGAGCCCGCGGCGCCGGACCACCGTCTTACAGCCCGCGGCTGGGCTGGCCGCTGTCTGCCAGTGCGCTCCATTGGCGGCAGTTCCTTTCGCGCTGAACCGGCTCTGCGGTCCTGGTCGGGGCCTGGGGTAAGTAAGGCAGAGCGGCAATCACCCGAGCGCGGTACTTCGCGGGGTTCTAACCGTAGGCTCGGGAGATGCCCAGAAGCGGGGCGGGAGCGGCCGACCGGGAACTGATCGGCCAGCTCGCCGTGCGGGGCCTGGTGGTCTCTGTGGCTCAGCTGGAACGGTGGCGCCGGGCCGGGCTGCTGCCGCGACATGCCCGGGACTGGCCCGGCCGGGGCCGCGGCTCGGTGTCGCGGCTGGCCCCGGAAACTGTGGAGGTCGCTGCGGCGCTGGCCCGGCACGCCCGGCAGGGCCGTGACCTTTGGCTGGCTGTGCTGGGCTGGTTCGCCGAGGCCGGCCTGTCCGATGTACTGGACACGGTGGTCCCGGAACCGCCGGAGCAGGCGGTCCTCGACGCGCTGGAGTGGGTGATCGCTGCCAGCCCGTGGTATCAGCTGTTCGCCCAGGCGCGTGCGGCACGGACTGAAACGCAGAAGGACCAGTTCTATGCCGCCGTGAGCGCCGCGGCCGCCGCGCTGCCGGTGACGGCGGAGGGAATCGATCCCGCCGCCATGCGCGCGGCCTTGCTCACGGGACAGGAACCAGAGCTGGATGTGCTGCCGGTGCGGGACAGCGTTATCCAGCTACTGGCGGCGACCGGGATGGGCTACGCGGAGGTCGGGGCTGACGCGCTGGCCGAGGCGTTCTGCGGCGGCGGCCTAGGTCCGCCCGTCTCAGCATGGTTCTTTGAGCAGTGGCTGGCCAGGCTGGGTCAGCCTGAGGCCGTCAGCCCGCTGGCCGAGCTGCTGATCACCCTACGACCCGCTGGCCATGATCCAGATGGCCGGCGGCGAGCAACTCCGGATCGCCCGCGAGGCCGCCTTCGGCCTGGCCGGGTTCGGCTCGTTCTGCGCCTTGCACGCCGCGCTGCTGCCGGATACCCCCGGGCTTATCGGGCTACGGGAGACTGTCGCCTACTGGGGCATCGCGCGGATGCTGATCAGGATCTCCCGCTCGATCCGGACGACGACCGGGTTCGCCGTCACTGTCGTTTCCAGCCTGCACCCCGTCTACTGGGCGGTCCACCGCATGCTGTGCGCCCAGGTCGAGGCCGGGCCGCCGCTGCTGCCTGACACCGAGGAAGGTCTGCGGGACTACCTGGCGGAGTGGGCCGCCACGGTCCAAGCCGCCACTTAGCCACCACGGATCCCGGTGCTCGTTCTTTATTCCCCGGAGCTGGCCTGCCCGCGATCGCGCCCGGCCGGCCGCCGACGGCGATATCGCGGATCGGCCGCGCCGACTCGCCGGGTAGCGGCACGGCTACCCGCGCGTGCCCGAAGAGCGGGGCGTTGCGCGGCGACGGCGGCCGGGTCCTCCAGGTAGACGCCGCCGGGCAGGCCGCCGAGGTGAACCACGCCGAGGGACGTGGTGCAGGCCAGTTTCAGCGCCGCCAGTGGGACCCGCTCCGGCGGCGGGGTGCCCGCCGTGCGAGAACGGCACTACCTGGGCGGTCACCTGCGGATAGTCCTCGCCGAACGTGGCAAGCTGGTCGAGCGGGACGCGCACGACGGCCGCGCCGCCGACCGCCTGGCACGGCGCGGCTTCCCCGAGCATGGCAGTGATCACCAGCCATCTCTATCAAGCTGGCCCTGCCGCCCGGTGCTGGCCGCCGGTGGCATGCCGGGGGAGGCGATGGCCAGCTCCAGCGCGTACGGCTCGGTCTACAGCAGGGCCATGACCATCTGCGGCTCGTAGACCAGCAGCTGGGAGGCGGCCGTCTCCAGGGCCGACCGGCGATGATCCCCAGCACGCTCTGCTCGCCGGAATCCACGCCGTATTCCCGAGCAGGATTCGCAGCTCCACCTTGCGGATGCCCCCGATACCGCTTCGACTCTGCTGATCTTCGACCGGTCGCAGTCCAGGACGCGGGCCGCGTCCGGTCAGCAGGTTCCCACCTTGCCAGCCATGTCCTGGTAATTCCCCGGGACCAGCTAGGACGAGGGGATCGCGGGGCGTGCGTAGGCTTCGATCGAGCTGCGCCCGTTCAGCTTGCGTGCCGTGAGCTGCTGGCATACCGCGTCGGGGTTGCGGTACTGGTCGTCTCCGGCCAGGGCGGTGGCCCACCCGCGGACGGCATCTATGAGCTTAGGCAGCGTCTCAGTCGTAATGACGCGGCAGCCAACGGGGGCAGCGCCGCTGCGGTGGACCTTGTTCGACGGGTGGATCATGACCGGCAGCGCGGACGCGGGGAGCTCGTACTCCTCGCGGAACCAGCTGAGCGACCCGGAGAGCTGATCGAGGTCGGTCTTGCGGATGAAGCCGGTGACGGTGGCGTTCTTGCACTCGATGACGGCATAGGACTGGCCGCCGAACGCCCACAGGTCGTCGGGTCCGCGTTTGACGTCGCGTTCGGGACGCTGGGTGGTGAATCCCAGGTGCGTGCCGAGGTCGGCGACGGCCTGCTCGAAGGGGTCGACCCCCGCCGGGTCGGTGTTGAATACCAGGGCGTCGAGCACGGCGTTCACCGCGATGAGCATGTCCGGACCCGAGGCGTAGTGCTCGCTCATGTATGTGGCGGCGGCCTCGGCCTGATCGTCGGCCCGGCCCCTGAGCCGCACGTAGGCGATGCCCTGCCTGGGGCGCAGGAGTGCTGGGTTGTCGTCCAGGGCAGCGACTTGCTGCTGCTGGGCGCGGACCGGGTCTACCGGGTGGAGGTAGGCGGCGAGCTGCTGCTTGAGCCAGCCACGTTCGCGGGGGTCAGCGGCGGCGGCGTTGACGGCGATCTGCTGCGCGTCGACCGCTTCGGTGTACCGCTGCTGGCCGGCCAGGTCCGCGGCACGCCGCACAGGCGCTGCGGTTGGCGCGACGTGCCCGGAGCCGTAGGTGACGCCGACCAGTGCGTTGCGGCTGGCGCGGACCCAGCCCTGGTTACGGGTCAGGCACTGCTCGACGGCGGCGCGCAGGTCGGTGGCGTCGCCGTCGGCGAGCTGCTCGGCCACCAAGCGGGACAGCTGGAGCTGCGCGGCCGTCGCGGTGCTGAAGTGCGCGGTCGCGCCCGGGTCGTGCAGGCGGCGGATCAGCCGGGCGCCGAGGAGCATGACGACGCAGTGGTCGTCGCGGGAGCGGATCCCGCGGCCCATGCCCTGCTCGATGCGCTGGAGCTGGCGGCCCATCATCGCCGCCGTGTCGTCGAGCGCGGCGGCCTCGATGCGGTCGATGCCGCTGTACGCTTCGGGCAGCCCGTCGATGACCAGGACGCGGCACGCGTCGTCGGGCAGGTCGACCCCGTCGTACTTGTTGACCAGGGTGACCAGCCCGTGCGTCCGGTTCTTGAGCCGACCGATGCCCTCGCGCAGGTTCCCCGCGTACAGCTCGTCATCGGCGGCCTGGCGCCAGAACTCCGCGCGGCTGGCGGACGGGACGATCACGACCACGTTGTACTTGCGCGCCAGTTCGGTGACGTAGTCCCTGATGGTTTCGTCGGACCAGTCCGGCCGGGCTTCTTGCGGCGCCAGGATCATGCGGTCGCCGATGTCGTCGGCGGCGCCAGGGTGGATGGGCGTGCTGATGCAGTCCGGGTCGGCGCCGAAGTGGGTGACCAGGACGCTGTCGTCGGCCAGGGTCGCGGTGAGGTACAGCCGTCGTTTGGCCTGGACGAAGCTCGGGATCTGACTCACCGGGGGGCAGGGCGGCTTGATCTGCACCTCGCTGGCGGTGAAGATGCACCGGCAGACCGGCAGCACGCCGCTGATCAGCGGCCATCCCCAGCCCAGGTGGTCATCGTCGCGGTGCGGGTGCAGGATCTCTAGGACCCGGTCCTGCTGGTCATACCAGTCCCACGGCGGCACGAGCATGACTTCATATGGGTCACCGTCCTTCATCTGGAGGAAGGACGCGGGCTGCTGTTGCCGCAGCGACGGCCCGAACAGGCTGAGCAGCGGGCTGTACGTGGGGTGGGTGGCGGGCAGGCGGATCTCGAACTGCTCCTCCACGGTGGCCAGGCACGCGTGCGCGTCGTCGATCAGCACCGTACCGAGCTTGATCTTGCGACCGCCGGGTGCGACCCCGAACTTGCTGCGTCCGTTGAACAGCGTCTTGACCGTCGCCAGCAAGATCGCCGAGCCCGACGCCACCGCCGGGTCGCGCGGGTCGCGTGAGGTGCTCAGCCCGAGGTCAGCGGCGGCGGCCTCGACCTGGTCGACCAGGTACACCGGGTCCGGCGTCAGGTACGCGGCCGGGCCGGCCTGCTCGTTCAGCGCGCTCTTCAGCAGCATGAGCCCGACCAGCGTCTTGCCGTTCCCGGTGTTCATCTTGATCACCAGGTCACGCTCGGTGCGCCGCTCGTGCCAGGCGTCGAACACTTCCCGCTGCACATCGCGCAGGTACTCGTACCGGGACGACCTGGCCGGCAGCGCCGCGAAGATATCCCGCGGATGGATCTTGGTATCAGCGGCGGACGGCCCCGTAAGCCTGCTGAAATCCAGTCCGGGCACGGAATGCTCCTCAGCTCCGTCGCTTGCCTGTCCGCGGTGTGGGTTAGGAGCTGGTGCTGTGACGCCGGCGACCCGGCGAGCCGGTCCTTGTCCCGCGGAGGCCTCGACACTCCCGCAACCACGGTAGCCGATCACGGCCACGCCGGAACCCGACGGCGCCGGTGCGCACGCCCGGCTCCGTGGCTGCGGCGCTGCCCGGGACCGGTGAGGTGCGTGCTGGCCGCCGCGGCAGGCCAGCCCGCGCTCGGTCGCCCGGTTTCGTCGGCACCTGCGCGTAGCCTGGGAGCGTCGGCGTGCGCCGGGGCTCGTCGCGCGATCGCCAGGGGAACGGCTCGTGCCGTGACATGCCGCTTTCCTGCTGTAGTGACTCTCTTTACACGTAAATGAGGGGTGGCTCGCTGAAGAAGATCGACGCCAGCGCGCAGATCGGTGACGGCGGGATCGCGCTGATCCACCAGCAGGTCAACAAGATGGGGTTCGTCTGGCACGAGCGGAAGACCGACGCAGGGATCGACGGGGAGATCGAGCTGCGCAACCCGGTCACCGGCGAGGTCGCCAACCGGTTCATCCTCATCCAGAGCAAGGCCCGGAACCGCCGGTTCTCCGGCGAGAACGACCGCTCCTTCCACTTCATCTGCGAGCCGGCCGACATCGCCTACTGGATGGGCTCTGATGACCCGGTGCTGCTGGTCTGTTCCCACCCGCAGACCGGCGAGGCGTGGTGGATGCACGTCCAGGGCTGGTTCAGCGACCCGGCGCACCGCGCGTCGGGCCGGATCGACTTCGACAAGGGCACCCAGCGGTTCGACGCCGGCGCCGCGCAGCGCCTGCTGAACCTCGCGGATCCGCACGGCCGGGCGCACGTGCCGGCCGCCGAGTACCGCGAGGAGACGCTGACCAGCAACCTGCTCACCGTCACCATCCCTGACCTGGTGTACCGCACACCCACCCAGCTCCAGGACCCGCGCGAGATCTACGAGCGGCAGCGCGAAGCCGGCGAAGGCGCGGTCCGCCATGACTTCGTCCGGGACGGTGGACAGCTCTACACCTGGCTGCTACCCCAGGACACGACACTGGCCAGCGCCGTATCCGGCAGCCCCGTCAAGGTCAGCACCGCTCACCTGGCTGCCTCCAGCAAGCCTGCGGAGCAGCGGCTGCTGGTGCAGTTGCTCAACGTGGCGCTCCGCCAGGACGTCACGGCCGACTGCGACTGGCACAACGGGCGCAAATTCGTCTACTTCCGCGCCACCGCCGGCCTCACCCCCCGCAGGATCCGCAGCGCCAGCGGGCGGCAGCGGCTGGTGTTCAACCCGAAGTACAAGCAGAACGCGCCGGCCGATGTGAAGTACTGCCAGCACGCCGCGCTGGAGTGGCAATTCCTGCTGGCCGACGGCCAGTGGCTGTGCGCGCTCGTCCCCACCTACCACTACACCCGCGACGGGTACCGGGAGTCGTTCTACGCACCGGAGCTGCTGTCAGGCATCAAGCGGCGCGAACGCAACGCGGCGGTCTATCAGCAGACCCGGATGTGGGCCACCTACCTGCACAGCCGGAACGCAGAACCTGGGACCCGGGAGGCAATCCTCGTGTACGGGACACTCGCGGCCTATGCCGCCGACCGGGGCATCGATGACGCCGCATGGCTCGCCAAGCCCGGGGCATCCGCCGACGGGCAGCCTGGCGACGAGGACATCGACCACGACCAGGACGACGATCCGGGTGACGAACCTGCCCTGTCTGAGGTGGGAGCATGAAGCTGGCAGTCCGAGACGAGCCGCCCCTGGAATTTGCCGGCGGCGCGCGGCACGTCGACCCGCGGCACGGCATCGCTGATTACGGCCCGGCCGACGCGGCCAGCACCGCCCCGCGGACGATCCGGGCCGGCATCGTCGGCCCCCCGGCGTCCATCCAGGGGCTGCGCGGCTGGCTAGACCAGTGCCGGCAGCCGATCGCGGCCAAGGACAGCCGCCTCGGCCGCCTGTTCGTCCCGTTCCCCGGCTTCGACACCACGGCTGGGTTCCACTCCACCCTCGTCTGGGATTCCCGCCTGGAACGGCCTATCCGGGACCGGGACCTGCGGCGCCTGGAAGGCCTCAAGCCCCAGGACGCGGTCCGTGCCGCCGTCGAACTGTACGCCGCCGAACTGGAAATCCTCGATGAGGAGCCCGGCTGCAACGTCATCCTCATCGCGCGCCCGGACATGCTGCCAGACGCCCCCGAACCCGAGGCCGACCCTGCCGTACCACGGAAGAAGGCACCCGCGGCCGGCCCGGCTGACGATTTCCGCGCGCTGCTCAAGGCCACGGCCATGCGTTACAGCAGGCCCATCCAGATCATCCGCCGCACGACCTGGGACCCGGGCTTCAAACCGCCCGGCCGGGAGAAGCGGCGCCTTCAGGACGAGGCCACCCGGGCATGGAATCTGCACACCGCGGTGTACTACAAGGCCGGCGGGATACCGTGGCGGCTGCCCCGCGACCCGGCCGACATCGACACCTGCTACGTGGGCATCACTTTCTACCGCAGCAGCGACAAGCAGACGCTGCAGACCAGCATCGCCCAGGTGTTCAACCAGCGCGGCGACGGCGTCATCGTCCGCGGCGCGCCCGCCAAGGTCTCCCGCAACGACCGCCAGCCCCACCTCGCCGGCGGCGACGCGGAGTCCCTGCTCACCGAGGCGCTCCGCCGTTACCGCAGCGAGCACGGCAACCTGCCCGCCCGCGCCGTCCTCCACAAGACCTCGTCCTACACCCCCGACGAGCTCACCGGGTTCCGCACAGCAGCCGACGACGCCGACATCACCACCCTGGAAATGCTATGGCTGCCCGCCAGCGACCCGGCCCGGCTGTTCCGCCCCGCCCAGCACCCGCCGCTGCGCGGCACCCTGCTCAGCATCGACGGCAAGCGGCACGTGCTCTACACGCGGGGCAGCGTCCCCTTCTACGGCACCTACCCCGGCATGTACATCCCGTCCCCCCTCCCGTTCCGCCTGGTCGAGACCGAATCCAGCCCCGAGTACCTCGCCGACGAGATCCTCGCGCTCACCAAGATGAACTGGAACCAGACCCAGCTCGACGCACGCCAGCCCATCACCATCCGCACCGCCGACCAGGTCGGCGAGATCCTGCGCCACCTCGGACCCCACGACCGGCCCCAGGGCCGCTACGCCTTCTACATGTAGGCCGAGCGCGCTCCCCTCGTTCTCCGCTTGAACCCCGCCCCGCGAGCGCGGCGTCACCGCCCTCGGCGTGCGCGGGCACGACGGGCTGGACGAGATCACCACCCCCAGCGCCACCGACGTTTGAACTGCCGGCGGAGGCAGCATCCGCAAGGAGGTCTTCGACACCGCCCGGTTCGGGCTAGGCCGCGCCGGCCCGGCGGAACGCCGCCGATAAACGCCAAGGCCGTCCGCTCCCTCGCCACGGGCGGCCCCAGCCCCGTCCTCGACGCTGTCCTGGCCAGCCCCCCGCGGGCGCCTTCGTCGCCCGCGGACTATAAGAACGAGAGGGCTGCGAGGGCGCCGAGGAGGATGAATGGCCCGAGCGGTAGCTGGCCGGTCCGGTTTGCCCGGTGCGTGGCCAGGAGCACGCCGCCGTAGACGGCGGCCAGAGTGAACCCGGCGAGCGCGCCGACCAGCAGCGCCCGCCATCCGGCCCAGCCCACCACGAGGCCGATGCTGGCAGCGAGTTTGACGTCGCCGGGACCCATGTCGCCCGGCCTGATCAGGAACAAGACCAGGTAGGAGGCGAGGGCGGCAGCGCCAATGGCGGCGCGGGCGAGGTGGCCGGGCTGGTGCCCGGTCAGTGCGGCTGCGGCCAGGAAAGCGAGCGTGCCGGTGAAGGCTGCGGCGGTAAGCGGGTCCGGGAGGCGGTGCGCGGCCAGGTCGGTGAAGGCGAGCGGGACGGGGATCAGGGCCAGCCAGGCTAGCGCGGCCAGTTCCCACACCGATGCCGCGCGGGCGGCGACAGCCAGCGCGAGCCCGGCCGCGGCCTCAACTGCCAGGGGGTAGGGGCCGATGCGGGTCCGGCAGGCGGGGCACCGCCCGGTGACCGGCAGCACCGCGCGCCACTGCCAGCGGTCAGGCAGGATCTGGGCTGAGCAGGCTGGGCAGGTGCTGCGTGGCGGCTGCCCGGCTGTGGTGCTGCGGGCGAAGACGGTAGCCCGGATCCGCGGGCCGGCGAGCAGGCCGGCGGCTGTCCTGGCGATTATTAAGGGGAGGGTCACTCCTGCCTCTCCGCAGCGGCCTCTAGCCGCGCGACTATCTGCCCGTCACGGCGCAGCACCTCGGCGCAGTGCGCACGTAACGGTTGTCGGCACTCACCCAGCCAGGCTAACGCGGGTGTACTCCTGTCGATGCAGGCGCAGATGTCGCAGCGTTTGTGGTCAGAGTGAGCGATGGCCGGCGGCGGCCGAATGGCAGACCCAGGTCCTCGCGTGCTTCGGCGGCCAGGTCGATCAGCTCATCGATCGTCATCTCAGGTGACCGCTTCCCCTCGCTCGTGAGCTCCTGGCTGTGGACGTCCTGGCCCGGCCCCGTCTGGCCTGGGCCGGGGGCGGGCCGATCGCGGCTTCGATGGCGGCGGTGATCACGGTGTGCGGGGTGCCGTGGCTGAATACGGCCTCGTACAGGCAGACGCTGTGCGCGTCCAGGCAGTACAGCAGGGTGGCCTCGCCGGGCTGGTGGAGGACCCGGACAGTCTGCTGCCCGGTGCCGTGGTCGAGCCAGGTGGGGTTGCCGGGGCTCGGCGCGAAGCCGTGGCGTCCCAGGTATTGGCCCAGCGCTGTGGGCGTGCTGCTGCTGGTCGTCACGGTCACCTCCCGGCCGGGCGGGACATCGGGGCGGCCTTGCCGCGTGGCTTGCGGGCGTTGCCCGCTGCCCGGCGGCGAGGGCCGGGCAGTGCGGGGGCGTGGCCGGCGGGGCGGATGAGGGCGGCGACGTCTTCAGCGGATTTGCGGGCGAGCTGCGGCAGGACGCTGGTGTAGGTGTCGGCGGCGATGGTGATGGACGACAGGCCGAGGGTTTCCTGGACGACTTTCATGTCGTGCCCGGCGGCCAGCAGTAAGGTGGCGGCGCCGTGGCGCAGGTCGTGCAGGCGGATGGGCGGCAGCCCGGCGAGGTAGGCGAGCATGTGGAACGCGGCGGTGACCATGGCGGGGTGCAGCGGGTTGCCCAGTTCGTCGGTGAACTCGAACCCGGACCCGGCCCAGTCGTCCTCGGCCGCTTGTTTCTCAGCGGCTTGTTCGCGTCGCCAGGTGGCCAGGTCGGTGACGGTGTCGGTGTCGAGGGCGACGGTGCGCTCGCCGGCGTCGGATTTGGGGACGCCTTGGACGGGGTCCCAGCCGAGCTGGGTGATCTGCCAGCGGATGGTTGACAGCGCCGTGTCCAGGTCGGTGTCGGGGCGGCGCAGCCCGCAGCCCTCGCCGCGGCGCAGGCCCCGGGTGGCGAACAGCCGCCACAGGGCGTGCAGCCGGTGACGGCGGGCGGCGTCGAGGAACACCATGGTCTGGGTGGGGGTCCAGACCATGACCGGCGAGGGCCGCGGAGTGGAGATCCAGATGCCGGCCGGGCTGACCCGCCCGCCTGCCGCGCGGGCGGCGTCGTTCGCGCTGTCAGGCCCGGATCCGCTCGCCGGTCCGCACCAGGCCTTGGGCCGGACGCCCGGCGGCAACTCGGCCAGCGAGGCGACGTTGGCGGGCAGCACGCCGGGGTGCTGACGCACGTAGATGCTGACCGCAGAGCGGAGGGCGGCGCGGATCCACTGACAGGAGGCCGGGCCGACGCCCCGCACAACTCCAGCAAGCGGTTCTAAGAAACCGCAGACTTTGATCGCCAACCGGAGACGGCAGCCCGCCGTAGCGACCATCCTGCCGGTTCACGGATCGCGGACGCTGTCCGCTATATGTCCGTGCACAGCTACCAGCAGCTGAACTTCCATGGATGCGACGGGACTTAGCCCTTAGGAAAGCAGCAGCCCGCGAGTCTGGGAATCCCCAGCTCACGGGCTATTTGTGCAGGTGGTGGCAGGTGTTGTGTGCAACTGACGTAGATCGTTTACGCCGGGGTCGTTGGTGCTGCCTTCTGCCGTAGGCGTTCGTAGGGGGTCTGGCCGCCGAGGGCGCCGTGGGGCCGATGGTAGTTGTAGAAGTCCTGCCACTCGGCGAGCTTGTCGTTGAACAGCTCGGCGTCGTCGATGACGACGCCTTTGAGCTGGCGGTAGAACTCCTCACCGTCGATCCGGTGCGACCGTTCGACCTTCCCGTTCAGCCGCGGTGTGGCGGGCTTGATGTAGATGTGGCGGACGCCGCGGTCGAGCAGGTGCCAGTGGAACGCCGACTGGAATTCGGACCCGTTGTCGGTCTGGATCGTCTCGACCCGGAAGGGGAACTTGTCCAGCAGGAAGTCGGCGAACTGGATGGCGGTCTTCTGGTTGAGCCGGTCATAGATCCGCAGCACCCGCAGCCGGGTGCAGTCATCGATGGCGGTGAACTGGTAGTACTTCTTGCGGCTGGCGGTGGTGAGCGGGGCGATGAACTTGACGTCGACCTGGACGGCATGGCCGGGCATCGGCTTCTCATACCGCTTCCACTTGCGGTCGTGGCGCTTGTAGCGCTGCGAGGTCGGGAGCCTGTTCAGGTCGAGGCGCTTGAGGATCCGCCACACCCCGGACTTGCTGACCTCCACGTCGTGATAGCGCTTGAGGTACATGGAGATCTTCTCCGGCCCGAAGTGGTAGTTCGTCCGCAGGTAGATGATCTTCCCGACCACCTCGGAAGAGGTCTCGTGCGGGCAGTGCAGCGGCCGGGTGGACCGGTCGCGCAGGCCTGCTAACCCTTCGGCCTCATAGCGGCGGTACCAGATGTAGAAGACCTGCCGGCTGATCCCGTAATACCGGCAGGTCTGGGCCACGTTCCCGGTCACCTCACGGGCGTGGCGGATGATCGCCAGCCGCCTCGCGGCGTTCCGGTCAAGCTCTCGTTCGTTCACACGGGTCTCCTAGTGATCAGAGACCCCAGGTGTCAACGATGTCCGTCAGTTTTAGAGGGTGGCCCGCTCCTGGGTGTACGTACTGCTGGCCCGCTACCGCGAAGAAGGGGAGGCTGCGTTCGGGCCGCGGTCCCGGCGGCCGAAGACCTCACCGCGGGCGACCGCCCCGGGCACGGCCGAGCTGATCATCGGGATCCGGAAGGAACTGGCCGGGCAGGGCCTGGACGCCGGGCCGCACACCATCGCCTGGCACCTGGGGCAGCGCCACCAGCTGAAAGTATCCCCGGCGACCGTCAGCCGGACCCTGAGCCGCCACGGGCTGGTCGCCCCTGACCCGTCGAAGCGCCCGAAGTCGTCTTACATCCGGTTCGCCGCCGAGATGCCCAACGAGTGCTGGCAGGCTGACTTCACCCACTACCCGCTCGCCGGCGGCACCGGTACCGAGATCTTGACCTGGCTCGACGACCACTCCCGCTACGCCCTCTCGCTGACCGCCCACCACCGGGTCACCGGGCCCGCCGTGCTGCTGGCCTTCCGCGCCGCCTGCGGGCAGCACGGCGTCCCGGCCTCCACCTTGACCGACAACGGCATGGTCTTCACCACCCGCCTGTCCGGCGGGAAAGGCGGCCGCAACGCCCTGGAGCACGAGCTGCGCCGCCTCGGCGTCAAGCAGAAGAACGGCAAGCCGAACCACCCCCAGACCCAGGGGAAAGCCGAGCGCTTCCAGCAGACCATGAAAAACTGGCTCCGCGCCCAGCCCCGCCAGCCCGCCACCCTCAGCCAGCTGCAGCAGATGCTGCATATCTTCGCCAGCATCTACAACACGCGGCGGCCGCACCGGTCGCTGCCGGGCCGCGCAACCCCGGCCACTGCCTACGCCGCCCGCCCCAAGGCCAGCCCCGGCGACCGGGCCGCCGACACCCACGACCGTGTCCGCACCGACCGCATCGACACCACTGGGCTCGTCACCCTCCGCCACAACGGCCGGCTCCACCACATCGGCATCGGCCGTCCCCACGCCGGAACCCGCGTCCTGCTCCTGGTCCAGGACCTGCACATCCGCGTCATCAACGCCGGCACCGGCGAGCTCCTCCGCGAGCTCACACTCGACCCGGCCAGGAACTACCAGCCCACCGGCCGCCCATCAGGCTGGCCAAAGAAAACCACCGCGGAACTAACGTAGGGAGCGTCCGATCGTCTGTGTAAGTGATCGTGGCGGGTTTCATGGGGTGGGGATCCGGCCCTCGAAGTAGATCGTGAACGCCTGCAGGGCTTGTTTCCACCCGGAGCTGCGGATCCCGACATTCGGCCGCCGGAATTCCTCCAGGTTCCGCACCGCCAGGTAGAGGACTTTGAGGGCGGCCTGCTCGGAGGGGAACTGGCCGCGGTTGCGGGTGACCTTGCGCAGCCGGGCGTTCATCGACTCGATCAGGTTCGTCGTGTAGATGACCCGTCTGACCTCAGGCGGGAACGCCAGGAACGGCGTGAACTCGGCCCAGTGCGCCCGCCACAGCCTCACGATCGCCGGGTAGCGGCCTTCCCAGGCCGCGGCGAAGTCCTCCAGCGCGGCCGCCGCGGCGGCCTCATCGGCGGCGGTGTAGATGGGCCGCAGGCCGCGGGCCAGCGGGACCCAGTATTTGCGGGAGGCATACCGCAAGCTGGCGCGGATCAGGTGGACCACGCACAGCTGCACGACGGCCTGCGGCCAGGTCACCGAGATGGCATCGGGCAGACCGGTCAGCCCGTCGCAGCACACGATGCACACATCGCCCACGCCCCGGCTCTTGAGCTCGGACAGCACGGTGAGCCAGAACTTGGCTGAAGCGCACATGTTCGCGTGAACGTGTGCACGGTGCTGCCTGATGTTCACAGGTTGGCGAGCCGGGTGGGGTCGATGCGGTCGGCGAGGTAGGCGGTGACGGCGTCGCGGGTCATGCCGAAGGCTT
>Ga0335078_10001027_pt1 | contig 42430 bp, 38 predicted proteins | sample Lox_Sample_32_FD_206711 | JGI IMG/M metagenome (GOLD analysis project Ga0335078, IMG submission 206711) | Soil microbial communities from Loxahatchee National Wildlife Refuge, Florida, United States - Lox_Sample_3.2 | ecosystem: Environmental > Terrestrial > Soil > Wetlands | place: USA...
AATGGCGCTAGGACGGGTGTTTCAATCCACGCGCCCCATGCGGGGCGCGACGGCAAGCTCTTTTTCGCCAATCCCCGCATCTATGTTTCAATCCACGCGCCCCATGCGGGGCGCGACGATCGATTGGGAACTTTCTGATATTGGCAGAGTGGTTTCAATCCACGCGCCCCATGCGGGGCGCGACCCATGCAAATAGCCAAAGAGATCGGCCTACAACAGTTTCAATCCACGCGCCCCATGCGGGGCGCGACGTAGTTGCCGGTGTTTGATTTCTTCGCGTTCGTGTTTCAATCCACGCGCCCCATGCGGGGCGCGACGACGGCTTCATGCCCACCGCTAAGAACTCCAATCGTTTCAATCCACGCGCCCCATGCGGGGCGCGACGGGATGTGTACAGGCAGCCGTGCCAGCGCACGGTTGTTTCAATCCACGCGCCCCATGCGGGGCGCGACCAAAACGGAATGGTCGCCTTTCCATCCGTTGACAGTTTCAATCCACGCGCCCCATGCGGGGCGCGACCTCTTCGCCATCGAGCAGTTTTGTCCATGCAATGTTTCAATCCACGCGCCCCATGCGGGGCGCGACAAAATGCGTGCAACATGGGCACCACGGCGTAGTTGTTTCAATCCACGCGCCCCATGCGGGGCGCGACCAGGTTACGGTGACGGCGCTGGCGCCGGTTTGTAGTTTCAATCCACGCGCCCCATGCGGGGCGCGACGTTTACACTGTAACTCATTCTGTTCCAACGCGCTGCATCAATGATTGCGCGGACCTCACTCCAAAAAACGCGCCGGGCAACGCTTGCATCAAGGTCGCAGAGAGAAGGGTTTTGAAATCAGGAATATATGATCGGCGCGAACCTGCTTGGCATTTTATGGGCGCTTGGGGTTCGCCCGCTACTGAGGAAGGAGAGCCGGCGTCCATCAGATGAGCAATGTTCCCTCCGGATCATAGGATGGCTTAGCCCCGGAGTGTTCCACCCGATGCTTCCAGTTTGCACCCAAAAAGTAGAAACGCAAACTATCTTTTTCCGGATCAATTTCATTTAGAAGTGCGGCCCGCAACTCGACCCATTGGGCGGGTTCCAGCAAACATTCGAATACGGAAAACTGAACACGTTGGCCGTGATCCACGCACAGACGCGCAACACGGCGTAGACGCTGTTTTCCGCCGTCGTCCGATGTCGCAACATCATAGGTGATGAGGACAAGCATAAGTCACTTCCAGAAGAATGCCGGATACGCATTTAGATCACCGCGTAGATGACGGGCCAAGAGGAGCGCCTGGGTGTACGGAAGCAATCCCCAAGGACACTGCTCCAATAGAAACGGATGTTGCAGTTCCTCGCGCTTGCGTTCCTGCCAGGCCTGGATGACCTCTCGCCGCCCAGTATCGGTAAGAGTAACCGCCCCGCTGGCCGTATGTTCAAAGTGTTTGCCTTGAATCTGGCGACGATTAACGAGCGAGAGTGCAAGCCGGTCCGATACCGGCGCACGAAATTCTTCCGCCAAATCGAGGGCGAGACTTGGGCGTCCGGGACGGTCGGCGTGCAGGAAGCCGACTGCTGGGTCGAGTCCGACCGATTCCAGCGCTCCTACGGCTTCGTGAGTGAGAAGCGTATAAAGAAACGAGAGCAACGCATTGAGATTGTCGAGCGGCGGGCGGCGTGAGCGCTGGGTAAAGGTAAAGTCTTCCCTCTGGGCGAGAATGAGCGAATTGAAAACGTCGAAATAGGTACGGGCAGCATCTCCCTCGATCCCTCGCAACGTATCGACATCAAGCGTAGGATCATTCGTGAGTGTTCTCAGTGTCGATGCAAGCCGGATCGTTGCCTCTGTCAGCTTTTCCTTTTCTTCTGCTGTGGGATGTTCGCGCGCTGCGCGTAGCAGCACATTGCGCGCATTTGCAATTTTTGCGGCCACTATTGCGGTAACAATGCTGGCTGAGGCACCGGGATCGTCGGCTGTCCGGTATTGTTGCCTTCGCAAGAGTACATTGCCACGAACAGGTCCCTCCATCCGCCCCTGAAATCTCCCTTGCTCCGTGAGACAACTCACGCTTACGCCATTTTCGGCACACAGCGCAAGAAATCCGGAACTGAGCGCCACATTGCCCAAGCAGACAACAGAAGAGAGTTGCTGAATGGGTACACGCGTGAGAGTTTCCTGTTCGACGCGAACATGAATCGTCTCGCTTTCACGCGAGAGGTAGGCCCCTTGCGTACTCACATAAAGAGTATTCAGCAATCTTTTCAATGTTTTTGTCCCTCAACCGCAGCTCGGATACTGGAAAGCAGATAGCGGCCGGCATCCTTTCTCTGCTTCGGGAGGCAAACTTCAAGCAAAGAACAGTTGTCGCACTTGGGGGCGTACTCGATGATCGGCGTGAATCTCCTCCTGTAGAGATCGTGCATTCGCTCCGCCAAGCGCTCGACCTCACGCCGCAGAGTTTCGTCGAAAACCACATCCATACGGCGACGGGTGGTTCCGTAAAAAAGAGCGCCACTCGGAATCGTAAGATCGAGCATTTCCTCAAGGCACATGGCTTGCGCACAGAGTTGAATACTGTCGCTGAGATCGGCCTTTGGTTTGCCGCGTTTGTACTCAACCGGAAAAGGTTGGCGATCATGAAACTCTACGATGTCTGCCTGTCCCGATAGCCCCAGGCGAAGACTACGCAGCCGAAGCCCGCGGCAAATCCTCACACCAGGACGAGACTCCTTGCCCTCTTGATGAGCGGCTTCATGGAGGAGATTGCCTTCGGCGGTGAGGCGATTCTCTTCCCATTGCTGTTCAAGGTGAATCAAAGCCCATTGCCGCTCACAGAACACAAGGTGCTGGAGCCCGGAGAGCGGCAAGAGTTGATCCTCAGTAAACATGGTTACACGTAACGCCAGCAGCGTACGCCGGAGAGAACCTCGGCACCGTCTTCCGGGGCTGTCAATGTGTAGTCTGCAAAAAGGCGCGGGATCACAGACTCTTCCTGGTCCAATTTGATGGACTCGAAGACTTTATGCGCAGGCGCGTTGCCCAGCGCGGTGCTGTGCTCGAAAAGCCAGAGTCCGCGCACAGCCATCTCGCCTCGCGCGGCAGAGCGGTCCAGCTCGAATGCGTTTTTCAACGCTTCAATAAGCACACCAAGATCCTTTTCGGTAAAGCCTGTGTCCTTTGCAAGAAAGGGCGAGACGAAGCCGTGCATTTCGTATAGGCCATAAAGGACGCCATGCTTGCGGCCCATCTGCCCGCTGCCGGCCTTCTCCTCGCCCTCGTCCGAGGTTTGCACTTCCTGCTTAACGTCGGATGCGTTAGTGAGGGCAACGCGCGTAATGGTGTGCGCGATGCTGAAGATTGGATCGCGCGAGCGCGCAAAGGCAAACTGCACGGGGCCGCGCACCTGACCGCAGTTCCACAGTTTCGCCCCTTTGCTCCTGCCTTTGCGCCCGGCCTCGGCATCCTCTTCCTGTTCTGCCTTGCCAGTCGTCATAACAGCGCCAAAGGTTCGCACGTCGTAGAAGGTCTTACACATCCAAGTGCGGGCATCATTGATCTTCTTGCCGTCCGGTCCGATGCCCAGCGCGGAGTATGCGCGCTTCTGTTCGTTGGCCAGAATGCCGCGTTCCTTCACATAGATTTCAAATCCTGATTCTGGATGTGTGAGCGTCACGAAGTTGCGGATTTTGCGCTTGATGCAAACATCGGTGACCAGGCCGTGCCCGGTCTCAGGGTCCACGCGAGGCTGGTTGTCGGCGTCAGGATCACCGTTCGGATTTCCGTTGATTACGTCGAAGAGCAGCACAATCTCATAGCGATGCTCCAGGGGCTTATCTTGATCAAATGCCGCGCGGCTGCTCATGCTTGGTTCTCCTCAGTGGCTGGCTCGATTGAAGTTGGAATGCGCTCGACTTCTTGTGCAGACTTTTTGAACCGGTCCGCGCGTTGATGGAAGTAACCCAATGCAAACCGTCCCTGCTGTTCAATGCTCAGCGTGGGGCGAAAGCCGTTGGCTCCGTCCAGTCCATCCAGAACCTCAGTGATCTGCTTGCCGAAGAAGTCAGCGTAAGACGCTGTCTTGAGGTGATTCTGCGCAAGCGTGAGCAGTCGCGGAAAGACGGTTGCGGGGCGAGTGGAAGCTGCGGCATAGAAGCGATCCACGATGGTGCTGTTGGGTTTTCTTCCGCTGTGGTAGTTGATCTGCAGTGCCTCCAGGACAGCCAGCAATCGCCCGTAACGATAGGCTGCATCTGGAGAGCTGGAATCAAGTGACATGGGAACATCCCTCCCTTTACGTTGAAAGTAAAGATGGAGCAGCGCTGCCTGCGGCCGCGTCACATCGCGTTCGGCGCGACAGCGGCTAACTGCGGCTGCAAGAAACCGATTGGACAATGGCTTGCCAAGAACAGCCGAGAGAAAGACCTCGGCGGCCAACCCCGGAGGCAGGCTATCCAGCTTGCCCCGCACGGCAAGTGAACGAACGAGAACGAAGATTGGCGCGGGCTTTTCCGTATATCCCGCTGCCTCAATACACTCGAAATAGCTCCTTACCTGCTCAGCAACCTGCTCTACCGTACTGGTATGCATACCCCTCACCGCCGCACGGCCCTGTGCGCCCGTGAGGATCAGGCAGTAGAAACGAGCATTTGAGAATGCCGGCCGTTCGCCCTTCCATGCAGACTGCAAGATGGCCTTTACTGTCGAGGGATCATCGTTGTTCAGCCACCAAAGCACCCCAGTCAAATCAGAGGACTGCTCATCCCAAAACACAGCGGTTGTATCGTTGCTCAGTCGAACGCTCTGTTGCGGAAATGTGCCGTCGCCATCAGGGCGCGGGTACTTGTCACTGAGACAGCGCCGCAGCGCATTCACATACGCCACCATGCAGGCGCGGCAGACAGGAGCGTTGTCGTTTCCGCTGAGACCGTGCTTTTCAAACGCCCGCTCATTGAATGAGATCAACGGAACGCCGGACGTAACCGCGCCGGGCAGCTTAAGGCTGTCATGGATACGCGCGGGCACTTTGAACCGTCCGCAAATCAGGCATTGCCGCTCTTCGACTCCTACATCTTCGCTCCGAGTTGCCCACCAATTCCTAACCGGCGGTGACTCGTGTAGAAAATCACCACGGAGACGAAACGCGATCCACTCGTTCGAAGCAAATCGGCGCGTTTGCAAATCCGCTGCTGCCTTGCTACGCTGTTCGTCATTTTCAAGGAAGGCAATGGTGGCATTCAGGATAGGACTGTCCACTGCCGTTTTCGCTTTCAGCAGCAAATCGAGAAATGATCGCCGGTACGTTTCCATAGGAATTTTTTTCGCATCGATGCCCTCCGGCTGAATTCCAAGGACGTATTGTGCGTTATCCACCAGAAACTCCGGCTTGGTTACTTGACCGGGGCGCACCGTTCGGCGCGGAACGGACATGCGCTTGAATTCCTGCCTCGGTTTGCGCTTGCCCTCCTCTGGCAACGTGTAGGCGGTATCCGTGAGAGGGGTGCGGAGCTGCCCCTGCTCGTCAATATCGATGATCCAGCGCACGGGGACGCTTTGAAACGCCGGTTGATCGATCAATCTCTCCCGCTCGGCCAATGCACACAGAGATTCCAGAATCATGCGGTCACCGCCTCTTCCCAGGCAGGCACCTGCATCAAGCCTTTTTCCAGACGCGCCCGAAAAAAGCGCGGACGGCGGTCTGCGCCATAATCCATGTCGTGCAGCATCCAGCCCAACTCCCTGGTTTCATCAATTGCGCCTGGGACCGCATCCGCCGCTTCCACATACGCGGGAAACTCTCGGCAGCCGAGATAGGGCTGGTAGATGTGTTGACCGCCTCGCAACCTGCGCTCGAACATGGCGTGGAACTTGGAGAGGTTGTCTTCGGCTCCTGCGCGCGCCGTCATGGTAATTGAAGCATCGACTACGTAGTCCACGTCTTTCAGAGCAACAGTATTCCTCTGCGTGCGATCCTCATCGGCGAAGTAATCGCGCAGAGCAGTTCTGCCATTTGCAGCCGAAGTGGCATCGTTAGTTGAAACGCGCTTGTTCACCTCGTTGCGACGAAATTCGGTCCACTTAATCTCGCTCAGGACATGCACGGCATGAATTTGCCAGAGAATGGCCGGCTTCCACAGCACGGCCTCAAGAACGCCGCGCGCCGCCGAGGGCGTAATGACTTCGTAGGAGAGGCGTTCCGTGGAAAACTCGGGCCGCGTAAAGCAGGCCAAAGACCCGCGGATGCGGACGTGGAAATTGGAGGTGTCCATGGGATACTCCGCTCGGTTGCAAGCAGCTTAGCGCCGTGATTGTCCGACAAAATGGAGAATCGACCAGAATGGTGATTTCGGAATCAAACCGGGTATTAGGGAAATAGGGTCACCGCTTCGGAACCTTCCTTCTACGCAGGGAGGTTGGGCGGGTGCTAAAATTAACTAGCACCCGCTTGGTTGTGATCTAGTGGGTGGCCACCGCTGCGGTTTTGAGTAGCGGTATTATCACGCTCCGGGCAAGAAGAGGGAGCCACCCCATCAGGGGAGCTTCGCTTTCCCATTCGGCACGTGTGGACACCTCCTTCACGTAAAGGAGTCTATGGTTGGTCGCCATAATCCTCATTCTGAGGAGGAAGTCCCCCTAATGTCAAATTTCTATAAAGATCAACGTTGACTTTATAGTTTCAATCCACAGTTGCCTGTGGAACCACTATACCCGATTACGCCATCAACGTCGATGGCTCCGCTTCCACAGCCTGCCAACTGAGCCCGAAACGTTCGGAGTACGGAGACGGCTGCACGTTGCCCGGAATCACCCAAAGCGTCTCCTGAAAAGAAGGGGCTTCTGTCTCGGTCCTTGCGAAAAGAGGCTCCAGATACCCGTCGCGACGCAATCTGCGAAATTCCTGTTCGTAGAGCGTTACAGTGTAGCGTTGAATGCCGCGCAACCCGTCGCGCGAAGGCCCGATTTGGCGCAGCGCCTTGGCGCGCTCCCACCCCTCGTCATGCGGCACAATCACCGTCGCCCCAGGCTGATCGATCATCTTGAACCGTCTAGCTGACTCGGGAAAGTCCTGACTGCGTTCGCTCGTCAAAACTTGACCCTCATCAGACTCCCGTGTCTGCAAAATCTCCTTTGTATAAAGCGGGAAGATATCCGGATCGTGGAGATCGATTCGACCGTCTTGATAGAACCCAAGCGCGATATTGAGGCCCGCTCGAAGCGAACCGGCAGGCGGTTGCGTTGGCGCTCGAAACACAATGAATCGTCCAGGAACTGGTGCATACTCACGATTGCATCGGCCTGCGGCCTGTGCGAGAGTTTCCAACCCGGCGAAGGCGCGAAATACGACTGGAAAGTCAATATCGACGCCAGCCTCAACTAGTTGGGTCGCCACCACGCGACAAGGGTCCCCGCTGGCGAGAAGGCCCCGCACTTGCTCAAGTACATCCAGCCTGTGCGCGGCACACATCCTGGCCGAAAGGTGGATGCAGTCTGGCCCGAGCATTCGCGCCAGGTCTTCCGCGTCGCGGCGCGCATGAACGATCACCAAGACTCGTTCGTGCTGGAGTACCTCGCTTGTAACAGATTGCCAATCGACAGCCACGTCTGGGCTCCCCAGCCACTCAAGCTGAAATCGATCCTTCATTACCTCATAAAGTCGTCTGGGTTCGGGAACGATCTCGCGATCCTTTCCCTCCTCGCGCAGCAGCGGTTGAGTTGCCGTCATCGAAACGACGCTCGTCCGAAAATGAACGGTGAGATTCTTGAGCGCAAGCAGAATTGGATCGAGCATTCCAAATGGAAAGGTTTGGACCTCATCCAACAGCACAACGCTACTCGCGATGCGGTGCAGCTTGCGGCACGGACGTTTGTGGTTGGCATAAAGCGTCTCAAAGAACTGCACGCTTGTTGTGACGATGATCGGAGCATCCCAGTTCTCGCAGGCCTGCCGATGCTGCTGCGACTCCCCGCCGGGATCGAGCGAACTGTGGTGTTCAATCACCGCATCCTTGGCAACCTCATCGAAGATTGTCCGATAAGTCCGCACGGTCTGCTCAAGAATGCTGGTGTACGGAATCACAACGATGATCCGCTTGAGCCCGTGAAGAAGCGCATGGCGAACCGCAAAGCGCAATCCGCTTAACGTCTTTCCTCCGCCCGTGGGAACCGTCAACCGGAATGCGCCGGGAGTCATTTCAGCCGCGGCATAACAGGCGTCGGAGACATCGGCGCGCATCCCGGCCAATACTGCGGCCCGCCCTTCGAGGGCGCTGCTCCGCCTGCACTTCGTTTGCAAGTGCTCTTCAAGTCTGTCTGCGAGCAGCTTTAGCGAGACGGCCGCTTTCTCGCGCTCTCGCCCTTTATCCCAGGCCTCCGTCGCAAGCATGTCAGCATCAACCAGCGCGGAGAAAAGCATTCTCGTACCGAGGGCAAACGCTTCCCAGCCATCAGCCCAGGATGGCAGCCCCTGAGGGAGAATTCCTTTGAGCATCTCGATAGGCATTCCGCCATGCACCGCATCTTCAAGCCGGCGATTCGCGGTTTGCAGACCGGCGCTCAGGCCAGCCTTATCGCGTAGTGCGCCGTGATGGGCAGCAATCGGACGAGCCAAGAGTTGCCCGACACTGGCCACACAAATCTTCGCCGCAAACAAGGCACCTACGATGGAATGAGGAACACCGTTAGGCTTTGTTTCGTCATACGCCTCGCTATCACTCCGAAGGTATCGCTGAAATGCCGGTTGATACTTTCCCGCGTCGTGCAACCATCCCAGCGCCTGTCCAAAGCCCGGAGCAAATCCTTCGCAAAACGATTCTGCTAGAGCCGCCACTTCCTGCGCATGTGCTTCTAACGGCTCCCACTCACTTGGAGGCCGATCTGGGCGGGTATGCGCGTAGATGACCATAGCTGGCTGCCATTTTACCGGAAGCTCGATAGAAGCGCCTTGCGGGACGCCCGCTTATTGATCTTGAAGGCTTTCAGAACCGGAGTACCTGTCATGCTGTAAACGAAACATTATAAATAAGAAGCGCTGAGATCGTGGGATTCATCCCCCGCGCGTCGTAACCCCTGAAACCGCCGGATTCCCAAGCAGCGTCACGCCAAGAAACGTAGATTCCCGCCGATTGCCCCAGCCTTTTTTTTCAACATCGAGGTATTCGGCGGAAGTCTTTCCGCTTGCTGCATGAATGCGCCATATCGCGCCTCGATCTTGTCGGCAAGCACAAATAAGGCGCTGACGCTACAACGATCTCCGCCGTGAGTTGTGCAAAAAATGATTCTCACTTCCCGCGCGAACCAGGGCCATCGATCGTTGGCAATAACTCATCCCATTGCTTTCCTCTCGCTCATTTCCGCTTTCGCGGTTGCCGCAACTGCCAAGCGATGACCGCAATAGCGACCAGGGAAAACTGCTCCCACATGGACATGGCCGACCAGACGCCTGCGAGGATACCGGGAGCCAACATCAGTACGATAACGATTCCCAAGATAGCTCCTATGCGGTTTACTGCGTCGGCGCGCTTCACGATGCCGAGCATGATGCCGAATGCGGTCAGAATGAGCGCGATAATTGCGAGCGATCCGACAAAGGCAATCCACCCCCGCATGAAGTTCGATCCGCTCATTTTGCACTACTCCTTTCTCCCCGCAAATGCACTATTGCTTCCCGCCAAAACAGCCATGCTCCACATCGGCCAGAATGCCCGCGCCATCGAATCGGATTTCTGCATGCTCACCGGCCGTGACAAAGTAAGCTGTCCAGAACGCCTGCACCGCCTCTTTACGCTGCGGCGCGAGCGGAGCAAAGTCGCTGCTTTCAAGGCGACCGAGACAAAGAGATGCGCCTTGCAATGCAAAACCGCGCCTCTCACGGAGACGCACGCCAAGTTCACGGGCGCTCGTTGAATTGGCCAGTGATCCGGCCGAGACGAAACGGTAGGTGCCGTCGTCTTCGAGAAAATCGCTCACGACAACGAGTTTGCGGTTCATTCCATCGGGCAGTAAGCCGAACTCTTGCCGGGCGGCGTCGAGTGCGCCGAGGATGTCGGTGCGGGACCGATACGGATCGAGCGATGCTGACCAGGCGGCGAATTGCTTTTGTGCCTCCGACTGGAAGTGCCGGAGATCCGTGTCATAGGGCTCGCGCTCGGTGGGGGCTGTAAGGCGCAGAACTCTTCCCCCGGCGTCGTTTTGGGCGTCGCCGGTGATCGGGATGAGGATCAACCGGTCTCCGCGCTGCATGTGGACAATCTGGTGCTGGACGGCATCGAGAGCGGCCTTCTCTGCGCGGGGCGTGATGCTAAGGCTCGTGTCGATGACCTCGATGGTTGCTTCCGGGGCGCGGTGAGAGCAGCCTGCCAGCAGAAACAATAGGGTGATGGCAGCATAGCGTGCAGTGTTAATCGGGGTCATTGATTTTCTCCCTTCGGATCGTCTCCCTTGGTCAAAAGGCGTTGCTGTGGCGGTGGCAGTTCACGCGGCGGGGGCGCGTCGGGGATGACCGCGAACCTCGTGGCCTCCTGCGCAAGGTAGCGCTCATGGTTCGGGTGGTGACGGCGATGGTTGAAGTACACGAAGAGCGCCGTCCCTACCACTACGGGAATGCCTATTAGTTCAGGGAACAGCGCGACGGGAAGAAGAAATGCGAGGAGGCTGGCGCATACGCCGCCGATGGCGCTCTTCCGCACGACCGATGCGAGTGTTTCCTTGCGCGCGCCGTTACGCAGTCCGCGTTCATAGAACTGGTTGAAGATTGCCCGCCATTCCTGGCACTCCGCCTGTTTCCGCTTGTCAAATTCATCGAGATGTTCCTGTTCGGTTTGAACGTCGCGGGCAAGCTGGATTTCGGCGGTGCGGAGCGTCTCGAACTGCTCGCGAACCCGCCGCCATGTCCGGGCACGCGACACCTCAGTCCATCCATAGTGCAGTGCGGCGGCTCCGATGACCGGCGTCACAAGCGTGATGAAGATGTAGAATATCGACGCGAGAACCGGGTGCGCTGCAAGGAATTGTCCCAAAGGATTCCCAGCAAGACCAGCGGCAAACCTGAGCTGATAGCCGCGCAGCAGCCCCCAGACCACCAGGCTTATGACGCCCACGCCCCCGACGGCGATGGCCATCAGCCGCTTTGGTAAGGAGTTTTTTGCTTCTATATATAGGATGCCGGTCAAGTCGAAGTATGCAGTACAGAGCGCCGCCATGCCTGCGGCGCCTAAATATTGAAACAGCGAATTAGCAATGTTCAGAATATCCATCGTCGGCGCAAGAAACAGCGTGTCGAGCGTGAGTGCGAAGAGGGCTAGGCAAGTCATGAGGATCGCATGGAAGTAAGGTGGCGGCGTATCGCCGAGTTCCTTCCGGATGCGAGCCCAGAGAGCCTCGGCCTCGGGTTTCTCCTTGCGGGCCTGTTGGAGCTTGGCTTCAAGGGCATGCAACGCGCGCAAAGGCTCTTGTTTTTCTTCCGACGCTTCCTGCGCGAGACGCGCCTCAATCTCTTCGACGGCCGATTCGCGATTGACGCCATGCGCGCCGAGGTAGAAGGCCAGCGCATCAAGTCGGCGCGGTTTCAGATTCTTGTTGCTCCGCTTGCGAGGAGACGATTTCATAAGTTCCTCCGTATGAGTATGAAAAAGAGGAGCTGTCACATACGGACAACTCCTCTGCCGTTACTGCGCTTCGAGCACCTTGCGGGCCTGCTGCAGTTTGGCAAGCTCGCGCTCTTCGTGGGCGAGGCCTTCGCGCAGTTCGGCAACGCGGCTCTCCTGTTTGCCGATCTGTTCGAGGACGACCTCGACCGTGGTTTTCTTGACCCAGGACTTGCGGCCTGAAGTCTCCGGTACGGGTGCTGCTTTTGCTGGTGTCATAACGCTCCTTATGCGTGTATGGGTTGGTTGTGAAGTTGCTGTGCGCCTGCTAGGAAAGCAGGAGCAGGATGGCGCGCATGGTGGCAAGCTCGCGTTCGAAGCCATCGAGGCCTCCGAGCGCGGCTCGGTGTTGACCGGCGTCGAGATCGTCCGAAACGGCCGCGAGCCGGGCGAGAAGCTCACCGTTGATTTGCTGTGCCCGGCGGAGGATGCGCACACGCAGCGCGGCATCATCGTCAGGCGGGAGATTCTGTAGATGTGGATTGCTCATGGGTGCCTTCCGTGGTTGGCGGTGTAGGTTGTGGTTTGGGTTCGGGAGCAGGCAGGTTCTCCTGCCCCAGGTATGCGGCCTGTGCGTCGAGCCAGATTTCGAGCTTCCGGATGGCGTCCTTCAGCTCGGCAAGGCCGACTTGGCTATAGCGGTCGTTCATGTCGCGGGAGTGCTGCGACGAGTGGCCGACGATCTCCCGGCGGACTTCCTGCATGACACCGGCAAGCATCATGCGGCTATTCGCCGTGTGCCTCAGGTCGTGAAAACGGAAGTGGCGAAGCCCCGAGCGCCGGAGGCTTGCGGCCCACGCCGTCTTCACGATCTTGATGGGGTTGTTGTCGTACGTGAACACGATGCCCTGGTCTTTACGGATGGACAGGAGCATCTCGTACACCCGAGTGGTGAGCGGAACAATGCGGGATTCGCCCTGGGCGGTCTTAGAACGGGTGACGTGGAGAAGCCGGTTGTCGAAGTCCACGTCCTCCCACCGCTGGCCGAGGATCTCGCTTCTGCGCATCCCGGTGTCGAGCGCGCAGAGGATGATCTGCCGGAGATGAACCGGCGCATAAGCAATGAGTAGCCGTTCCTCGCGGACGCTCATGACCGGGCGCTTTGTCCTCCGTTCGCGCTCCATGTGGACGCGCCCGAGAGGATTCGCGGGGACGATTCCTTCCTCGACTGCCCAGTTCGAGAGCCGGCGAAGGACGGAGAGGTCGCGGTTCACGGTTGCGGGTTTGAGCGATGGTTTCTCGGCACAGCGCTCCTGCCGGTATTTCCGCGTGAGCGACCGATTGAGGTCGCGCATGGGAATCTCACCGAAGAACGGCAGAAGGTGCGTGAAGCGGTCGAGGTGATACGGCGTGGCGAGGCCTTCGGCGATGAACCGGGCCGCAACCGCGCCAACGGTGATGTCGAGGTCGATGGTAGGAAGCCGGTGGCGTCTATTCTCAAGTTCCTCCCGGCGTGCAGCCTCGATGCGCTCTGCCTTGCGCCGGTTCGAGGTTCCGGTAGACTCGCACACGCGTTCGCCGTGAGAGAAGATCGAGTACCACCAGATCGAATTGCGCTTGTAGAGCGACATGGCTGTTACATGCCTCCTGTCTTTTGGCGTTCGAGTATCCAGCGCACGACCTGCGTGCGGTAGAAGGTCAATTTGCCCAAAGGACCGGACCTCAAGTGCGGCAGGCCCTTCGGCAGATACGAGTGGCGCACCGTCCAGGCCGAGCACCCGATGAGCGAGGCCACTTCGCGGATCGAAAGCGGCTCGCCAAGGGTGTCGTCAAGGTGCGGGTAACGCTGCGGGTAGCCGTGCCCTGGGCTATCGGGCGGAAACCTCACAGAATCCAAGGACTTCTCGCCATTGCCGAAACCTGCCTTATATCTCTCTTCCGCATGCGCGCCTTCAGTCGTCATCGCGGTGTCTCCTTTTGACCCAGAAGTCCCGGATTGCTTCCTGAATCCAGTCGGGCAGCTTCGTCCAGAGTCCCCAGAGCACAGCAAGAAGAAGGCCTGAAGCGATCAGAAACTGCTGCACCTGAGCCGACCGGGCGAGGGCTATGAGGAACGAGAGCGTGGCGTAGAACAGGAGGAGCCCAATCGCCAGCCTTGTCATCAATGCCAGCAGCCGGATTCCGGCAGGAATGTGCGGCTGCGGTTTTGAGAGGTCCTTGCTGCCGCATGCCGAGCAGACTTCTGCGCCGCGCGGGTTCACATGGTGGCGCGGGCAGAGCTTCACGTCGTACGTGCAGCCGCATTTGCCGCAGTACTTCGGGTCTCCGGAGGTCATCGCGCCGCAGGCAAAGCAATATTTCATGGGAGTTGCTCGATGAGAGGTTGATAGGTTTCACCTTCGGGCCTCAGCCACACGGGGCCGAAGAAGTTTTCGCCGCGCGCGTCGTCGAGCGTCGTGAACCAGAAGATTTTCTTGGTCACCTCGGCCACCGCCTCGCGGATCGAGAGCATCCGGCGCTTGGAATCGACGAGAACGAGCACGCGGAACTGAGCCTGATGGAACTTGTGCTGGTAAACGCCCGAGAGCGCGAGCTCGAAGTAGTGCTTCGCCTTCGCGGTCCAAACGGCGAGCCTCTCGTGACCGAGGTCCACTTCAATGAAGGCCGCCACGATGCCGGACGGGGTTTTCAATTCCACGTACCCATCCGGGATGAGCTTGATCTGCGGCGTGACAGGTTCAAAGAACAGCTGCCACTTCAGGAACTCGCCGCCCTGCGGCAACTTGCCGAATTTCAGGTGGCAGTAGAGGGTGTTAACCGCCAGCTGGTGATGCACGAAGAAATCGGCAACGAGCACCTGATCCTGGCGGCGGCGCGGTCCCCGCGCGGGCATGCCGATGAGCTGTCCACCTTTGGCCGAGAGAGCATAGAGCGCTCTCTGTCCCGGCCCATTTCCCAGGCGGAATCGGCGAAGCAGTCCCGCACGGGTGAGGGCGAGCAGGCGGGCGTTGATCCGGGTGACCGAAGTGAATCCGGCTGCAACTTTGAGAAGGTCGCGGTCCGAGACACGCATGTTGCCGGCCTCCTCAAGCACAACGCAATCGCGGGGAACGATGACCATCCCGCGCGGCCGGCCGTTCTTTTGCCTAATTCCATTCATGGAGTGCCTCTTGGGTTTGCGTGCGCAGGGCCGCATGCCGCGCGGCGATTTCCCTTTCGATCTCGGTGCGAGGGTGCGCATGTGCCTCCCGCGAGCGCCGAAGAAGGTCCGAGTAGCTTCGGGCTGCGTCCTCAACCGTGGGAACCACGAGTTCCCGCCAAGGCTCGCTCCCGCTCTTCATCACGAAGTGGCGCGTGGGAAGGTTCTTGAGCCGTTCGGCAAGCGACTTGCCGCCGTCAAGCATCGCCGCGACATTTGCGGCGTCTGTGCTCGATAACTGGAAGAAGGCGTGGGTGCTAATCGAGAAGATGGCAGAGCGCATCGACGGCGGGTACTGGTCGATATACTGATTCGCCCCGACGATGCTCACGCCGAATTTTCGCGCTTCCGAGAATGTCGTTTCGACGTCTGTCGATTGCGAGACCAAATTCTGCAGCTCATCGAGGTACAAGGTGAAGAGCGACCGCCGCTCCCGTCCGAAGATCGCGTTCTTGCCGACCGTGAAGAGCAGGCTTGCCAGCGTGAGCGCCTGTGCGCCGTGTCTGCCCTTTTCGAGATGGGCGATCACCCAGGTATTGCCGTCCATTGCTTCCTTGAAGGAAAAGGTGGATTTCGACTGCCCGACGATGTGGCGGAACCGGGCATCGCTCGTGAAGGCGCTGACCTTGTTGAGAATCGGCTCCCGCATGACCGCCTGCTGCTGGGGGCTCGCCGCACCATACCTGTGCTCGAAGTACGAGCGAACTTCCGCATTCCTCACGTTGCGCAAGAGCGCCGTGCGGATACCGGCATCGGTGAGCAGCGGTTCGAGTTCGAGGATGGTGAGGCCGTTCTCGGAGAGGACAAACAGGCCGTTCCGCAGGAGCTCATCCGTGCGCGCGCCGAAGTGATCGAGTCCCCACCGCTGCCGCAGAAGTTCCGCAAACTCTGCCAGGCGCGCGAAATCGGCTTCCCGGTCTTCGAGCGGATTGAATCCGACCGAGGCCTCGCGGTCAGAAAGCGAGATCACGATGACGCGCTGGCTCAAGTCCGTGCGCTGCCGCTTCTCCTCTGCGGCGATTGCGCGGAGGAGAAACGGTGTCGCATCGCCGTGAAGGTCGAGGAAGAAGAATCCGCGCCCTGCGGCTATGTCCTGGAGACAGAGTGATTTGAGGAAAGAGCTCTTGCCGGTTCCCGTCTTGCCGATCACGCCGATATGCATGGTCCGGCGCGTCTGGCTGATCGTGACTTTTTGGTTCGTAACCCGATCTTCGACCACGCGCTGGCCGAGTAGCGTTCCACCGCGAGAATCACGCTCCCGCGACCGGCGACCTGTCTGGAGCCGATTCCACCATCCGACGATCAGTTCTTCGAGAAAGTTCAACATGGCGTGAGTATGCGAGGAGGGTGAACAGAATCGGTAACAAGGTGGACAGAGAGGCCCATCGCGATCACGAAAATTCAACAGCTTACGCCGCAAATTAACGTGCGAGATTTTTGTTGACCTGTTTCTGAGGGGTCTCAGAAGTTCGTGATGAGCAATTCGCGGAACCGGCGACCGGCGACCTTCTGCGCGGTATAGGGCATCTCGATTGCGCGCATGCGGAAGGGACCGAAAATCTCCCGGACCTCCGGCACATCGTTCAACGACAGCACGAACTTCCCGTCGATCTTGCCCAGCCGCTCGGCCAGGGTGCGGAAGTCCTCCGGCGCGAAGTTGAACTTGTAGTGCTTGACGCCAAAATATGGCGGGTCCGCGAAAAAGCACGTCTCCTTGCTGTCGTACTTTGCGAGTACCTTCTCGTACGGCAGGCATTCGAGCCACACCCGCGCAAGCCGGTGATGCGTTTCCTCGATCAGCTCCGGCAGGCGTTCGGGATTAAGGCCTGGCGGATTGACTATGCCGGTGCGGAAGTTTTGTTTTGTCACTCGCCCGGCATAACTCGTCTTTTGCAAGAAGAGAAAGCGGGCCGCGCGCTGAACATCGGTGAGCGATTCCGGGTCCGTCGCCTTGAGCAGCTCGTAGTACCTGCGGCTCACAATCGTGAAGCGCATGTAGCGGATCAGCTCTTCGAAATGGCGCTGGACGACTTTGTAGAAGCCGATCAGCTCCCCGTCCAGGTCATTCAGAATTTCTACCGGGGACGGCTCCTTCGCGAAAAAAACCTGTGCGCCTCCCGCAAAGATTTCCGCGAACGTGCGGTGCTTTGGCAACAGCGCCACGATCTGCTTCGCCACGGCGCGTTTCCCGCCGATGTACGCCAAGGGTCCACGCATGATGAAAGATGAGGAAGTCGAGAAGGTGTTTACGGCACTTTGCATCGACCTTTTGGAGTGCAAAGCGCGTTCTGTCTCACGTGACCGGCAGAGCGCCGGGATGAGAAAGGGTGGGCCGCTCGTGCATTGGAGCGCGGATGGGAGGTGGAGCCGGAAATATACACAGCACCAACCAGCCGTGCGTTCGCTCTTCTCATGCGGCTGGCACCCGCCGAGCGGCCCAGCGTGAATCCTACCCTGTGGGCAGACAAATGATAGGCGGTGAAACGTGCGGCGATGCAGCCGCTTTTTCTCCGCCCAACCTGATAGGCTGAACTGACTAATGTCGGGCTTAGAGGGCTGGCATTATAAACAGTGCAGATACAGATCTCATTGAGAGCGCCTGCTTTGGCGGGAATAACCCGACATTGACAGAACGCCTGGGGTTGTTATGATCACGAAGGCTGCTTGGATACCACCTTCTCTTCGCACATTACTCTCAATTCCGCGCCGGGTCGCGATCCTGGCTGGCTCCGGAATTTCCATCGCTTCCGGCCTTCCCTCCGGAATGGAGTTTAATGCCCAATTGATATCGGCCCTCAGCAGAAATCTGAGTTCGAGACGAGATCTTGCACATTGCCTCATCACAAAGGATCAGACGACAGGAGTTCGCTTTGAACAAATCATAGAATGCCTATCGGTGTGTACACCTGATTGGACCGACGTATTTGATATCTTCGATGGTTTGGTGTTTCCCAATGAGCTTCACCGCTGGGCGGCGACGGCGCTAGCAAAAGGTAGCGCGGTATTCACGACGAATTTTGACAGCCTGATCGAAGCGGCTTTTGGATCGCTCCGCGCGCAGGGAGCTCGCCCACTGCGTGCGGTCTTCGAAGAAGGAGTTTCCGGGTCAGCGGAGACATCATTTGATGACTGCCTGCGGAGCCCATATACCCCTTGTTTGTACAAGCTTCACGGCAGCATCCGCCGTCTTGTGGCCACCAATTCCAACGAATTGACGCTCAAGGCAACAGATCGTTCGTCCATTCGAGCGATCCTAACGCGGATCGGCGACCGAACCGCACGATTCGGTCTGCCGCCTGCGTCTTCGGCAGTATTTACAAATCAACTGCGTAATCGGTTACTTCTTGTGCTTGGATATTCTGGTCTGGACGACTTCGATGTGCTGCCGACCCTCTCAGCGCATGCGGGTGATCTAAAGGGAGTGATTTGGATTGCGCACAGAAACCAACCTGCCGCACTGTCGAGATCAAACCTCAGCATCCCGAAAGCACTTCGGCTGGCGTTAAAACGAGCCTCGGTCCCAATGTTTGTAATCAAGGGCTGCACCCATGAAATCGTACAGCTACCCAAAATGGATTTACCGAACCAACTTCGCACAACCTCAAAACCCATAAAGGACATCTTCCCATGGCTTTGCCAAATTGACCGTCCCGAGCGAGAGTTGCTCATCGGAATGATCTTTGAGGCGGCGAACGATCCTCGACATGCCCTCATAAGTTATCAAAATGCCGTTCAACTTTCGCTTCGGGGTAGGTCTTATGGATTGCTTTCTATTGCAAGGAGGAGGGTCGCCAACGTCCTCGCATCTCAATCAGAGTATCGAAAGGCATTCGCCGCAATAAAAGTATCAATTAAAGCGGACCGGTCGCGTGATCAAAATGCCTTGGCGGATGACTATTCTCTTGCATCCGATATCTACTGGAGACGTGGACGATACGACGTCGCGCTTAAATTTGCAACCGATGCCTATCGCATTCATCGGCGACTGCCATCAGCCGAAGGAGCGGCCAACGATCTTACGCGTATGGCGAACGTGCATTGGATGAAGGGCGCTCTCAACGATGCCGCCCGGCTGGAACGCGCGGCGATCCGAACGAATCGCAGGCTGAATCGCAAGCTCGAAGTTGCGCGCGGGTTAATTACACTCGGCTCTATCCTACGGTCTAAGGCGAGATATGATGAGGCCCTAACGGCGCTTCAGGAGGCGAAAGACCTTCATTCGACTTTGCGGGATGAGATTGGGCTTGCATCCACGTTGAATAATCTGGGAAGCGTCTATCTCGATATGGGAGACTTAACTACCGCGCGCCGGTATTACGTGCAAGCCCGCGATTTGAACGAGAAGCTTGGTGTCTCGGACCATATGGCCACAAACATCGGCAATATCGGAATCGTTTGCCGCAAGCGCGGTCAATACAGCAAGGCACTTGCGTATTATCAGCACGCACTCAGAATCAACACCGAAATAGGTGCAGTCGTCGGACAGATTCGAGACATGGGTAACATTGGCGTGGCCTACATTGAGCTGAATAGGCTGGACCGCGCCGAGGAATGGCTGAAGAGGTCGTTGCGTCTGAGCCGCCGACTTGGCAGGGCAGAGAATGAAGCAGTGCAACTGCAAAATCTCGGGATAGTCGCTCGAATGCGCGGCCGCTATCAAAAGGCAACTTCACTTTTTAACCAAGCGCTTGCGATTAACCGGTCATTGGGTCGGCCGCTTGGAATCTCCGACATGCTGCAAGAACGAGGGAGGGTCTATATGGCTGAGGGGTGGTATTCAAACGCCCGACTTATGTTTATGCGTGCATACCACATCGCTGAAGCGAGGAGAATCAGAGAGGGAGTTGCAGTCATTGCCCGAGATCTGGCGCGCGTGTTTGAGGCGGAAGGGAACAAAAAGCAGGCTGGGCGCTTTGGTTATATAAGCCTCAGGGCGTTCAAACGGCTACAGCGGGCTAAGGATGTTCAACAGCTCCATCGTTTCTTGAAGGCCCTCGCTTGAAGAACTGTAAGGATAGGTAATCTGTTGCGCCCTTATATCCAATCGGCTCGTTCCGGATATATGCAGCGTGTATATTTCTCGAATGACCGATCTGCCTCCCTGGGTCGCCATTTCGTGATTTACGAGTTCAGGGTATCAAACAGAAATCCGAGCGCTACCCGAAGAGACTGAATGCCTTGTTACGCCCCTATGCCTGCCTGCCGTATCGAACGAGGACTTTCTAACGGCGCGTGGTGACTCCATGAAGCGTGGGCACAGAGCACATCTGACAACCTACTCTTTGTCCGCGGGAGTCGTACAATGAACGCGAGAGATCATCTTTTATCCGAGTTTAGCTCGATGAAATCATAGCCCGTTCTCGCGACATCACCGGAGGACGTCAACTATGCCGCTCTCCCGAATGGAGCATCTTCTTGCAGGATTTCTTTCACTCGCGCCGCGAGGAGCAGCGATTCTTCTGTTTGCTCGGCGAAAAAGGTGCGAACATCCTTCACGAAGGCCCGCAAGTCGGAAAGATCAGCTCCGGGCGACCATCGCCTGAACGGTTTCCGCGCGTCAATGCTGAGTTTTTTGTCGGTAAGAGCTAGGTTCGAACCGACGGCGGTGAGGATAAGCCGCCTCTTTTCGATTCCGCCCTCGTCGAAGCGGGAAACCAGCGTTTTGTTGAGCGCGATGAGCGTTTGGGCGGGTTCGAACCGTGCATTGTCCTCGCGCAGTCGCTCAAGCTGCTGGGCAGCTCCGATCCGCTTGCGTTCAAGCTCCTCCCGCTGCTTTACGTATTCGCTGTCGGTGAGGAAGTCTCGGATGCGGAGCTTGGTGAGGTTGTCCAATTCGCGCGCCACTGTCTCCCGTTCGCGCACCAAGGAATTCTTCTGCGTCTCGTGCTCCTGCTTCTTTCCTCTCATCGCGCGTTCCAGCCGCTCAACGGCCCACCGGTGGAAGCCGTCCGGCAGCATGATCTCCGTGAGGAAGTCCCGTATTTGGTCCTCAAGAGCGTCAAGCGCGACATAGCGCTGGCTGCATTGCACATCGAGCCGCCGTTTGCTGCAGTGGTAGTAAGTGTAGCGAGAGCCGAACCGATTGACTTTCTCTTCGCCGGTGACCGCAAACCCGCACTCTCCGCACCGGATCATTCCGGTGTACGCGAAGGTCCGGGTCTGTCGCGGTTTTCCGCCTCGGCTCATGAGCGCCCGCACCTGCTCGAACTCATCGAGCGTGATCATCGGCGGATGCTTACCGGGGAAGGTCTGGCCCTCTCGTTCGAGGATGCCCGCATAGAAGGGGTTCGTGAGCACGCGGTAGACGGCGCTCAGGGTGATGGGGCTACCGCCGATCCGTTTTCGCGGCACGGTGCGGAGCCCCCAGCCCCCGGTTGCGATCTCCCAGATGCGCCGCGGCGAATATGCGCCGGTAAGCATGAGCCGCCACATCTGCTGTACCAACGGGAACCGCTCTGGATCGGCAATGATGGTCTTTGTTTCCTTGTTGTTCAGGTAGCCCAAGGGGGCGAGGCCGGGAAGCCAGCCGTGCTGAACCTTGGTCCGGCAGCCCCGGCGCACATTCTCGCTCAGAGAATCTACGTAGTACTTCGAATACCCGAAGATGATCGAGAGCATGAACTTGCCCTGCGAGTTGTTCTCGAAGCTGAACGTGGCGAACCGCAGGTCTTTGAGTGCCTGCGTGTCGAGGAGGTAGATGATCGTGCCGCCGTCGATGGAGTTACGCGCGAGACGGTCCGGGTGCCACGCGATGATGCCTTCTGCTTCGCCCGCTGCGATCCGCTTGAGCATCGTGTCGAATACGGGCCTGCCGGGTGCTTTGGCGCTGAACGACTCCTCGAAGACCTCGGCGACTTCGACGCCGGGCCAGCCCGCACGCAGTCGTTCCATCTCCTGCCGCTGCGATTCGATGGAAAGCACCTGACGATCTTCGTCCTCGCTCGATTTTCTGCAATAGAGAAAGTACTTCATGGATGGATCAGGTTCATGCTTCCCCACCTGAATACGCGAGCAGGAGAAAGAGGTCCATGAGTGCCGTCGCCGAGAGGCGCGCTTCTTCCACGGTGATCGTCTCGTGAAATTCCTCCTTCCATATTTCCGCGTACTCCCTGAGTTCGGCATCCGTGAATTGCATCCGTCACACGGTACCGCAGGAGCAAAAGCGAGAATAGGCGGGCAAAGGTGCGGGCGAAACAGTAGGTCTGCGCGTCAATCGCACAGGCCATCGTTCCCGGTGTGTCGCTCGCCGCGAAGTACCGTGTTTCTTTTTGTGTCGTTGTCATGTGATAGGTTGTTAGGATTCGACCTTTCGCTCATCGTATGCGATTCGCGGCGCAATGCAAGGGCGGCGGGACTTGTCCTAAGGAAATCCTGAAGTCATCCACAGTCGAAAGCCCGAAGATCGCGGGTTTATCAACGATGCAGCCGCCGATTCTGGGGAAAACGCCAGGGCGCGCCAAGACAATATAGCTTGCGGCGCACTTTTGACTATCTATTCAGGAATTGCCAGCTTGATACGCTTAGAGCAAACGTCGAACAAACAAATTGATCTTTGACAATAAAACTAATGTCACCCGAACAGATCGGCAATTTTCTCCGGTCGCATCGCAGGAAGAGCGGTCTCAGTCAACGCGAGCTCGCGACCATCGTTGGCTACCTCACGCCGTTTCAGGTGGCCCGGCACGAGCAGTCGGTCGTTATTCCAGCGCTCATGATCGCCATCTCCTACGAAGTGATATTCAGCGTTTCGATCCGTGAGATTTTCCCCGGCCTCTACCGGAACATAGAAACGAAGATTGAAGAAGTGCTCAACAGCCTGGAGCAGGAACTGCAAGAAAGCACGGCTAAAGGTCGCAAGGCGGCGGCGATTGCGCGCAAGATCGAATGGTTGTGGATGCGCCGCAATCCGGAAACCGTCTGACTTCCTTCATGCAGACCAAACACAGTCGAATACTTGCTCTCGACCTCCGTACGCAGCGGTTTGGCTATGCGGTTTTCGAGGGACCGAAACGGTTGCTTGACTGGGGCGCGGCGCAGCATCGGCCCGGAGGCGATATTGGGGCGGTGGCTGCACAGCGAGGTATTGCCAAATTGTTCAGCATCTTTCACCCATCGCTGCTTGTCGTCCACGCTGCACCATATAAAGCGAAGCACAACAGCCGTGGCGTGACACCGATCTTACGCGCGATTCGGCGCGTCGCCTCAGCCCACCGGGTGCCAGTCCTCACCCTGACCCGGAAAGATGTGCGGCATGCCTTTCGCGAGCACCACGCCGGCAACAAATATCAGATCGCGAGCGTGATTGCAGCGATGTTCCCAGAGCTCATCTGGCGGCTTCCGCCCGAACGCAAAATCTACGAGAGCGAGGCGTCCGGCATGACCATTTTTGACGCGGTAGCTGTGGGCGTCACCTATTGGCAGACGCTCGCAAACTCCGATCCCGAACCGTGAGTCCCATCTAAGCCTTTTCGCCGGCCCCGCCGGTGCCGTATAGACGAAATGAGCGTCCGCCACGCCGTGGCGGGGCCGACGAAAGGACTTAGATTGAATTATCAGCCAGGACGAGGGAAACGTTTGTTGTGCTCAGGATCAACTATTAAATCAGCTTCCAGCATTCGCTTGAACAATTCACGAAATTCGAAATCGTAATTTTGATCCCAATACATCCAACCGCCGCTCGAAACCGGTTCGGGAATGTGCTGCTCCGAGTTGGCTCTGAGAGGAGGATAAGGAACGCTGCCACTGTCAAACGCCGCAGAGAATTGGTGCCTGGCGTAGATTGAATCCGGATCGGCAAGGAGGTTGCTTGCGATGAGATAACGCGGCAATCGACACCAAAAATGCGCCGAATCCTCTGCGCCTTGTGTTTGAAATACCAGAAATCTTTGGGAAATGCGCCGCTCAAGGGACGCATCGCGTATCGCTGTGGGGTTTACATCCAGCCATCTCGATAGGATTTTCAATCTCAAGCGTTCTACGAGATTGATCGGTGGCAACTCATCTGTTTTTAGGCGCTGTGAAAGCGGCGCGAGAACATAGACATATTTAAAGTCCCGATCAAGCATGGTTGAGCCTAGGTCTTTCAATACCGTCGGACTGAATCGGTCAATATCTTCTGCCGAAAGGTGACCAACGAGCACGGTGATGACACTCTTTTCTGGCAGCAATTGCATTTCCTGGGCGATTGACTCCCATTTAAGCCTTGGAATCCAGCCTTCGGTCTGAATCTGATGCGGAAACCGCATGGATAGCCTGTCTAGAATTCTGGATTCTGGCAAAACCTGACCAGAAAGAAGGCGGGACAACTGCCGCGGCTGTATTTCCAAATCATCTGCTAACGCAGCCTTGTATGCGGTGAATCCATTCTGATCAGGATGGAAATGGGCAAAATCGTACGAAATCAAAGCGTCTAGAAAATGGGCAAATCGTCCCTCGGGGCGATTTATGGTTCTGCGCCGCGTGGCCTTGGGGGAGGCCGGTTCAGTCTTCTTTGCGGGTTTCTTCTGAGCCATACCCAAAGCAGAGATTATCCGACTTTCTGTACCAATTTGCAAGTTGAATGCAATAAGTCATGAAAAGACTGTTAGCTTGACAGAAATCATTGTTCGCGGTCTAATGGGTATCAAGATGGGCGCCACAACCACTCCTAAACGCGAAAAAGGACCAACCGCAGCAACGGTTGGCCCCGCTCGCAAGATGCGGGCGCCCATCCTGGACCACCTGGAGGACCAGCATGGGCGTCTACACACGAGTTTCGTCGCCAGAGGGTGTCCTCTGGCAGCCCCCTAATTCTGAATCCGACGGCCACAAAAGTCAATGCCGGCCGTGCCCTGGCGGGTGCGGTAAAGCAATTTCCGAAGGCGATGGGTATCCCTATCGCCTTGTTCTTTTTTGCGAGGACTGCATTTGGCGGTTCGCAGAAAACGGGGAGTTTTACTGCGGCTAGCGCGGAAAGGGTCGGCTTCACGGCGCATGCGAAAAACATCGCGGCCCTCTCCGTGCAACCTCCGGTTGTAGTCGTTAATTCAGATCCTGAACATGCACTCACCTTGAAAGCTGTATAGGGACCAATTGGAGATGACGGTGCTCCACGAGGGATGACGGAGGAATTCGGACGACTCGTCAATGTCGCATAAGGCATTGGAGGGAATGCTTTGAACAATGAAGCAGTAGCAGGTCATTACGGCGTCCTGATATTCGATCCATCAGGACAATGTGCAGTTTCATTGATCAACAGCATTCAGGCAGCAGGCATGGAGACGGCGGCATTCGAGAGCATGCAGACAGTTCTCAAGTTCTTAGATACACGACACGTTCACTTGGCGGTGCTCGTCCTTCATTCACGGACTTGGTGGAAGGATGAGCTCAGGCTGTTCTGCAATTCGATTCGATACCTTCAGCAGAAGCCTGAACCCGAGATTCTCTGCATTCTCAATTGGTCACCGAAGAATGCTGAAGAAGCCGCTATGGATCAACTTTCTGGCGATGCGCTCAGGGCGGACGTGCGGCATGAATGGTGACAGCGTTCGGCGGATTGTAGCTGAGATTGCATATCGACGTGCGCGGTTATATCACCGGATGTATTCGTTGCCAAACCTCGTCGCAGTCTACGGTAACTTGCGCTCGAAAACGCGGAGTTTGCAGGCGCCAGTGATTGAGCAAGCGCGCTTCATCGCAGGGAATATGGAGATTCTGGTGCCTCTCGGCATCAAGGGGCTTGCCATCATCGACGTGCTGGTCCGCTATAAGCCGAATTTACTAAGCGCCGCACAGATTGAACGCATTGTGCGAACCGACCCAATTTGTGCACGTCTGGGTATAGAGAGACTGATGAGCCGGAGGATTATCAAAGTCTATATTCACCGCGTTCGGAAGCAGCTGGCGCGTGCTCTTCATAATGCAGGTGTTGTGATCGAGCCGAAGCGATTGCTTGTTTCCGAAAATACTGAGGTGGCAAATGTGACGGCATATCGACTTGCGATTCCCTGCAAAATCGTCCGCCGGGATTTCAACCCAAGGAGCTAATCCATCTGTCTTGCAACTCCAAGTGCCACTTCTCACAGCCCATCAACCGGTGTCGGAGGAAACCCTGCGTCCGTAGATTTGACGATTGAGCACTGCATCTAAGAAAAAGACTAGCCTTGCGCGGCGCGTCCGTCTATCGAATTTTGATATGCTTCAGGCCCACGGTACATCTTCGACCTCGCCCACCCAGCGATGGATTTTTGTTCGGCTTGAGTACTTCCCGGTATAGCCGCAGGCACTCAACAAGATCAGCTCCACATACCACTTCCCAAGGGTATAAGCCTCGAAGTACGGTAGCTTCAAATCCTTTCGGTTTGATTTTGGCGGGTGTACCAGCCGGTTTCGAACGCCCACAAATGCCTCCGGCCCATCCTTCCAGTTCAATTCTTTTCCGGCCGTTTGCAATTCGGCGAGACCATTTGGGATCGCCAGAGGAACACTCAGAGCAGACAACAGTAGGCGCAGTTGATCCGCTGCTTGAAGCTTGGAAAATCCACTTTCGGAAAGTGACTGCCGATCCCGCACCAAGACATGCCACGCTAATCGCTCTAATGCTGCTTGCAGTAAAAAACAGCCTCCATCTGGTCCGACAAGATTTGTATCGGCACGGACGTACCAATAGAGTGCATGCCTCAATGCTTCTTGCCATGAGAGATCAGCCATCCGTGCTGCAAACTTCGGAAACAACTCCAATATGCAGTTGCCATGATGAAAATCGAGCCAATTCGACGAGACTTTCTTAGGGCTCACTTTTCTCGTGCCGAGTTCCTCCATTGCTACGACTCCATCAGCGTCAACGCCAACGGTGAGAGCGGTCGAAACCCAGAAACCGCGGCAGAAGGTCAGAAAATCTCCCAATAGATCAAGCTGCATCTGCGCATCTTCGGGCGAAAATGCGGTGCCTTCGAATCTGTGAATCGTTACATGATGTGTGAATGCGTACTCTTCAGTTTGTATATGAGGCGGATAAAGATAGATCTGGTCGTCAACGGGTACGAAGGAATAGAGCCAGTCACCGTGATGCAACTCGAAGCACTGGCCTTCTGGTCTTCCAGTCAGAAGATAGTGCGCAAAATTCAGAATGCCCGCTTCTATCCTTACCAGTGGCACGCCAGAGCGAAGAATGAGGTTTGAGCGTCGGGGAGATAAGCGAAGAAAGTGTCCCGAGTGATCTCTTCCTATACGGAGGCTCGAACTCGTCGCGTAACACTCTGTGGACTCGACCGAATCGGGAAACGTGACGAGGAATGAATCCTCTTGTGACATGTCTTGGCATATTTGGTCCAATGATTCCTGCGGCTCGATGACCAAAGTGTTGTTGAGAGCGAGATCGAAGTACACACGACAGTGGAATGTGCCGGTACGGCCTTTGTATTGGATTTGGAGCGGCGCTTCGCGAATTAACAGCGCAGTTGCGTTCATGGGTTCCATCATGGTCAAAGCGTAAACCTACCGCCTGTTCTGCGTCTCCAAAATCTTCAGACATTACAAGCAAGGCCCGTGTCGCCGGATCACGGTGCATGTCATTTGTCTGTAACCGAGAATTTGTGAGGCAATTTCCTTCTGAGGGATGAGGTTGCGAATCCGGATGCAGGTCCAGCAAAACTTCTCTCAGGACTTCCATTGGAAAATCAGTTTGCAAATCCTCTGGAAATCCTCGCGAGCAACGACCGCTACAAAATCATCGACACTTGTGTAGCGGTAAAAGGCAGATGCGTGGCCGGAACCGGCCATATCGCATTAAAAATTAAAGCTTTATGATGGTCGGGGCGGAGGGATTCGAACCCCCGACCCTCTGCTCCCAAAGCAGATGCGCTACCAGACTGCGCTACGCCCCGATTTTCTCTTTCGATTGTAACTCGGATCGATTCTCTTCGATTTGCGCAGCAGCTAGGCCAAGTTCGTCACGGATTGGGTCAGGAGAGGATTACGCAGTCTGGAATCAGTTCAGGCAGTGTCAAAGTCTGGCGAAGTCTGCACTACATTCCTGGTCGAGATTGAGCCGATCGGGGATCGGGATGTGGAGTTGATTGAAGAGGGATAGTTGCTCGCGCGTGGGGGTGGTGACGCGGCGCAGGCGGATCTGGCGTCCATCGGTGGTGGGCAGCACGATATCGGCGCTGTGCAGTGTGGAAGCGGTGGCCAGCGCCTGCATGGGGGGAGAGCGCCGACGCGCTGCCTTTGAGCACGTGTTTGAGCGTGACCCACAAGGCATAGCCGAGAAAGGCCACCATCACGTGGGCCTTGCGCGCCGTGGAGCGGCACAGGATGTAAGTTTCCTCGCCGCCCGACGTCGGCACCAGCTTGACCTCCACATCGGCGCGCACCTGCCGGTTGATGGCCAACAGCGCCGCTACCTGCGACCACGGCACTTCGGCCTCATCGCCGGGCCGCTCCAGCAGCGAAGCGAAGAAGCGAATACGCAAGTTTCCGGGCCATTTGTGGAGAAATTTGTGGAGGAACAAGAAAACCGCCAATCGGCGGCTTCTAAGTCATTGAATTGATTGGAGCGGGAGACCGGGATCGAACCGGCGACATTCAGCTTGGGAAGCTGACGTTCTACCACTGAACTACTCCCGCAACAGCAACTTACAGATCATGACACCATGAAACACCATGAATCGCTTTACTGCTCTCAAGCCCGACAGAGAGGGTGAAGAGATGCGGTTTAAGCGAGACAAGTATTAATATGGCAGCGTCCGTAAGGTGCAGCGTTCCCAAGGTGTCGCTTGGGAGTTCCGCTTTTATATTACGGCCCCTGATGGCAAACGTAAACTCTCAAGACGCGAATTCCACTGCCTGAGCGGTCGCAGGGTTGGTTTTCTGCAGGCGTCGCGTCGAAGCTCGGGTTGGGGAGTCAACCCGAATCCATCAACTTCGCCGGCCCCGTCGCAGCCCCCTGTGCGACAATCCACTTCAGACCGATTTTGCCATGCGAAGGTATCGTTTTTTTGCCGCACTTGTTTGCGGAATAGCTTTGGCCTCCGTTTCCGCTTACCCACAGGCTGGGCATACCCCACCTGCGGGTCCCCTTGTTCTTGTTGGTGGTACGGTCATAGACGTTTCCGATTGGGGCCATTCGGCTCGTGACATCCCCGATGCCATCGTCGTCATCCAGGAAGGCACAATCTTGGAGGTTGGCCTTCGCGCCGATGTGCTCATCCCCAAAGGCGCGCGCATTATCGATTGCACCGGGAAATTTCTGATCCCGGGCCTCATCGACGGCTACGCGGGCATGAACTCGCAAGCCCAGGCCAACGCCGACCTCTACATGGGCGTCACTACGGTGGTGGCTCGCGCCGACAATCAACGCGGCTTCATCGATTTCACGGCTCACCCCACCCCGCATGTCTATCCCATCGACACCATCGGCGTCACCGACAACTGGAGCCTGCTGGCGCGTCAGCCGGAGTGGGTTTCAAAGCTGCGCGAGGGCCCGCATCCCGTCGAACTCAGCCCGCAGGACACAGCCCGGCAAATGGTCGACACCGCGCGCTTGGGCACGCGCGTGCTCCTGTTGACGTCTCATCTCGCGGCTGCCAATTCGCAGTGGATTGTGGCCCGAGCCCACGAGATGGGCCTCACCACCTATGGCGTCTTTGTCGCCACGCCGTATCGCGTCGGCGTGGAAGCCGGCGTGGACGCGCTTCCGCAGATGGACCGCTACGTCCTCGGCGTGATTCCCGACGAATTGCAACGCCCGCTCGTCGACGATCCCGATGGCTCGGCGGCTATCACAGCCTACGACTATTCCGAACACGTTTCGCCCACCGATCTGCGCCTGCGCAACTACGCTCGTTTCCTAGCTGCGCACCACGCCGCGCTCATGCCCAGCTTCAGCCTCTTCTACGTAAATCTGCCCGGGCACCGCAATCTGTGGAAGGAGCCGGCCGCGGCTCTCCTCGACCCCGGCCGCATGTTTCATCCTACAGATCCCGCGACCGGCGACATGGTGTATCCCCTCTCCACCTGGACGCGTCGTCTGCCTGCCACAGCGCAGCGCTGGATGGAACAGGATTTGCAGAAGAAGGCCGGATCAACCGCCCTCCGCTTTTGGCGTATCAATGAGACCATCTTCGCGGATCTGCCTCACTATTTAGCCGGGTCCGGCGCGGACTCTATGGGCACCATGCCCGGTATTTCGCTGCATACGGAACTCGAACTTCTCGTCCGGTTGGGTCTCTCGCCGCGCGAGGCCCTGGCCTCCGCAACCAACAACTACGCGCTGCAATTCGGATGGAACGAGCTCGGCCTTATCGCCGCCGGCCGCCGCGCCGACATTCTCGTCGTCGATGCTGATCCCACCGCCAACATCTGGAATGCGCGGCGCATCACTACCATCATCCTGGAGGGCGAGCCACTGGACCGTAATTCCCTGTTGCACCTAAAGAGGTGAAGAACGGAAGCGCGTCGTCGCTCCGTGAGCACGCAGTCTCGCCAGCTCGCCGCATTGCTGACCCACTGACTCACGGCCTCTCGGCCTCGGCATCATGTACCCTTGAAGCAGCGATTCGCCGCAGCCACTATGGCCAGATCCCGCCGTCCAGCCCGCTCCGGAGCCCAGAACCGCGACCGCCTGCTGCTGCTGATCGCAATCTACAAATTTCTCAATGCGCTCTTGATCTTCGCCATCGGGATGGGCGCGCACCACCTGCTTCACAAGGACATTGCCGATCAGGTTGATCTGCTGGCCCGGCATCTGCGCTTCAATCCGGAATCGCGCCTGATCAACTTTATCCTCGAAAAGGCCGCCCTCGTCAACGATCCCATGCTGCGCCGCATCGGCTTTGTTGCTAACTGCTACGCAGCCGTTACGCTTGTCGAAGGCATCGGCCTCTACCTCGAAAAGGCGTGGGGAGAATTCCTCACTCTCGCAATTACCGCCTCATTTCTTCCCTGGGAGATCTTTGAAATCGTCCGTCGTCTCACGTGGTTCCGCGCCGGACTTCTCACGATTAATATTCTGGTCTTTATCTACCTGCTGCGCGTAGTAATCGACCGCACTCGCCGCCGAACCAGCGCTCGCAAGGGTTGATTGCCGATCGCAAGTCGTGCGTACTGCGCATCCACGTCGCAAGCCGGTTTGGTAAGCTGGTTTGCGGATTGAAACGGCGGCTTCGCGGCTTGCCAATATGCATCCAGGTAGCGCCGCGATGTCGCCCGTTCGAAGCGGAGGGATCGATGATTCTGAACCGAAGAGAAATGATGCAAGGGACATTGGCGGCACTGCCGGCCATGGCCTCGCTCAAGCCAACGTTGCTGCACGGCCTCCAAGCACAATCCCCATCCTCAGCCGCGGAGGTGCTGCTGCGTGACGATTTTTCGCAGTTGCCTGCCGGATGGCTTACCTTTCCCGTGGGCGTGATGAACACGGCCATCCAGGAAAACCAGTGGATTGACGCGCGCGAGCACGAGTTCGGCGCGTGGAGCAACGGCGTCGCCGATCAGGACGCCTGGCTGGTCTCAATGGAAGCGGCCACAGGCAAGGCATACATGATGCAGCACTGGTATCATCCGCCGCACGGCGTGAGCGCAGTTCTTGTCGCAGGCGAAAATGAATGGGCCGACTACAATTACCAGGCGCTCGTCAAGCCGCTCGCCTTCGACGGTATCGCCGGCATCGCCTTCCGCTATCAGAACAACCTGCAATACTACGTCCTTGGCTTAAAGGGCGGCGACACGGTCGAACTCGCTGTGCAGCATCTCGTCACGGAAGAGTTCCGCATGCCCAACTGGGAGACGGTGGCAAGCGCTCCCTTTAGGTACAGCACCGACGAATATTATTTGTTGCGCGCGGAGAACGAGGGCGCGGCAATTCGCGCATACGTGAACGGAACCAAGGTGCTCGAGGTTGCGAACGCCATTTACCCGGGCGGCAAAATCGGGCTGTCCGCGAATATTCCCGCGCGCTTCGAGGATGTCGTAGTGGAGGCACTGCCGCAGGCCAGCCACCAAGTCGCGGACCGCATCCGGCAACGCGATGTCCGGCTTGCCACGCTGCGTTCGGACAATCCGCAGCCCAGATTGTGGCGCAAATTCTCAGTCGATGGCTTCGGCGCCGGCAGTAACGTTCGCTTCGGCGACCTCGACGGCGACGGCGAGATGGAGATGTTGATCGCGCAGAATATTCAGACCATCTCCGGTGACGCCTTCGACACCATCAGTTGCCTCACTGCGGTCAAGCTCGACGGCACCGTGCTCTGGCAGGCAGGCAAACCCAATCCTCGCAACGGCCTAGTGACCAACGACAATCCCTACCAGATTCACGACATCGACGGCGACGGGCGCAACGAAGTGGTCGCTGTTCGCGACTTCCAATTGCAGATTCTCGATGGCCGCACCGGCAAACTCAAGCAATGGACGTGGATGCCCGTGGCGCCGCAGCCCGACAACGCGCCGTGGGCCGTGCGGCGCCCGTATGAGCGCGAGTTCGGCGACTCGCTCTTCTTCGTCAATGTCTCCGGCGACCGCAGCCGGCGCGACATTCTCGTCAAGGATCGCTACCAGCACTTCTGGATTTACAACCGCAAACTCGAATTGCTTTGGAGCGGTGAAGGCCAAACCGGCCACTGCCCCTATCCGTTCGATGCCGGCGGCTTCGACCGCATTATGATCGGTTATTCCATGTGGGACCACACCGGCAAGAAACTCTGGTCGCACGATGCCGACCTGCGCGATCACGCCGATTCTGTTGCCGTCGTCAACTTCAGCGGCGACCCCAACCAGGAGCCGCGGGTCTACTCTACCGGTAGCGACGAAGGCTTTCTCATGTTCGGCTACGACGGCCGCATCCTGAAGCACCTGATGGTGGGTCACGCGCAGTGCGCCAGCATCGGCAAGTACCGCACGGACCTGCCCGGACTGCAATACATGATGATCGATTTCCACTGGAACGTGGGCGTGATGCTTCTCTTCGATGCTGACGGGAACATTCTGTCGACGGCTGAACTTATCCACAACGGCAGCAAGCTCGAGCCCGTGAACTGGCGCGGCGATGGCGAAGAGTTCGTGCTTCTCTCCGGCGACACGAAAGACGGAGGAATGATCAATGGCCGCTTCGAGCGCGTCGCAGCGTTTCCCGACGACGGCCACCCCGATCTTGCTTGCCACGCTCTCGACCTGACCGGCGACGGCCGCGACGAAGTGGTCTTGTGGGACGAAAAGAGCGTGTGGATTTACACCCAAGATAGTCCGTTCAAAGGACAGAAGATTTATGCGCCGCTGAGAAACCCGCTCTATAACATGTCGAATTACTCATGCATTGTTTCGCTGCCGGGCTGGAAGAGCGTGTAAGCCGGCCGCAGGCTTTCCAGTTTCTCAGTCCGTCGGTCCGTTAGTCCCTAACTATGCTTTACCGCGTGACCGCCGAATTCGTTGCGCATGATGGCTAACATGCGGTCGGTAAAGTTATTCTCCTCGCGCGAGCGGATGCGGCGGATCACCGACTCGGTAATCACCGGCGCAGATACATTGAGATCGATCGCCTCAAACACTGTCCAGCGGCCCTCGCCGGAGTCCACGACGTATGCTTGCAGACCATCCAATGTGGGATTTCCTGCCAGCGCGTCGGCAGTCAAGTCGAGCAGCCAACTCCGCACCACACTCCCGTAGCGCCAGATCTGGGCGATCTGCGGCAGGTTCAGATGCATTTCTTCCTTCTTCTCCAGCACCGTGAACCCCTCGGCAAAGGCCTGCATCATGCCGTACTCGATGCCATTGTGCACCATCTTCACAAAGTGTCCTGCGCCTGCAGGACCTACGTGTCCCCAGCCCTTATCTCTGGCCGGGGCCAGCGTCTCGAAGATCGGTTGTAGGTATTTCACCGGCTCCTCGTCGCCCCCAATCATCATGCTGTAGCCCTCCTTCAGGCCCCACACGCCGCCTGACGTTCCCACGTCGACAAAGTGAAATCCCTTGGTAGTTACTTCATGGTAACGGCGCATCGAGTCCTTGTACATCGAGTTGCCGCCGTCGATGAGGATGTCGCCGGGGTCGAGAAGCGGCTCGAGCTTCGCGATCGTGTCGTCGACCGGTTGGCCTTGCGGCACCATGATCCAAATAGCCCTCCGAGCCTTCAGGTTTTGGACGAGATCCTCAAGAGACGAAACGCCCATGCTGCCCGATTCGGTAAGCCGCCTTACGGCCTCGGCGCTGAAGTCGAAGCCCACTACCTGGTGCCCGCCCTGTTTCAAGCGCTCCGCCATGTTGCCGCCCATCTTGCCCAGGCCGATCAGTCCTAATTGCATGGAAACCTCCGTTGTTTTCGATGATTGGGGAATTCGAATAACAGCCAGTAGCGGTTGCTTCTCCTAAGAAACACCGAGACTTTTCAACTCGGCGCGCAGCGCGTCCGCGCCGGTAAAGCGGATTGCCTTCATTCCAACCGCCAAGCCGCCCGCCACATTTTCTTCGCGATCGTCGATGAAGAGAGCGCGATCGGGCGGGCAGCCCAGAATGTCAAGTGCACGGCGATACATCGCCGGCTCAGGTTTACGTAGGCCCAAATAACAAGAACTAAATGCAAGCTTGAAATACCGGCGCAAGCCGAACTGGCTGAAGCGGTACTCATTCGTCTCCCGCGACTCGTTGTTCAAAGCGCCAACCATACATGGATTGGATGCGGCAAGCTCTGCAAGGATGGCAAGCGCGCCATCGGGCAGCATCTTCGATTGGGTAAGCATGAACGTGAAAAACTTTTCCTGCGAGAAACGACGCGGTTCATAGAATACGACCGCGGCCAAATACTGATGAAGATCGATCTCGCCGCACTCCCAGGGTGCAACGACCGTCGCGTGCTTGGCTTCGAACGCCTGCGCATCCAGGCCGAATTGCGCGACTGCGGCCGCGCGCTCCGCGTGGTCCCAGCCGTCGGTCAGCAGCACTCCGCCTACATCGAAGAGGATCGCGTCGAAGGTGGACATGGTTAGCGAGTCAGCAAGTCAGCGGGTCAGCGATTGTCGTGCATATATTTCGCTTCGATGGCCTTCACTTTATTGAACCGGCGCTCGAAGCGGCCCTCTTGTGCTTGGAATTTGGCCCCGAGATACGCGTGCGCCAGATCGAGAGCCAAGGCGGAGCCGACGATTCTGGCACCCAGCACCAGCACATTCATGTCGTCGTGCTCCACGCCCTGGTGCGCCGAATAGGTATCGTGGCAGATGCCGGCGCGGATGCCGGGAATCTTGTTTGCCGCCACGCACACGCCCACGCCCGAGCCGCAGATAAGTATCCCACGAGGAGCCACTCCTGCCTTGATAGCTTCGCCGACCTTCTCGGCAAAGTCGGGATAATCGTCCTCCGGTTCGCATTCGAACGCTCCGAGATCGATGATCTCGTGCCCCGCCCGAGCCAGTTCGGCGCGCAGCTCTTCCTTCAGCGCAAATCCGGCGTGATCGGAAGCGATAACTAACTTCAAGACGATCTTCCTTTCCGGCAACCCAGTCAGCAAGGTAGTAAGTTAGCGAGTCGGCGAAAAATGTCAAACGCCTTTTGGACTCCAGTTCGCCGACCCCGCTATTTCACGAGCTTCTTCGCCCGCGCCGCCACGTTCTCAGGCGTAAATCCGAGCTCCGCCATGACAACTTTGCCTGGAGCCGAGGCGCCGAAGCGATCGAGCCCGAGCACGTCGCCGTTCGAGCCCACATACTTCCACCATCCCAATGTAGCGCCTGCCTCAATAGCGAGTTTCGGCACGCCTGCCGGCAGCACGCTCGCCTTGTACTCGGCCGATTGCGCGTCAAAAAGCTTCCAGCTCGGAAAACTCACCACGCGCGCGCTGATTCCTTCAGCCGCAAGCAGCTTGGATGCACCCAGCGCCGGCCAAACCTCAGACCCGCTCCCGATCAAAATCACCTGCGGGTTGGCCGCGTCTTCCAGCACGTAAGCGCCCTTGCCTACGCTCGCATACAAATCGCGATTTGAGGCGTCGATCACGGGCACATCCTGCCGCGTGAGGGCAAAGAAGCACGGTCCCTTGTGCTCCAGCGCCAGCCGCCACGCCGCCGCGGTTTCGTTGGCGTCGGCCGGGTGGAAGTCGACGATGTGCGGCACGGCGCGCAACGCCATCAGGTGCTCGATGGGTTCGTGCGTGGGACCATCTTCGCCTACGCCGATCGAGTCATGCGTGAACACGAACAGGGAAGGCGACTCCATGATCGACGCGATGCGCAACGCCGGCTTGGCGTAGTCGGAAAAAACGAAGAACGTCGATCCGAAGGGCCGCAGGCCGCCATGCACGGCCAGGCCATTCACCGCCGCGCACATGCCCAGCTCGCGCACGCCGAAGAAAACGTTGCGTCCGGTTGGATCGTCGGCAAAATGCTTGCTCGACTTGAAGATCGTCTTCGTCGAAGTGGTCAGGTCCGCGGCCCCGCCGAACAGTTCGGGAACATCGTTGAAGATTGCGTTCATCACCGTCTGGCCGGCATTGCGCGTCGCAATCGGTTTTTCGGTTCCGAAACTCGGGATTGATTTTTCCCATCCGGTCTTCAGCTTGCCCTCTTGTGTCCGTTCGAACTCCGCCGCCAGATCGGGAAACGCAGCCTTGTAGCCGGCAAAGAGCTTGTTCCAATCCGCCTCTGCGGCGGCTCCGCGCTTCGCTGCCTCGCGCCAGTTGGCCAGTGCATCGTCGGGGACAACAAAGCTCCGATCCTCAGGAAAACCAAAATACTTCTTCGTCGCCGCCACGTCGGCCGCGCCCATCGCCTCGCCGTGCACCTTATTCGTGCCCGCTCTCGGGCTTCCGTACCCAATGACCGTGCGCACTGCAATCAACGAGGGCTTGTCTTCGACGGCCTTCGCCGATTCAATCGCCGCCTCGATGGCGTCCAGATCGTTGCCGTCCTTCACGCGCTGCACGTGCCAGTTGTAGGCTTCAAACCGCTTCTCCACATCTTCGGTAAAACTCCACTCCGTGGGGCCGTCGAGCGAGATCAGATTGTCGTCGTAGAGCGCGATCAGCTTGCCCAGCTTCAAGGTTCCGGCCAGTGAGGCCGCCTCGTGCGAAATGCCCTCCATCATATCGCCGTCGCCGCACATCATAAACGTATAGTGATCCACCACGCTAAAGGCCGGCCGGTTGTAAGTCGCCGCCAGATGCTTTTCCGCGATGGCCATGCCAACGGCCATTCCGAAGCCTTGTCCAAGAGGTCCGGTCGTTGCCTCCACGCCATCGGTCAAACCGTACTCCGGATGGCCAGGCGTCTTCGATCCCCAGGTCCGGAAGCTCTTCAGATCATCCAGGGTTACCTTGTAGCCCGACAAAAACAACGACCCGTAGAGCAGCATCGACGCGTGCCCGTTCGAGAGCAGGAACCGGTCGCGGTCGACCCACTTCGAGTGCGCCGGGTTGTGCTTCATCAGCTTGTGAAATAGCAGATACGCAATCGGCGCGCAGCCCAGCGGCGCTCCCGGATGGCCGCTCTTGGCCTTCTCCACGCCGTCCACGGCTAGAAGGCGCAGCGTATCGATTGAAAGCTGGTCCAGTGAGAGAGAGGCAATGCTGGAAGCCATAATTGTCTTTGGAATTCCTTTCCCCGATGTGCGAATGCACGGGCAAAAACCGCGCTAATCTGCATCTACCTTGATTCTTACATTGTATCCAAGCCAGGCGTGCGGTCCCGGCCCTTGCTCGGTCCAGTGCAGCGTCCATTCCAATTCCTCGCAGCCGGTCGATGGAGCGATGTCGGCGCTGAACCCTGCGCTTCCCAGCCCGCGACTTCCGGTTGTATTTACGGTGTGCCAGCCGTCACTGGTCCAAACCACTTCAAAGTGACCCTCGTCCAAAATGCGCAACGTCTTACCGGCGTCGATGCGCTGGATCGGCCGCCTGCGGCTGTAGATTTCGAGGTCTTTCCTGCGCCGCTTCTGGCCCTCCGGCTCGCAATATCGTGCATACACCGGTTCGATGCGGTCGAAGACCTTGCCGTCCGTGGCCGAGCGCATCAACTTCAGATATTCCGCATGAGCCCACACCAGCGGCACTGCCGAACCTGCCGGCTTCCCTCGCCGCAAGCTCCGATCCGGGCGGTCTGCCTCGTCCCACACCTGCTCCGGCATTAACTGGCCGCAGGTCGCGAACCGCTCATAGGTCTCGATCAGCGAGTCGATGTCTTTGCCCGCCGCCAACTCGTAATGCGCGCGCTCGCCTGTCAGCAACGGCCACACCCGTCCCTGGCCCCATCCCTGATAGGGCCCTCCATCGGGCCGCTGTCCGTAGCCGTCGCCGTTGTAGCGCAACCAGCCGGGCCCCTGCGGCAGATCGCGCTTCAGCACCGCGTCAACCACCTTCAGCGAATCCGCAATCAGCGGATCGCCGGCGGGGCGCACACCGTACCGTACGAGTTCCAAAAAGCCCGCGTCGATAATCTCGCGCGCCTCGAATTCGTTCCGCGCGCCCGGCGGCCGGTTCAACAGCCGGATGAGTTCTCTTCCGCAGCTCTCGTGCGCATAGGCCTCGCCGCACTCCGGCGGCCGGATGCGCATGTAGTGCCGCTTAATATCCGGATGCAGCACGCCGTTGTTGGTTACAGTCCAGTCTTCGAGATGACTCTCGATCCAGTCGGCGAACTCCTCAAGAAACGCACCCATCTCGTCGGCCTCGTACGCCCGCGCCATCTCCGCAGCGCAAATCAGCCCGCCGATCACTGCCGCAAGCGTCGACGGCGAGTAGCCGGCGTTTTCCTCCCACCGCTCCTGATGCGTAATGGGCGCCTGACGCACCAGGCAACCAGCCGCCCGCTCAACGAACGGAAAAATGTGCAGATCGCCGAGTCCCTCGGCTTTCCACAACCTCCACGCCAGAATCAACGGAAACGCCACCTCGTCCAGTTGCTTGCCGCTCCAATAAGGAGTGCCGTCGATCCAGAAGTTCTGCGCAAACCCGCCGTCAGGCTGTTGCGTGCACGCCAGGTATACCAGCGCCCGCCGCGCAGTCTCCACGCGCCCGCACGCGAGCAACGCCGTCGCGGTCTGCACCATGTCGCGCGTCCACACCAGGTGGTAGCCGCCCAGGTCGTCGTCTCCCTTGGCCTGCCCCCAGGGAATCGATGCCGATGCCACAAACGCGCCGGAGTAGGATTTGTCCTCGTGCGCCAGCAGCACCGCGTGGCTCGAACGCAGCAGCTTGCCGCCATCTCTCGCGTGACCGGCAAGCCACTCAGGATGCGCAGCCCGCCGCCATTGCACAACAAAACGCTTGCACTGTTCATCGAAGGGAACGGCGAGAGCCCCCATCGTCTTCTGAAGCGCCGTGTGAGGCCCTTCGCCAACTCCGATGGCCAGTGTGAACTCCCGCGCCGCGATGCCATCGCTGCGATTCGCCGTTGCCACTCCAACTCCGTTGCCGCCGATGTCCTTCCCCGCCCCACATCCCAGATCGACCTCGCCCATTACCGCTATGTTGCCGTTCGTCACGGAGCCGAATTCCCAATCCATCGTGAAGTTCTCGACCAGGTCCTGCCAGCCGTCGCTCGCGCCTACAAATCCGCAGCTCATACGCGCGAACCCGCAATCGGCCGTCATCGCGAGTGACCACCCGTTCCTCCACGCCAGCAAAACGTTGTGCCCGGCAATATCCACGGCGCGCGCCGAGTTGCCTGCGCCGCCGCCGTCGAGATGCGGCGCCAGCAACGCAAACACCTTTAACCGCTCCACCAATTCCGCGCGGCCCTCCAGGCGCAGGTGCTGCAGCACCACCCCATGATGCGGATCGCAAATGATCTCTTTGGTCAGGCTGTAGCGCCCTTCGGGATCGCGGTTCACGTACCGAACACCCAGCGCCGAAGGGTCGATGTACTCAAAGCTCGTTGCGAGGTCGCGCTTTTCCTCGTGTACAAACGTCTCGCCGTCGCTGATCAGGAATTCCATATCCCTCACCTGCGGGCGATCGATGGTGGGGTAGTACACCTCGTTCAGAATTCCGTGCGAGCAGGTGAACCAGATGCGGCTCGATCCCGCGTAGGCCGTCACCACCGCGTCCTTCACGCTCGACGTCCAGCGTGGCGCAAGGCCGGGCGCACCAAAGGCCTCGCCTTGCTGCCCGAGCCAGCGGTACATGGGCTGCTTGCTCATGCGCAGTCACCATGCGGCAGTTGTGGAGGACTAGAGCAGAATTCAGGTTGGTGTATCCCGGTCGAGGCTCTGTAACAAGGGCACAGCTTCAGCCGGGCCGACAAACGCGACACAACAACAGGGGCTTCAGCCCCTGCGGGATACGCCAACTGTGGAACTGCTCTAGAAACAGCTGTCATTCGAGTCGGGGAACAAGGAAATAACGCAGAGACCTAGATACCGCACCATCTGAGAGATTCGACGCGTTATTTATGCAGATGGATGCTAATTCGTTTCTGTTTGCGCGGATAACCTATCCTAAAGCCCGTAGCAGAGCGCAGAGCTTTAGGGTGGGAACGATGCTCGGCAGATTGCCGGTTGACGACTGAGAGCTGAAAGCTGCTCGCCAAAGCTGACTCGCCGGCCTGTTCACTCGCCCCTCGGCCGCCCAGCAGGGTGCTGAAAAAGTCGCTCCAATTCCACAGCGTGTTCGGTTAAGAAAGAACATGCGCGGAATCGATCGCGATCAGACGGATATGTTCAGTTACTTGTCGCCGGAGCAGCGGGTGCGCAAGGATCATCCGCTGCGCGCGGTGCGGGCCATGACGGACGAAATTCTGCAGCGGATGTCGCCGATGTTCGACGCCTGGGCAAGCCTGAAGAGCTTCCGGCCGAAAGAGTCGAAAGAGGGAAACCATGGCGCGCCGCCGGACGATCCCGGCGACCCGACGGAGAATTTTCACGGCCAGAAGCGCTCGAACCAAACCCATGAGTCGAAGACCGATGCGGATGCGCTGCTGGCGCGCAAGGGCAAAGGCAAGGAGGCCAAGTTGAGCTATAGCGACAATCTTCTGGTGGAATATCGCATCGGGCTGACCGTGGATGCGGAATTGCTCGAAGCCAACGGTTGTGCCGAGCGCGATGCGGCGCTGGTGATGCTGGAGCAGGTTCCGGGCGACGGGCGCATCACGGTGGGCGGCGACAAGGGTTTCGACACGGCGGAGTTCGTGGCCGAATGCCGGCAGATGAACGTGACGCCGCACGTGGCGCAGAACACGGGCAGAGCGGGCGGCAGTGCCATCGAAGCCCGCACCAAGCGGCACCGGAGCTACGCGGTGAGCCAGAAGAAGCGCAAGCGCATCGAGGAGTTTGGCTGGATGAAGGACATCGCGCTGCTGCGCAAGCTGAAACATCGCGGACTGTTGAAGGTGGGATGGATCTTCACCTTTGCGGCAGCGGCCTACAACTTGGTGTGGCTGCGACTCATCGAGACGGTGAGCATCCGGGGACCGGGCAACACCACGCCCGGTTTCCGGCGTTCGTACCCACCGGACGATAGATCGCCTATGCCTTGAAAAAACTCATGCCATAAGCTGCGACGCAGCCGCCTCCGCACCGCTCCGACTTCGCTCATAACTTCAGTGCATCATCAAAAGCAGTAACAGATATAGAGCGGGGTGGTGATCGATAAGGACTCTCTCTTTGTCAAGCACAAAATAATCCTGGGCGGTGCGCAAGCACCGCGTGAATCGCCAGAAGGGTTGAGGACCAGGCTCCTGGATAATCCACGATGCATCACCACTCGGTGGAAACTGTTATCGCTCCACCAGCCATCGATTCGGTCGTCGGAAACAGACCATGATGCTTCTATTCGGACATCCAGCCTGTGCTGGATGCGAGAGCGCCCAATCAGACGGACGATCTAGCTTGCGCTGACCATTCCCACCCCCGGGCTACTCTCGATACGGGCGATCTCCGGATACGGCGTATTCGTGCGCAGCATCCAGTAGAGTCGCACTGCCAATTTCCTCGCTGACGCCACCTTGGCCAGTGCCTTTGGCTTGTAGTGACAACGCGCCAAATACTGCTTGCGAAATCCTTCATCGCATTGGTTGGCAGACTGTGCCGCTTCCACAAGCAGCATCCGCACAAAGCTGTTACCCTGTCTTGAAATCGAACCGAGCTTCTGTTTGCCGCCCGAGCTGCGCTCGCGCGGAATCAGACCGAGATAGCTGCTCACCTGCTTGCTGCGCTGGAAGCGACTTACATCTCCGATGGTCAGAGCAAACGCCAGCGCCGTAATCGGCCCCACTCCTGGCTGCGTCATCAGCAACCGGGACTGTGGATGTTTTTCTGCTGCCACATTCACGGCTTCATCTAACTCGCTGATCTGTCGATCCAACTGGCTCAGCAGGCCCAGCAGATCCTCGCGCCGCCGTGCGGCCCAGCCTTCAAGCGTGAGTTGTTCTAAATCCGCTCTCCCCTTGGCTGTCCACAGTTTTCGTTTCTTCTGCAAGCCTCGATTCATGGCCAAATGCTGCAGCCCATTCTTGACGCGCGTACGAATCTCCACCAATCTTTGCCGGTGAATCAATAGCTGGCGTAGATCGCGTTCCTCTGCACTGGGCGTCCACAGGCGCGGAAAGCGGCCCTCGATCAGGAGTCGCAGAATGTGCCCGGCATCTCTTTTGTCGGTCTTTTGCTTACGCACAAAGCTGGCTCGAATTTCTGTTGCATTTCCAAGCCAGACCTCATGTCCGAGGCGCTGTAACATGTCAAGGAACCACTGGATATTACCCGTGGCTTC
>Ga0335078_10001028_pt1 | contig 42400 bp, 28 predicted proteins | sample Lox_Sample_32_FD_206711 | JGI IMG/M metagenome (GOLD analysis project Ga0335078, IMG submission 206711) | Soil microbial communities from Loxahatchee National Wildlife Refuge, Florida, United States - Lox_Sample_3.2 | ecosystem: Environmental > Terrestrial > Soil > Wetlands | place: USA...
GAGATGTTACCCCAGCTTTCCATCAAGGATGGGCAGGCAGCACGGAAATCCTCCGGCAGAGCTTGCACAAGGTCAGCCTGAATCGGCACGGCGAATGCCACGGGCTCGGTCGGAGATGCTTCGAGGCTGGCTCGAATACTGCCAACTAGATTTGCGGGCAGGGTCGTGACCTGCTTACTCTGGAGCAGGTTCAGGCGCGCCTCAGCCGGAGCGGCAAAGACCAAGGGAAAGAGCCCCACCAGGGTCAAAATGCCTCGATTGACGCCATCCATGATCCAAGGGTAGTACGCCAATTCCGAACCCGAAAGTTACCTCGGAGTATGGGATGCGGACGAACTGTTGAAGTCAGCGTTAGCGCTTATTGACCGGCGGGCCCATTCAAGACCGGTTTTGGCTTGAGTGAGGCAGTCCCGCTGGGGAACTTCAAAGGTGAACTATTTTGACGTGCCGGGGGCCGCTTCGCACTCCACATCCTTCGGCCGTGATTGCGATGCCGGAATCGTCAAGTCCAGCACCAGTCTCACTTCAGCCGAACCTTCTGGGCAGTTACGCACAACCTGCACATCTTCCCGGGTGAAACCCCGAGGCAGCAGCGAGCGATCTTCGTTGATGTATTTATCTACATAAGTCGCGTCGAATATTGCGCCTTCCGGTAGTCGCCATTCTTCCTCAAGTCTGTCGGCTATTTCTTTCTTAGCGAAGACTTCGAGTTTTCCCATGCGGTACTGTGTACCCTCCGTCACCGACAAACTCAGAACGATGGTGGCGTCGGACATCTGAGTTTCAGGTATGGCTACGAAGTCGAGGAAACCAGCCGAACCATACAGCTTACTCACGCTCTCCAGACCGCCCGCGATTTTGTCCCGCTCGAACAGGTCACCTTTTCTGAGCGGAAACTCACTCCGGAGCCTGGTCTCGCTGAAGACGTGGTTCCCCACGAATTTCACTTCTTTAAGCTTGAAGCGTTGTCCCTCCACAACGTCAGCTTCCAGAGTTGTGGGCTTCGGCGTCACGAGCGGATCGCCTGGCCTGACGCGCACGCTCTGGACCACCGCAGCAAAGTATCCCCGGTCCTGAAATAAAGCCCGCACGCGCTCCCCCAATTCCTCCGAGTCCTCGTCAAAACAGGAGCCCATCATTTGGCTTCTAATCTTGGCAAGCTCAACTGAACTTAGCGTTTGTGTGCCCGTGATAACGAAGTCTGTGATCAAGAGTCCTGCTGTTTTGCTGGACCGGTGATCCCGATGACTATCGCAGTCGGCGCGTACGAACGCTGACAGGAAAACAACGGTGACAAATGCCACAAGGAATCGATTCGTACGCACCTCCTTGGACGTGTGATTCGCGGAATCGTACTATCACCTTTACTGAAGCCGGAGGAAGGTGGGCGGTTGCCTTCAACAACGATTTCACGGCTCTTCTCTGAGATTGTTGATGAAATCGGGCTGCTCACCACAGTCAGAAACCTTTCGCAGCGCTTTAGCCATCACATTCCCCGAACCTTTTGATCCGTGCCATCGGCCTTGATCAGCCTGTCACCCTCGCGAAACAGACCATCTGCGAGCGTAAGTACTCTGGGTTTCTCGGACGCAAGGTTCTCGTTACCGCCCGTATCAATGATCCAAGTACCGTCAAAGAGGCTTTGCGAATGAGCGCTATTGGAAAGGAGACATATTGCGAGAAGTAGAAAGGACGTGGTTTTCACGAGGCGCCGCTGGTTCAAACTTCGGACGTTTAGGCTGGCTAGATTCTACGCTTGGTAAAACACCCGCGCTCTCCTGTCGATTGTTGATTCATCTCCTCTCTAAACTCAACCCACCGCCACTGGCTTTCTCTTCTCCAAATTCCTCGCCTTCTCAAACGCAAAGGCCATCTGCAGCACACCCCAATCGTCGTGATTCCGTCCCACAATCTGTATTCCGATCGGCAGTCCACTTTTCGAGTACGCACACGGCACCGACGCTGCCGGATTCCCCGTTGCCGAGACGTAGCAGGCCGATTTCATCCAAGACAGATAGTTCTCCATCTTCACGCCATTAATTTCTGTCGGATAATGTTGTGTCACATCAAAGGGCAGTACCTGATTCACCGGCAGCACGAAAAATTCGTATTTTTCCATGAACTCACGAACTCGTTGATACAGCGCCGATCGCTTCATTTCCACTCGCGACAAGTACGGCCCCGTCAATTTCCTTCCTTCCTCGACGTGCCAATGGACATATTCATTCAACTGATCGCCTTTAGTCGCAATGAGATCCCCAAATCTCGATTCCATCGCCCAGTGCCGCCAGGCCAGGAAACATTCGTTTGCATCCCGAAAATCGGGCTCCGCTTCTTCCACCACGCACCCAAGCGATTCGAAAACCTTCCCTTGGGCGCGCACCGTTTCCTTCACCTCCGGTTCCCAAGGCAACCCCATATCGCGGAACATCGCTACGTGCACTCCCTTAAAGCTTCGCCCATCCAGTGCTTGCGCAAACTGGCTTCCCGGCTGCTCAATCGAAATCGGTATCCTCTCGTCTGGCCCCGCCAGCACGCTCAGAAAATATGCGAGATCCTTCACGTTGCGCGCCACGCCTCCGAAAACAGAAAACGGTTGCCACGCCAGATCCGCTGGCGTATTCGGCACTCGGCCCGGCGAAGGCCGCAGTCCCACCACGCCGCAGAAATTCGGCGGATTCCGCAGCGACCCGCCATAATCGCTCCCGTCTGCCAGCGGTACCATGCCACAAGCCGCTGCCACCGAACCGCCGCCGGTGCTTCCCCCGCAGGTTTTCGTGAGGTCGTGCGGATTGCGCGTCGCCCCGAACACAGAATTGAACGTTTGTGATCCCAGGCCGAACTCGGGCACGTTCGTTTTTCCGATCACGATCCCACCCGCCTTCTTCTCCCGTTCCACCAGCAGGCAATCGGCCTGTGGAACATCATCCTTATATAGCGGGGATCCATACGTTGTTCGAATTCCCTTGGTGGCGTGCAGATCCTTTACCCCGATCGGCAACCCATGCAGAGGCCCAAGCCACCTCCCCTTGGCGAGCGCATCGTCCGCCGCCCGCGCCTCGGCCAGCAGCTGTTCCTCTTCCACGAGCGTTACGATCGCGTTCACTCTTGAGTTCACCCTGGCGATCTGGCTCAGATGCGCTTTCATTACCTCAATGGAAGAAAGCTCCCTCGTTCGGAGGAGTTGCAAGAGTGTGGTTGCCTCCATGAAGCAGATATCCTCCGGCTTTGACTGGACCGACTCCAGCTTGCTCACATTGTTGCCCTCCTTCGTGTGACTTGCATTCGCCAAAATCGGACCAAGCATCGTGGTCATCGCCACTGTGGATCCGGCCTTCAGCACTTCTCGTCGCGTCAGCGTCCTCATCAGATCTCCCTCTGGTGACATGCCGCGTGCGATGTCGCCCTGAGTCTCCCTGTCGATGTGGTTGCGAATGTCCTCGTCAAGGTCACCGACGTGCACCCGCTCGTACGGCGCCGACACCACCCCTGCCCGCGCGGGGACAGCTGCCCTGAGCCTGCCCTGAGCGGAGTCGAAGGGGCTGTCCGGCCAAGCAAAGTTCGGCAGCAATTGGAGGCGTGCACGACTGCCCCATCTTAAACGTCGCGTTCTTTGCGACGTTAGGGTGGGGAAGTGGCCTCGAACACCGAAGCATCCACGAGTCTCCGTGAAAGGGCAAGGCATTATTACAGCCTCCAGGAAAAACTCGCAAATGGAGTCACGGTTTTGGACAGGGCACGGCTTCAGCCGTGCCGATCAGCGACCAACTTCGACCAGTGCGCCGACGGGGCGCCCTCGCCCGCGGGGCATCCATCCCACTTCTGTGATTGTCGACGTTAGGGTGGGGAAGTTGCGTCGAACGCCGCACGCCCGCAAGTCTTCGTGGAAGGCATGGCTTCGACCGTCCCGTCCGCGGAAACGCATGTCGCAACAAACTTCTCCCTTGTCATTCCGAATCCGGCACCAGCCGGTGAGGAAGTTGCTTGCTCCCGCGCCGGAGTGAACCCATTCTCCCGGCACGGACGCCCAACCGAGCTCTATGATTTTCGACCTCAGAGCGGACGACGACGCAGTCGAAGGATCTGCTTTTCCACCGTATTGGGGTGCTGCTCGCGGTCCTGCTGTGACGTGCTGGTTCCCTGACTCCGGCAGCGACTTACATGCCAAAAGACCTTGCTGTGTGATGACAATCACAACCGCCATGGGCAGGAATCCTCTTTTAGGCCCTTAGCCGCGCCACAAAATCACCCTGAGCTGTGATCAGCAGTACAGCCTCCAATTTCAACCGGCGAGAACATGGGAAGTAATAAACAACCTCACCTGGAGGGGCTCATGAAGCGAGTCTTGATTCTTGGTGCCGCAGGCAGGGACTTCCACAATTTCAACATCCTCTTTCGAGACAATTCCGACTACCACGTAGTCGCATTCACAGCGACGCAGATTCCCGACATTGCCGGTCGCCGTTATCCGTCGCAGCTCGCCGGAGCGCTGTATCCCGAAGGCATTCCTATTCTCGAAGAGAACGACCTGGAGAATCTGGTCGCCGAATACGAAATTGACGTGGTGGTGTTTTCCTACAGCGACATTTCCCACCAGAACCTGATGCATTTGGCTTCCCGGGCCGTGGCTGCGAACGCCGATTTCTGGTTTCTGGGAACCGGACGGACGCAGATTAAATCCTCGGTCCCGGTAATCTCCGTGTGCGCGGTACGAACGGGCTGCGGCAAAAGCCCGGTGTCACGCCTGGTCGCCTCAGAGCTGCGCCGGCAGGGTCGAAAGCCAGTGGTGATTCGACACCCCATGCCCTACGGAGACCTAGCGGCGCAAGCGGTGCAACGTTTTGCCACTATGGAGGATCTCGACCTGCAACAATGCACGATCGAGGAACGCGAAGAGTATGAACCGCACATCCGCCAAGGGACTGTGGTGTATGCGGGAGTGGACTATGAAAGAATTCTCCGGCGTGCCGAGGAAGAAGCGGACGTCATTTTGTGGGACGGAGGCAATAACGATACATCCTTCTATGCTTCCGACCTGGAAATCGTCGTCGTAGATCCGCACCGTGCAGGGCATGAACTCCTCTACTTCCCGGGCGAAGTGAATCTACGGCGCGCCGATGTGATCGTAATCAACAAGGTGGATACGGCCTATCACCGCGACCTTGAAACGGTTCGCCATAACGTAAAGCTCCACAACCCTAAAGCCGTTATTTTTGAGATGGCCTGCCGCGTCAGTGTTCCCGAGCCGTATGTGGTGAAGGGACAGCGTGTGCTGGTAGTGGAGGACGGGCCTACGCTCACACACGGAGAGATGCCCTACGGCGCCGGGGTGGTCGCGGCGCGGCAATGTGGAGTAGCCGAATTGGTGGACCCGCGGCCTTATGCCGTGGGATCAATCCGGGGCACCTTCGATCATTATCCGCACCTCACGAACCTCTTGCCCGCTATGGGCTACAGCGCGATTCAAAGGCACGAGCTGGAGGAAACCATTCGCCGCACCCCCTGCGATCTGGTGCTGATCGCCACTCCGATCGATCTTGCGCGGGTGATCAAAGTCGACAAGCCCAACCTGCGCGTGAGCTATGAAGTGGAAGAACTGACCAAACCCGGACTGGCCGGTATGCTCGCCAAGTTCGCGAGTGAGCACGAGCCAGTCCGGGCAGGAGTCGGGATATGAATGGCAAAGATTTTCTGTCAATTCGAGATTTCTCGCCCTCGGAGATCCAGTACCTGCTGGTTCTTGGCCGCCAGGTGAAGGCGGACCCGACCGCCTATAGCTTGGCGCTGCGGCGTCAGACCCTGGCTATGATCTTCGAGAAACCTTCGTTGCGCACCCGGGTAACGTTTGACGTGGGCATTCAGCAACTGGGCGGCTTCTCCCTCTACCTTTCTCCCGCCGAGATCAATTTGGGCAAACGGGAGACCGTCTACGATGTGGCCAAGAACCTGGAACGCATGGTGCAGGGCATCATGATTCGCACCTTCTCCCACGAAGTAGTCGTGGAGATGGCACGGTACGCCAGCATCCCCGTCATCAATGGGCTCACTGACTACAGTCATCCCTGTCAGGTGATCGCGGACTACCTCACGATTTGGGAGGCGAAAGGCGATCTGGAGGGATTGAAGATTGCCTTCGTGGGGGATGGCAACAACGTTGCCCGCTCACTGATGTTTGCCGGAGCTCAGCTCGGCGCGCACGTTTGGCTGGCGACGCCTCCAGGATATGAACTCGACGACACATCTGTGCAGTGGGCCCGCCAGCGTGGTGCAGAAACGGGCGGCACTTGCACCGTGACCAATGATCCGGAGGAGGCCGCCGCAGGCGCGGATGTGGTCTACACCGATGTGTGGGCAAGCATGGGGCAAGAGGCCGAAGCGGACACACGGAAGCATGTCTTCCTGCCTTACCAGGTGGATTCGACTCTGTTCCGCCGGGCCAAGTCGGATGCCATCTTTCTGCACTGTTTGCCGGCACACCGCGGCGAAGAAGTCACCAACGCTGTCATCGATTCGCCTCGCTCGCTGGTATACCAGCAGGCGGAGAACCGGTTACATGCACAGAAAGCCATCATGCTGGAGTTGATGAAAGGCGAGTTCGTCAAGTTGCCGGGACTTCTCGAGCTGCAAGAGTTGGTACACGCGTAGGGATGGCGGCTGGTGGTTCGGAACTGGGCGCTGGCAAGAACCTGTGGCAGCTCCTGGCGCCAGCCACAAGCCGCCTCTAACTGCCTATGAAGACCATGCTCCTTGCCGTCGGCGGAAACTCCTTGATTCGCGCAGGAGAAAAGGGAACGATCGCCGAGCAACTGGCAAACGCCCAGAGGACCGCGGCCCAGATCGTCGGCCTCATCCGTGCCGGTTACCGCATCGTGCTCACCCACGGCAATGGTCCCCAGGTTGGGGCGGCTCTCCTGCGCTCGGAACGGGGAGCAAGCCAGGTCCCGGGTCACCCACTGGACGTTTGTGGCGCCTCAACCCAGGGCGAGATCGGATACATTCTTGAGCAATCGCTGCAAACCGAACTGCAGCAAGCTGGTCTGCACCTCCCGGTTACGAGTGTTCTCACCCAGAGTCTGGTTTCGGCGGACGATCCTTCCATGCAGCGCCCGAGCAAGCCCATCGGACCTTTCTATTCGCGCGCCGATGCCGAGGAACGCAAACACCTTCTGGGATGGAAGATCGTAGAAGACGCGGCCCGCGGTTATCGCCGTGTGGTTCCGTCGCCGGAGCCGATTGACATTATCGAACTCGAAGTCATTCGAGATCTGGTGGAGCGGGGTGTGCTCGTCATCGCGTGCGGAGGCGGAGGGATTCCTGTGCTCTGGAAAAACGGAAGATTACAGGGCGTGGAGGCAGTCATCGATAAGGATCGAGCCTCCGCGTTGCTGGCTTCACGCCTCAACGTCGATCTCTTCGTCATTTCCACCGACACCGACTACGTCTATCTGGACTATAAAACACCGAGGCAACGTCCGCTGCGGCGCCTCGGCGCCGTTGAACTGGAAGAATACTGGAGGGCGGGCCACTTTCCTCCCGGGAATATGGGTCCCAAGATTGAATCGGTGTTGCAATTTCTGCAGGGCGGCGGGAAGGAAGCCATCATTACTTCTTGCCAGAATCTGTGCCCGGCGGTGGGGGGATGTGCAGGCACTCACATCTTCTCCAATTACGACCGGGCAGAGGCCGGGTTGGATGCAGAATTCGAGCTGCCGGTGGGAGGGCGCTAATGCCACAGCCGACAATCCCCTCGCGTAAGCTGGTCCCGTTTCCTTCTTCAGAATCGCCGCTAAGAGACCGCATGATGTTGAGACATATCGTCGAGTCTCAACAATTCACTGTTCCTCTGTTGATGGAGTTATTTGAGCGGACACGAGGCATGGAGCACGTGGTGGCGCGCGGAGGCTCCCTGGATTACCAGAACCGCATTATGGCCACACTTTTCTACGCGCCTTCCACCCGCACTCGGCTGTCGTTCGAGGCCGCCATGCATCGCCTGGGAGGCCGGGTTTTGTCCACAGAACACGCTGGCGTCTTTTCTTCGGAGGTCGAAGGGGAGCAGGTGGAAGACTCCATCCGGATTGTTGGCGGTTATTCCGACGTCATTGTCATCCGGCATCCCGATGATCACGGGGCCCGGCGCGCCGCGGAAGTCTCGCCAGTGCCAGTGATCAATGCCGGCGACGGAAATGGCGGTCAACATCCCACCCAGGCCCTGCTCGACCTGTATACGATTTACCGGCAGCGCCCGCTGGATGGCCTTAGCGTAGCCATAATCGGAGAGCTGGACAAGGGGCGCACGGCGCGATCGCTGGCCTATCTGCTGGCCAAATTTGACCGGGTGAAGATGTTCTTTGTCAGTCCGCCGCAACTCCAGATGAAGCCGGACATCTTGAGCTATCTCGATGAGCATGGGGTCCGCTACGAATTGGAGTCGGATATCGACCGGGTGATTGGCGAAGTGGATGTGGTGTACCAGACCCGAATCCGGCCGGAGCGACTCGGGGACGTGAAAGGTCTCAGGCGTTACGCCATTGATTCGCAAGTTGTGCAGCGCATGAAGGCAGACGCACTAATCCTTCACCCGTTGCCCCGCACCGTCGAGTTGGACAAGTCAGTCGACGCCGATCCCCGAGCTATGTATTTTCGTCAGGCCAGGAACGGGCTCTACGTGAGAATGGCATTGTTGACCATGCTGTTGGAGTAGGGCGGCAGCAGGAAGCGTCTGACAGTAAGCAGCGTTAAACAGAGAAAATGAGATACGGCTCAAAAGGAACTTTATGACAACGCACGTCGTGGAGAGTCCCTTACACACACAGGACTTTGTGGAACTCGAGAACCGCTATGGAACTCATAACTATTGTCCGCTCGACGTAGTGATCGAGCGCGCGGAAGGCGTCTGGGTGTATGACGTCGAAGGCAAACGTTACCTCGATTGCCTGGCAGCGTACTCCGCCGTGAATCAAGGACACTGTCACCCTAAGATTCTGCGGACTCTTGAGGAGCAGGCGCGGAAAGTCACACTTACTTCACGCGCTTTCCGCAACGAGCAACTCCCGCTGCTGTGCAAGGAACTCCATGATCTCACCGGCTTCGACAAGATGCTTCCGATGAACTCAGGCGCGGAGGCCGTCGAAACAGCCATTAAGACAGCGCGCAAGTGGGGTTACAAGGTGAAGGGAATTCCCCAGGACAAAGCCGAGATCATTGTCTGCGCCAATAATTTCCATGGCCGCACCATAACGGTCATAGGCTTTTCTACCGACGAACAGTATCGCGATGGCTTCGGCCCCTTCACTCCCGGGTTCAAGGTCATTCCCTTCGGCGATGCGCAGGCCCTGCGCGACGCTATAACTCCCCACACTTGCGCCTTTTTGGTAGAGCCCATTCAAGGCGAAGCCGGAATCGTCATTCCTCCCGAAGGATTTCTGCGGGAGGCGGCAACAATTTGCCGCGAGAGTCAGGTGTTGCTCATGGTCGACGAAATTCAATCCGGCCTGGGACGAACCGGCAAGCTGTTTGCCTACATGCACGAGGCAGTCACGCCTGATGTGCTGATCATTGGCAAGGCGCTCTCCGGGGGATTTTATCCCGTCTCCGCCGTGCTCGCGTCGCGCGAGATTCTCGGCGTATACAAGCCTGGCGACCATGGCAGCACGTTTGGCGGCAATCCGATGGGCTGCGCCATCGCCCGGACTGCGCTGTGCGTACTGATCGAAGAAAAAATGGTGGAACGCTCCGCCGAGCTGGGCGCATATTTTCTTACCTTACTGCAGACGCTGCGCAGTTCAGACTTGAAAGCTGTACGCGGTAAAGGCCTATGGATCGGCATCGAACTCAAAAGCCCGGCGCGTCCCTACTGTGAGGCGCTCAGGGACGAAGGGATCCTCTGCAAGGAAACGCATGACCGGGTGATTCGCATCGCGCCACCGCTCATTATCAGTCGTGGAGAAATTGACTGGGCCTTCGAGCGAATTACGAAAGTGATTCAGCAGCATTGAAAAAGGCCAGCTTCGGGGGGCATCACTGAAAAGCGGTCCGGCACCACTCAACCTGCTGGCGCGCAGATCCCCCGCTGAAAGCTATCGCCCGTACTTCTTCCATAGGAACCGCCGGCAAGGAGCAGGACATCTGGGGAATTGCTGAAACTCTGGGCGGTCTGAAACGCGACAAAATCGGGAGAAATTAGCTCACCAAGGCCTCAGCGGTCTCGGTAAACATAGCTGATCGTCTTGGCTGGGGAGTGTCGATTTGACACCCGGCCGTTCGATCTACCGATAGAACTGTCGGAGGCGGCTTCGCCCCGGAGCTCCGGAGCTTTGAAATCTGCATCATATGAATTCAAGGAGAGAACCACATGAAACGAAAGACGGTCAAGATGATCGCATCGGGGTTTTTTGCATTAACCTTTGCCCTGGGCGGGGCGCGGCAAGCGCACGCACTGGACGCCAAGACTCCATATCCCAGCATGGCGCCGCTGGATCAGTACCTGATGGCGGATCGCAATGCTGAGATAGCTCTGGCACGGAGCGCGGCTCCCCCGTCCATTTCCCGCGACGCGAAAGTCGTGGTCCTGGGGCCGCACGGTTATGAAACCGCGGTTGAAGGTAAGAACGGCTTTGTCTGCATCGTAGAACGCGCCTGGATGAACCCGTTCGACAGTCCCGAGTTTTGGAATCCTAAGAATCGCGGTCCGATTTGCTTCAATCCACCGGCCGCTCGGACGGTGCTGCCGATCACTTTGATGAGGACAAAATTGGTGTTGGCGGGAAAATCGAAAGCTGAGGTCACGGAGAGTATCAAGGCAGCGGTGGAGAGAAAGGAACTGCCGGCTCTCGAAGTGGGTGCGATGTGCTACATGATGTCAAAGGACGCTTATCTAACTGATGCTGGTGGACATAACCTGGCCCACCTCATGTTTTATACGCCGCTTATGGATGGTGCGGTATGGGGCGCAAATCTGGTGGACTCCTCAAATGGAGTATCGGAGCCGTTTCCGGGCTCTCCACTCTTGCTGAGCCCACAGTTCAGAGGCAATCCGGAGCCGATCAATGTGTTCTTTATGGGCACGGGTATGTGGTCGGATGGGACCGCGGCGCCCGTGATGTAGTACGTCGGATTGAGGTAAACGCGGAGCGTGGCGCCCGAGTTCTTTCATCAGTTCGGTCGAGATCCGCCCTATTTGCGGGCCGAGACTACTTCCTCTTCGCAGGATGGTCCACGCTCACTCATGACGGCGTCATGTAAACGAACAGCAGCGCAGCCGAATCGTTCAGGCTGATCTGGATTATTGACCTGGATTATAATGATGCCAACGCAGGGGGCTCGCGTCCGGAAGTCACAGGGCAGCCAAACCGCCGGAAATGCTGCGGTCCTCGCCAACTTGCAACGCTAGTCGCCACCCGCAACATGGAAGTACCAATTGCGGCGACGTTTCCGCTGGAGGACGTCCGTGCGTTTGGAAACGCATGCCATTCCCCTGGCATCGTGAAAATGGAATTGGGAGGTTCAAACGATGGAAATCAAAGATCGCGTATTCATCGTGACCGGCGCTTCGTCAGGGATAGGGCTATCGACGGCGAGCGCTCTGTCTGACCGAGGCGCGAAGGTCGCCCTTCTGGCTCGCAGCACTGACAGGCTGAAAGAATTGGCGCAGAAGCTCCCCGGCAGCTTGCCCTTCACGGTAGACGTGACGCAGTTTGATCAGGTGCGGAAAGCCGTACACGCCGTGCACCAGCATTACGGCCGGGTCGACGGGCTCGTAAATAATGCAGGGCGCAGTTATGCGGCCGCAATAGAGGAGATCGATCCCGCCCTGTTTGACGAAATCTTCCACCTCAATGTGTTGGGACCGATTATCGCCATGCAGGCGGTGATCCCGGTGATGCGAGCCCAGGGTGGCGGAATCATTGTCAACATCAATTCGGGGACCGCGTTCATGACCATTCCTCAATACAGCGTGTACTCGGCTTCGAAGCGTGCGCTGCTTGGCTTCAGTCTCACCGCGCGGGCCGAGTTGGAAAAGGATCATATCGTGGTCAGCGAAATCTACCCATTCATCACGGCGACGAACTTCGGCAAGAACAGGATGGGCAATCCGGCGGGCGGCGGACCCTCGGCTCATTACGCCGAGGGTGACAAGCCCGAATTCGTCGCCGGCCTGGTGCTGCAGGCTATTGAAGAAGGCCAGGCTCAGTATTTCGCGAATGATCGTCTTCGCAAAATGGCCGGGGTCGCGGCCTAGGCGTTCCCATACGCTTAAGGAATGGGCGAAAGTAAGTAATTGACACCGGTGCGAATTGGGTCAATACTCTTCGACTGAGCTAGGTCCCTTCCCCGTTGTCCAAGAGTCGGCTCTCCACGAAATCAATCGTAGAGGAACGTCTATGACGATTCGCAGCGGTGCAATCGCTTTGACTGTCTTACTGCTGATTGCGGCAACCGTCTCGGCTTCCACCATCAACGGCACCACGCTTTCTGGCAAGCAACTCACAATTACCGGAACAGGGTTCTCTGAAACACCGTTGACGGTGACCTTTAACGGAAAGAAGATTCCTGTCGTCAGCAATACAGCCACCCAAATCGTGGCAACATTGCAGTCCATCCCTGCCCCCGGTTCTTATCGCCTCGTCGTTATGTCGGGCACAGCATCAACGTTTAGTTACATGGCAATATCTGCTTCTCCAAACATCGTGGCTCAAGTTGCGTTGACGAATCAGGCTGCTAACATTCCTCTGACTAGGCTTCTGACCCCCCATGCAACCGGACTATATCGAGTTTCCGGTTATATGGATTGTTCAGGGGATACTTTGAACGTGGCAGAATTTGAGCTTAGTTGGACGGATCCGACAGGGAATGCAAACCTCGGCAGCCTCGGTGCTGTCTCTAATTGCACAAACAATAGTCCCATCACCTGGAGCTATACCGTGCTGGACACAAAAGGGTCGCCGCTCAGCTATGCGGTCGGTGGCGGGATTAGTTTCCCTCCTTTTTCTTACGATCTTTTCTTCACCGTTGAGCGTTTGCAATGAAGGTGTTTGCCGGGCGCCCGTGAGAAGCGCCCCTTTTAATCACCCTTAAACTTGAGATAGAGATGCACTCCTTCTTCGCATTGAAGAGCAAATTCTCTAATTTTGGACAGCAGTGGTCTGTCGTCAGAACTCGCATTCCCCTCCAATTTCTCCCACTCGCCCAGAAATAGTCTCATCTGTCTGCGATTGAACACCGTGTCGCCATAGCAATCAATTGCTCCCAAGATAGGAGACTCTTGGTGGGTCGGAAGAAGTCGATGAAGCACGTTTTGATCGTCGCCGATAGCACGGATAGTACTGCCGGATTCTGTTTCCAAGGAAACACACAGACCCATGATTCTCTCCTTTAGGGACGACCAGGAAACGCGGTAACTAGTACTCATGGGAGAACACATCCTACACGGTCCAGTTTTTCGGAAGCTATGTCAAGTGGGCCACCTGCCGTTACCAAGAGGATGCGCCGTCGACCAATTCATCGAGTTCCCTTGAAATGATTTGCCCGTCGGTAAATTCGACCCCGGTTCTCGTGGCGTATTCCTCAACCCCGAGGTCTCGCAGTGCTTCGCGATGAGCGTTCCTTAGTATTCGGAGTTCTTCTCGGGAAACCGCAAGCTCACTATCTCGCACCAAATCAAGCCTGTTGAGTCTTTCCAACAGTGCCTTCGCCTTTTCCTTAGTCGTGCCAATGGCAGCCTCAAAATTGTTGAGAGGAAATCCGAAGCAAGCTTCCCCCAGATCGGCTCGAAGTGCTCTGCTCTCAGTCGGGCTCAACTCGATAGTTATGTCCTGGCTTTCTTGCTGAAATTTTCGCAATGTCTTCATTTGAGCACCACGTCAAAATAGTAGCGCCCTTGCGTTGGCACGAAAATAGTCCCGTTGTCCGCAGCGTTCGGATTGAAAATAACAACCGCCTTCTTGCCCTCGTCCCAGAATACAACACGCCCGTCCTCAAGTGTCCTAACATCATTTGCGGCGTTGGCGCTCCTAATGACAGTCGCCCTCACCGATCTCTGGGAGAACGAACGCCGAGTGAGTTCGCCTGTCAAATCGCTTTGAAGGGCGATTTGCCAGGCTCACAAATCGTCGGAAGCTTGCCCTGAAAGTGTGACAGAAAAAGGGGACCGCTCACTTTCGCAAAAATCATACTCAGCTTTGTTCCGAAAGAGGGGATCAGGTCATCTGCAGGCCGCTGATTGATTTTTGCAGAGAACAACGGTTCGGGCTGACCGATACAGGCTAGAACATTGTACTGGGCATAATGGTTACTCCCTTTTGCTACCGAAGAGATGGAGGAAGGTATCCAGCCGATGGTTGGAAGGAAGTGCAAAGCGAATATACACTAGCGTCTTGTCCCCAGCCAGACCGAACACCGCTTTGTCGTCCTCTATCGAGCGGGAGTTCTTCAACAGCAGCGGGTTAGATTGTTTTTCTTGCTCGATGTTTGCGGGGGAAGCGTATGGAAGATGCAGAAATCCCGCATTCGCGTCTTCGTCGTATTTGACTACCGGCTTCGGTGGGGACTTTACAGACACATCCGGCAGTTCGTGTGGTAATGACGAGATCGCCCGCTCCAGAGAAAACCGGAGCCCAGAGCCCAAAAGCTCAAGACCGTTGATCCAATTACCCGCGCGATTGACATCAGCGATCACGTCCCCGGTATACTCGTGCTCCACCGGAGCCTCGGAGAGGCGTACTTCGATCGTCGGGGGATCGAACGTAGATGTAATTATTGCTCTCATCGGCTGATCTTGCCGGGTGCCCCACACATCGCGCCGGGCGCCCCATTCATTCGCGTTCTTTGCGAATGAGTGGGGTTTACGATGACGACCGCAGCCGCGCTAAGCTCATCCCGCGCCGGCTCAAGCGATACTATAGCGCGAAAACATCCGCATTCTACGGGGGTGGGCCGGATTCCGCGTGAGCTTTCAAAAGTGGCTCGCCTCCATCCAGCCCTGTCCTGGCCCAACGTTTTGCGATCCCGTCCGCCCACTTACCCCACTTATTCGCAAGAAACGCCAATGAATCGGGCATCCGGCTGAACCAACACAAAGTCGGGTTATAGAGGCACGGCGTGACGGGCAATGTACTCGTCCAGGGATTGGTCGGGTCCGATGTAGTGAAACGCTTCGGCATAGTCGAGGCCGTACTTCTGGCCGGTGGCCCGGTCTTTGATTTCAACCGTCATTTTCGTGAAATCGTCGATGGCGGCGGCGTCGGCGCCGGATAACCCCGGCACACGCAGTTTCCGTTCAGCGAGAGAAGCGTTCAGGTCCTTGATAAAGTGAGTCATCATGGTCCGGCATGCCCTGAGGCAGGCAACTTTGGTTTCTATCGTCGGGCCAATATCCACAACACGATTTACCAATTGCGGACCTCGAGCGAAATAGTATTTCTCTGACACACTGTGCGGCTTCAAACCTGCGGCAAAATGTTCTGGCATGTCCAAATGCCCGCCTGACATCCAGCAAGCCGCTTCTACCGCTTGAGCAGTCACATAATGATCCGGATTTTCCTCGTAGTGCCCCCAGGGATCGTAGCTGAATATCGTATCGACCTTGAGCAGGCGAAACAGAAAAATCAGGCGGGCGCGTATTTCGGTACGAGCCACGTCGTCCATGCGGTGATTTCGATAACTGAGGTCGAACATCTGCTTCAGGCCGGAAGCTCGCAAAAGAGCTTTTGCATCGCCCTCGTTGGCAAGCATGGTTTCGCCCAGCGTGAGGTCGTAGGAATCCTTCTCGTCGTTGCTGGTTCGTATGAAGTAGCCGGTATATCCTTCGTGCAGCAGCTTGGCCACAGTGCCGCTCGCAAAAAATGGGCCATCATCCAGGTGAGGAGTGATCAGGGCTAGTACCTTGCCTTGGTGAAGTGTTGCGGACCCAGCGCGCTCGATCACGACATCCGGCGCGGGTGTCTGGGACTGCAGTTGCGGCGCACCCATCAAACCTGCGGCGAGAGCTCCTCGGAAAAAATCGCGGCGTTCCACGAAACCATCCCTCCATTGTCAGTGGGGCTTTAGAAAGACCGCCCCGACGGCGCAAAAAACCATATCACACCTTCGGAAAAGCGCTGGTGCCCCAGGTTCCCCGTGGGCGAAGCCAGCCATCCAGGACGGGGATGTTCCTATTCCGAAGCAGGGGAAATCTCAGCCGCCGCCCTTTGAGAAGAGGAATAAGGAGGCAAACACGACGACGAAGGTCAGCCCTTCAATCAGCAAAGCATAGGAAATCAGTCGGCGAGGGCGCGCAAAGCGAGTTGACCACCGGCTGCAAAGCAGGACGAAAACCACAATAGGGATGGCAAATAATCGAAATATACACACATCGCCCCAGTACCATTGATTAAGAATGGGAATGACCATGAACACAAGCGAAATTGGACCAGTCAAGCTCAAGCCGAGCAGCGCTTTCGCATAGGCAGTGTAGGCCGATTCAGATTTCCTGATAACGAACACCAGAGCCGCGGTAGGCGCAAGAAAAAGGAAACAGATGATAATTTCGAGCATGAGGTCGCCGCCCGCATACATGCCGCTTGCTGCTGCAGCATCTTGCGGGTTACGGACATATTGCAGGTAGCGCAAAAAGACGAGTAGAGCAGAGATGACGGCAACCGCCGCATAGCTTGCCGCGACGAGACCCAACTGCAAACGCGAAGGAGACGGTTCCATGCAGGAATTGTAGCTCCCGGCCCCCAATCTGACCCCACTTCAATGAATAGAGGTTTCTGCATCATCGATAACCAGACAGCCATAGCGCGTGTCACCGTCCGCGCACTTCTTGTATTTCAAATTTATTATTGCCAGCTTTTTCATCTACGGGCTACGATGATGGCCGAGACTTAGAGGCTCCGTCACCGCGTGGCAGGCACAATTTCCATATTCAAGTGCCTTCCTCGTCGCGCAGCGCGAGCTCGCCTTGACAAAAACGGTTGCCGTGGCCCATGCTGCAGACCGAAAAGCAGGTGGTGTAACCCAAGGAAGGCGGAAGGAATGCTAATAGCGATGTCTGCCGGGCGAACAAGGCGAGCGCGGGCCCATTCTCGGTTGCTGCCAGCTTATTGTTTGTTCGCCTTGACGGTCTTGGCGCCGACTGGAGTCAGGGCGTCGGACATTTTCGAGGTGACTATCGAGCGAGGCGTGCCGGCAAAGATGCGTGACGGCGTCACCCTGCGCGCTGATGTTTGCAGGCCAAAGACTGATGGCAAGTTTCCGGTGCTGTTGGTACGCACGCCCTATGACAAGAGGGGCGAAGCTGATTTTTGCCTGAAGGGGGCGGCCCGCGGGTACGTCGTCATCGCGCAGGACGTTCGGGGGAGATACTCATCCGAGGGAGATTGGTATCCCTTCAAGTACGAATCGCAGGACGGCTACGACACGGTTGAGTGGGCGGCTGCGCTTCCGTATTCCAACGGAAAAGTGGGGATGTTCGGTGGCTCCTACGTGGGGGCGACGCAGTATCTAGCCGCGATTGCCAGTCCGCCTCACCTGGCGGGAATTTCCCCCGACGTTACGGCCTCCAACTATCACGATGGCTGGACCTATCAAGGCGGTGCGTTCGAGCAATGGTTCGACGAGTCGTGGACGACCGGCCTGGCCGAAAATACTCTGGAACGCCACGCACACTCAGGCGGCGATGCGCTCGGCTGGATAGAAAAGCTGCCCTTATGGTCGTATCCCATACGCGAAGCGCCCTCGGCGGCGGGATTGGCTCCTTATTTCACCGACTGGCTGGCGCACCCGGACTATGACGACTATTGGAAGCCGTGGTCCATCGAAGATCACTACTCGCAGATTCAGGTTCCCGTGTTCAGCTTGGGCGCGTGGTATGACATTTTTCTGGGCGGGACACTGAAGAACTTTGCAGGTCTGAGAAAAGAGGCAGGAACGGAGGCGGCACGTCGTGGCCAGCGCCTGCAGATCTACGTGGGTGGACACGCGGGTGGATCGGAGAATCGAAAGGTTGGTGCCCTGGATTTTGGGGACAAGTTGCCGTTCGATCTGGATGAAGCCGTGCTGGGCTGGTACGACAGCTTGCTGAAAGGGGTCGCAAAGGGATCGGATCAGCAGAAACCGGTAAGAATCTTTGTCATGGGCAAGAACGAATGGCGCGACGAAGATGAGTGGCCCCTCGAGCGCGCCAAGACGACCCGGTATTACCTTCACTCGATAAAATCTGCGAATGGTCTGGAAGGAGGCGGTACGCTGAGTACGGCCTCGCCTATCGAGGAGAAACCCGACCAGTATATGTACGATCCGAATGATGCCGTTCCCACCATTGGCGGACCGCTTTGCTGCTCAAAGCTGCCAACCGGAGTCGGCCCTCAGGACCAGCGGCCGGCTGAAGCGCGCGGCGATGTGCTCGTATTCTCCACACCCGCATTTACCCAGAACACCGAAGTTACGGGTCCGGTAACGCTCGACCTTTATGTCAGCAGCTCTGCGGTCGACACAGACTTTACCGGGAAACTGGTGGACGTCTGGCCGAGCGGATTTGCTCAGAACCTGACGGAAGGCATCTTGCGCCTGCGCTACCGCAATTCGCAGGAGAAACCGGAACTGGGAAATCCCGGGGAGATTTATCATATCAGCGTGAATCTGTGGGCGACCAGCAACGTGTTTCTGCCCGGACACAAACTGCGGCTGGAGGTTTCCAGCAGCAACTTCCCGCGATTCGACCGAAACCTGAATACTGGCGAGGATCAGGCCCGTGGAACGCGCATGGTGAAAGCCACGAACGTCATTTACCACGATAAGGCTCGGCCTTCCGCGCTGGTTCTCCCGATCGTGCCGTAGCCGGAAAGACGATTCACGACACGTTGATTTTGTGACGATCGCCCTTGATTTGGTCTCAGCGGCCGTCAGGCTCAGTCCCGAGCTGCCTGACACCTTAAGGCACCGGCGTCATCTTGAACACCGACCCAAAGGTCTTCGTGCCGTTCCCATTGGTCGTGCCGTAAAGGTTCCCGGCTGCATCGAAGATCGGGGCTGCTTCGGGCGAAGCTCCGGGAGCACCCTTGAAAGCATGCAGCACGTGGTAAGTCCAACCGCCGCTCGACGTCGGTTTCAGCTTGAAGAGTACGCCATAGCCGTATGTCCCGCCTGCAGACGCCGTGCCGTAGAGATCTCCCGCCTTGTCGAAGCGCAAGCCGCCAAAAGGAGCAGCTCCGTCTTTGCCAGCGGTGAACTGGTGGAGAACGTGCTCCGTCCAGGTACCATCAGGGTTGGGTGCTAGTTTGTACACATTGCCATTCCCGTTGGACGCGCCGCCCCAGAAAGTTGTGCCATAAAGATTACCGGCAGCGTCGAGGACGAGTCGACCAGTGGGGGTAGCTCCGTCCTTGCCCGCAGTAAAACTATGCAGTACTTTTTCGGTCCAGGTTCCATCGGAGTTCGGTATTAGTTCAAAGACGACACCCAGGCCATAACAACCGTTGCCTCTTGGACTGCAACCCGGCCTGCCGCCATAAGCGGTGGTGCCATAAAGGTTCCCAGCGGTGTCGAACACCAGGGTATCGGCCCATGGGTATCCCCCCTCACTTCCCCGGTCAAAGCCGTAGAGGGTATGCTCGGTCCAGCTCCCGTCGGAGTTGGGCGTCAACTGGAAAACGGATCCCCAACCCTTGCCGCCCCACTCGGTTGTGCCATAAAGATTTCCAGCAGTGTCGAAAATCAGAGTGCCGTCGGGATTCGCTCCGTCTACATTGTCTCCAGTGAAGGTATGAAGCACAGTGTAGGTCCAAACCCCCTGCGAGATGGGAGTGAGTTTGAAAACCACCCCGCAAGAACATCCCTCGGAGCCCCCGCCAGTATTGGCTGTACCGTATAAATTACCCGCCGCATCGAAGATCAAGCTGCCCCGAGGGTCAGCGCCGTCATCGTTGTAAAAGATATGGAGAATGCGCTCAACCCAGTTCCCCTCCGGATAGGGTGTCAGCGCAAACAACGTGCCGTATCCTTGGCCGGCCCCGAACGCGCCCCCCATTGCCGAGGTCCCATAGAGGTTGCCGGCCGCATCGAGAGTAAGCCCCGGAGCGTGTGGATAAGCGTCTCTGCCACCCCAGAACGTATGCAGTGTCTTGTACTTGACTTGCCCCCAGGCGCTGCCGCTCAACATGAACGTCAATGCTATGAGCGCCACAACTCCGATGATGATTCCTAAGAATTGTTTGCGTTGCACTTGACTACCTCCTTATTTACGCCCTTGCTGAATGAAGCTAGGTTGCGGGAGTCGCTCGGTTTCATTCGCAATCACTGCCGCGAGGGCTGAGATCGACACCTTACGCTCTTGCGAGGAAGCCGCACCCAGCTAAGCGGCTTCGCATCTGCATTGCGTCCCGCACTACGGCCTGATCCGAAATTCCTGATTACGGGAGAACCCTAATATCTTTGAGTTGCCTTGATTGGGTCTTGCGGGGCCGACTTACGAGGAAGGACTCGGGGACCTCGGACTCACGCTACGATGGCGAGAATGCGCTGGCTGTGAGCGGCATCACTGCTCCACGTGATAGCTGTTAACCACGCATTCTCATCAGAGAGATTGTTCGGCGGCTCATGTTGCTGCTCTCGGAGCTGGCCTTCCGCCAAGCGACAGAATTCCAAGGGAGCATCCCAGGATCTCAAGCCCAAGAAGAACGAAGACACTTGCCACAAACCAGGTTGTCCAATCACCGCGTCCCACCGTGAAAACATTGTTTGGAGAAGCATTCAGGAAGTGCTCGTAAAGATCAGCGCCCAAAGCAGCCAGGAAGAAAATCAAAGATACCAACCCGGCAAGGTTATCGCCGAGCTTCCATAACGCAAGTGATACGCCCAAATGTCCTGACGTTATCAAAACTATGGCCAACCAGCTGACGTGGTTGTTTGGCGCCGGAAGAATTTTCGCCGCCAGGAACAAATGCCAGACTGCGACGAGCCAGTGCGCGACGACAACTTGCAGAGCAAGCGTCCGTGGCTTGGTCATAGTTGACAATCTCTCCCTCAGGACCCTGCGTGCTGCGACTCTGCCCGAATTACCGTCGAAAGTCAATTGTTTGAGGCGCACATGATAAAGAACGGCTACGAAATCTGCACAGATCGTTTATCAGCCGACAGGCGAACCTCGAGCGACGCTTCCCGTTTTTGGCAATCAGCCTCAAAAACAGCTTGCTTTCTTCTAAGCCTACTGCTAACTTCGCAAACCATCCAGCGGGCCAGTACCGATTCGCAGGATGGCAGAGGGCCCGGCTCCTTTTCTGGGTGGGTTCCGCGAAAGACTCCTGTAGTAAAGCTGCTCGGCTTCTCTTCGTACCTGACCCGGCCCGACAGAGAGGAGAACTATGTCTACTCCGGAAAAGCGCCTTCCACTCGCCGGCAGTGAGCGCGCACCTGTGCCAGGAGCGCGCGAGATAGGTCCAGCCGACCCCAACGAAACTGTTGATGTAACTATTCGCTTGCGTTCCCGCGCGGGGAAGAAGCCGATTATCAACGCTGAGGAGTTCACAAAACCGATTGAGAAACGCAATATTGTGAGCCGCAAAGAATTTGAGCAACGCCACGGCGCCGATCCCGAAAGCATCGCCCGCATCGAGTCATTTGCTCGTGAGCAGAACCTCTCGGTAAAGGAAAAGAGTCCCGCGCGCCGGACGATTATCCTCTCCGGTACTGTCGCTGCAATGAACCAGGCTTTTGGCGTCGAACTGAAAGAATACGAGCATCCCAATGGCAAGTATCGCGGGCGTACGGGACCGGTCCAATTGCCTGCGGAACTGCACGACGTAGTCGAAGGTGTCTTCGGGCTGGATAACCGTCCCCAGGCCAAGCCGCATTTTCGGTGGAAGCGTGGTAGAGCGGGAGCCCTCCCCGAAGCCTCCAGCCTGTCCTACACGCCTTTGGAAATCGCCGGATTTTACGACTTCCCGACGGGCAAAGACGGATCTGGAGAATGCATTGCGCTGATCGAGTTGGGCGGAGGATACAAGGCGAGTGATCTCAATAAATATTGGAGCGAGCTCAAGTTGACGAAGTTGCCATCCATATCTGTGGTATCGGTGGGTAAAGGCAGCAACAGTCCGACGGGAGATCCGAACGGCCCGGATGGTGAGGTCATGTTGGACATCGAAGTATCGGGAGCAATCGCTCCCGGCGCGAAGATCGTTGCCTATTTTGCCGAAAACACAGATGCCGGTTTTCTGAACGCGATCACCACGGCAGTACACGACAGTACGAATAATCCATCCATCATCTCCATTAGTTGGGGAGGGCCCGAATCTTCCTGGACGCAGCAGGCGATGACATCCATGGATGAAGCATTCCAGGCTGCAACCGCAATGGGAGTCACAGTCTGCGTAGCGGCTGGAGACGACGGCTCGACCGACGGTGTAAGCGATGGATTGAATCATGTCGATTTCCCGGCATCGAGTCCTAACGTGCTGGCCTGTGGAGGTACCCGCCTGGTGGCCTCTGGTACCACCATCACCAGCGAAACTGTGTGGAACGAACTCGCCAATCATGAAGGCGCGACTGGTGGCGGCATCAGTGACTTCTTTCCACTTCCCGTTTGGCAGAGCGGCGCCGGTGTGCCGCCTTCCGCCAACCCAAAGCATAACGTTGGTCGCGGTGTTCCGGATGTGGCTGGAGATGCCGATCCGAGCACGGGCTACGATACTCTTGTCGATGGGCAATCCGGCGTGATCGGGGGAACGAGCGCTGTCGCCCCGCTTTGGGCTGGACTCATCGCGCTGATCAACCAGGGCCTGGGAAAACCCGCCGGCTTTATCAACCCGTTGCTTTACCAGAACACAAGTACGGCACCGGACTTCAACGATGTTACCTCGGGCGTCAACGGAGCCTATTCGGCAGGTCCCGGTTGGGACGCGTGCACCGGGCTCGGAACGCCGATTGGGAGTCGGGTTGCGGCAGCATTAGGGACATAACCGCCGCAAGCCAAAAGAACGAGTAGCTAAGCCCTGGGCACCGTGAATTTCAGCGGTGTGGCTGGAAGCTGTGGCAAAATTCCTAGATCAATGGACAGAAGAACATTCTTAAAACAATCAGGAATGGCGGCGCTGGGTCCGCCGTGGGTGCGCGGGCTATGGGGAGCCACAAAGAATCTTACGCGCGATGCGGGAACTGCGGGCCTGCGGCACGCGATGCGCGTTGCTCCCGGGATTCGGCGGCGGCCGTCGGATGCGAATTGGCCCTCGCCGGCAGCGTGGCAACGGCTGAGTGATGAAGTCGATTTTTGTATCGTCGCAAAGTTCGAACTTGGGAGGTCTTCCCAAGTTCGAACTTTTGATCACCGTGTTGCAGGCCAGATACCCGGACCATCCGGGACTGCTGTAGGGAAAAACCTTCGGGCGCAGAAATCGCTTGGCGCATATCAGCTATTGCCAACCGCCTCCCAACGCCTGGTAGATCTGAACCAGGGCAATCAGTTCGTTGCCTTGCGCTTGCGCCAATCCCAGCTCAGCCGAAAACGCATTAGTTTCATTGGTCAGCACCTCCAGGTAGTCGGTTGTCCCCGCTTTGAAGCGCACCTGGGATAACTGTGCTGCGTCCTGGGCCGATTCGAGCAGATGCTGTTGCTGAATGGTGAACTCATGATCCTTGCGATAGGCAACCAGTGCATTCGAGACATCCCGGAAAGCGCCTTGAATCGCCTGCTGGTATGTCAGCACCATCTGTTCGCGTTGGGCCTGGGCAAAGCGAACATTATTCTTCAACCTGCCGCCCTCGAATATGGGCTGGGTGAAAGACGCAGCCAGGTTCCATACGCCGGCGGGCCCGGTAAAAAGATTCGTAAGCGCCGGGCTCTCATAGCCGGCTGTTCCAGTAAGCGAAATCTGGGGAAAGTAAGCCGCCCGGGCCACGCCAATCTGTGCGTTGGCGGCAACTAACGTCTCTTCCGCTTCCCGGACATCGGGCCGCCGCTCCAGCAAGGCGGACGGCAATCCGGCCGGAACTTCCGGGACATGAGGCTGCTCAGTCAGCTTGAGTCCGCGAGGAATATTACCCGGGTTGTTGCCTAGAAGAATGCTGATGGCATTTTCCTGCTGCGCGATCTGGCGCTCGAAGTCGGGCACTTCGGTTGCCGCCGTGTAGACCAATTGCTCCGATTGCCGCACGTCCAGCATGGAATTGATGCCGTGTTGCTCCAGAGTCTGCGTCAGCTGTAAGGAGTCTTTACGCGAACCCAGCGTGCGCTTTGAGATCTCCAGTTCCAGATCGAGCTGGCGGAGCTGGAAATACGAGCTCGCCAGATTAGCGACCAGAGTGGCCATGACTTCCTTCTGCGCCCACTCGTTGGCCAGCAGATTGGCCCGCGCCGCCTCGGTCGCCCGGCGATACTTACCCCAAAAGTCCAGGTTCCAGCCCGCCGAAGCCGCAAGCTCTCCCTGGGTAAGTTCGTAAGAAGGAATCGGGCCGAGTTTCGGATTCTGTTGGCTCACGATGTTGCCTCCGGCGCTCAGTGAGGGAAGTTGATCGGCGCGAGTGATCCCCAATTGCGCACGCGCTTCCAGTACCCGGGCGGCGGCAATGCGCACGTCGTAGTTATTCTTGAGAGCCGTGCGGATCAGATTTTGCAGCTCAGGATCCTGGAAAACCTGCCACCATTTTTCGTCCCCCAATGACGCGGCTGGTTCAGCGCTACCCTGTCCTGCCGCGGGTTCAGAGGCGGCCGGCGAATCGGCCGTTGCGTCACGATACGTGACCGGAACTTCAACCCTTGGCCGCTTGTAGTTTGGCCCCACTGCGCAACCAACCAGGCCAGTCGTAGTTAGCACGATGCCAAGAAACATACTCTTCAGATTTTGACTCATACCATTAATCTCCGTTCACTTCCTGCAGCGCGAAAGCCGGACTTTCCGCCAGCGCGGGTTTGCGGTTTGAACGCAGGAATGGCACGCGATCCAGCACCTTCTCCTGGAATTCCTCCAGATAGAGGTAGATCGCTGGCGTGACATAGAGCGTGATGAACTGCGAAACGATCAAGCCGCCGACCACTACCAGGCCCAGCGGCCGTCGAGAGGAGCCGTCGGCGCCGTATCCCAGCGCAATAGGAAGCGCGCCGAGCAACGCCGCCGCCGTGGTCATCATGATGGGCCGAAAGCGCTCCATGCTGGCGTCGTGAATCGCCTGATCGTCGGCGATGCCTTGCCGAACCCGCTGATCGGCGAAGTCGACGATCATGATTCCGTTCTTCTTCACGATGCCCATCAGCATGAACATGCCGATGTACGCGTACAGAGAAGCCTCGGCGCCGAAGAGCCATAGTGTCAGCAATCCGCCCAGCAGAGCTACCGGCAGCGACGAAAGCACGGTGATCGGGTGCAGATAGCTTTCGTAAAGAATCGCCAGGATCACATACATCACGAACACGGCCACCAGCATGAGAATGGCCAGATCGGATACGGTATTGCGGAAGGTCAGCGCCTCGCCCTGCAGAGAGCCTTGCATTCCCGGCGGCAGAATCTGCTTCGCCGACTTTTCTACGAACTCCGTTGCCGGACCAATCGCATAACCGGGTTTCAAGTTGAAGAACATGGTTACGCTGGTGAATTGATTGATGTGGTTCACCGCCTGAGGCCCGATCACCGGGTGCCAGCTGGTTACCGCATTGAGAGGTACCATGCGCTGGCCATCGTCAGTCTTGATGTAAAGCTTCCCCAGGTCCTCAGGCGCGGAGCGCTGGTTATCGGCAACTTCGAGGATTACTTGATACTGGTCCGTTGGCTTTTTGATCAGATAGCTGTAGTTCTGCGAATAAGCATCGTGCAGCAGGGAAAGAATCCGGCTCTCGGATACACCGTAGAGCTTGGCCTGATCTCGCAGGATATCTACCTGCAGGTTCGGAGTGTGATTGTACAAATCGGAATTCACGAACAGAAATCCGGGATACTGGTGCATCTTCGCCATCATCTTTCCGGCGGTCGCGTACACTTCATTGGCGTCGATGCCGGAGAGAGCGTAGGCGAATTGTCCCTGCGCGTTGGCAGTCGCTCCGGTGCTGATCTCGAGCGCGGGATTCGGCTGCAAAAAAGCCACCGTACCCGGTATGGCATTACTGATGCCGCCCATTAACTGTCCTGCCACTTGAGCAATCGGAGGACGCCGAGACGGATCTTTCAGAAACGCAATAAGGAATATCTGGTTTGAACCCAGGAACTGGCTATTTCCGCTCATCGTGAAAGTGCTGCGCACGGCGGGATTTGCCTTCATGATCTTCTCCGCCTGCGACTGATAGGAGTGCATTTGGTCAGGCGATGACCCTTCTTGCGCGACCATGATGCCCCGAATGAATGAGCTGTCGCCTACCGGCAGGAACGCCTTGGGGACGATATAAAACAGATAAGCCGTCCCCGCCAGGCAGACCACCCAGGTCACTGCTGAAATCCAGCGATGGCGCAGAAAGAACCAGAGAGATCGTCCGTATACATTCAGTACCCGCCGCTCAAATGCGCCGAAAATCTGCTCCATCCAGGTTTTCTGCGACCCTTCGCCGCGATCAGCTAGCAATCGTGAGGTCATCAACGGCGTGAGCGTGAGCGACACCAGTCCGCTGGCCAGAATCGAAATCACAATGGTGATGGAGAATTCGCGGAAGATGCGCCCCATCAGCCCGCTCATGAACACCAGCGGAATGAACACCGCCGCCAGCGAGAGGGTCATGGCCAGAATCGTGAAGCTGATTTCTTTGGCCGACTGCAGAGAAGCATCGAAGGCGCCCAGCCCCGTTTCCATCAGCCGCACCGTGTTTTCCAGAAACACGATGGCGTCATCCACCAAAAATCCAATCGCCAGCGTTAACGCCATCAGCGAAAGGTTGTCGAGGCTGTAGCCGAGAACACTCATGGCAATGAAGGTCAGCAGCAGCGAAAGAGGCAGCGCCACCGCCGGAATCAGCGTGTCGGTCGCCCTTCCAAGGAAAATGAAAATCACCATCACCACCAGCACGAAGGCAATGTAGAGCGTGGTCTGCACATCTTTAATGCTGCCCACGATAGTTTGCGAGCGGTCATAAGCTCCTACCAACAGCACGGAACTGGGCAGCTGAGACTGAATGGTGGGAAGCTGGTCACGCACCGACTTGGCCACCGCGACCGCATTTGCGCCGGCGCGGCGGAACACCGCGACCACAACTGTGGCTGAGGGTTGCGGATATCCGCGCACCCAAAAGCGCATGTCTATGCGCTCATCCTGCACGCTCTGGCGCGCTCTGGCGACATCCTTCAGATACACGGGAGAGCCGTTACTCTGGCCGACGATGAGGCCGTTATACTGCTCGGCCGTGGTGAGCTGGCCCTGCGGCTGCAACAAAAAGGTGCGATGGGGTCCGTCAAACTGGCCGGCACCGGTGTAGGCAGTGCCATTCTTGATCGCGTTCGTCAGATCTTCCAGCGAGATGTTGCGGATCGCCATTGCAGACGGATCAGCCTTGATTCTCACTGCAGACTGTGTGCCGTACACTGCGACCTGGCTTACTCCAGGCAAAATACTCAGCCGCTCGCCAACCTGGGTGTTGGCGTAATCGTAGAGCTGCCCTTCCGTGGCCGTGTCGCTGACCAGCGCGATATACATGATTGGCTGATCGTTCGGGTTCGTTTTGGTGAAGGTGGGAGGGCTGGGCAGATCAACCGGGAGCTGTCCTTGCGCCCGGGTGATGGCGGCCTGCACATCGGTAGCCGCCGCGTCCAGGCTCTTGGAAAGATCGAACTGCAGGACGAAGCTGGAGTGTCCCTGGCCGTTGTTGGAGGTCACCAGCTCCAGGCCCGGAATCTGCATGAATTGGCGTTCCAGTGGCGTCGCGACGTTATTTGCCATCGTCTCTGGCGTCGCGCCGGGATAATTTACCTGCACCTGAATGACCGGATAATCGATGGCTGGCAGGTCACTCACCGGAAGCCGAAAATATGCGACGAGTCCGAAAAGAATGACGGAAACCGTCAGCGCGACCGTCATTACCGGGCGGCGAATGAAAACTTCGGAGAGGTTCACGACTGGCCTCCTGAAACCTGGTTGGCTTTCCCGCTGGCGTTAGCAGCCGGAGATTCGCCATCGACGCGAACCTTGCCACCTGGCCGAACCAGCATTTGTCCTGCGAGCACCACGCGCTCGTTAGCGGCGACTCCTTCTGTCACCACCACCTGGTCGCCCTGGCGTTGTCCCAGCTTCACGGGGCGGAATTCGGCCGTATCATCTGTCTTCACCACGTAAACAAACGGTCCCTGCTGGCTGATCTGTGCCGCTTCATTCGGGATCAACACTGCGGCTTTTTCCGTGGACAGGACGAGCTTCACGTCGACGAATTGGCCGGGCCAGAAATGGTGATCGGGGTTACTGAGCGTAGCCCGCAAGTTCACCGTGCCACTGCCGTTCTGCACCGCGTTATCGAGGAACTCGACGCGTCCGCTTCTGCCCGCGTTTTCAGGGTCCGAAGGCAGACGCACGGCTGCCTTCAAAATGCCGCCGGCCATTTGTTTCTGCACTCCCGGCAGATCGCCTTCAGTGATGGTGAACTCCGCGTAAATGGGATCGAGGCGCTGAATGGAAAGCAGTGACGTGGCGTTTGCCTGCACCACGTTACCCACATCTACCAAGCGCGCGCCTGCCCTCCCGTCGATGGGAGAATGTATGTAGCAGTACTCGAGATTGAGCTGTGCTGTCTCGAGACTTGCCTGCGCGGCTTCCACCTGGGCTTGATCCACATCGACTGCATTCTTTTTCGTGTCGTAATCCTGCCTCGAGATAGCTTTGGCTCCAATGACTTCTTCGTCACGAGCGAACTGAATCCTGGCAAGATCGAGCGCCGCCTTTGCCTGCGCCAGCGCCGCCTGTGCGGCATCAACCTGCGCCTTGTAGGGACGAGGGTCGATCACGAACAGCAGCTGTCCTTTTCTGAGGTTTTCGCCGTCCTGGAAATGCCGCTCCGTGATGCGTCCGCCGACTTGCGGCGTAACCGTGACCGACTCGAATGCAGCGTTCCTGCCAATTTCGTCCAGATACCGGGGCACATCCTGCTGAGTCGCCCTGACCACACTGACCAGGGGCGCCGGCATAGCAGGTGCTGCCGCTTGAACGCTGCTCCGGGTGCACGACACCGTCGTCAACAGGGCCAGCGCCGCCAGCAAGAGATTTACGTTGCGAAAAATTAGGTTCCTTATAAAGCTTGTCATTGCCATCCTCACTCTGAAAAATTGGTCAGGGTTATGCCGAAGCGGCTAATCGCGGGAATGTGCCCGTCAAAAGTCTCGATCCGGGGTCCTCTCGCTGCTTTTGCTCGGCCAGGTCGATATCAGCCGGCTCGGGCTGCACGTCTGCAGACCTTCCGAGTCGCTGTAGCGCGTGAAGACGCGCCAGCACGACCTCGCGGCGGGTGCAGGCGAGAAGGACCGAACACTCCTGATCGGAACAGCCTTCGAGTACTGACATCACGAAGACAAAACGCTCGAATACCGGCAGCTCAATGATGCCAGCCATCTGCACCGGCAATGCCGCGGCAAGGCTTGCGCTCTCTGGAGTGGCGTTTGGAATTTGGTTGTCCGCTGGCCGCGGCCGGAGGAGTTGAATCGCATTCTGAATGATCGTCCGCCGGGCCCAGGCCTGCGCCCACTCCTTGAAAACCGGATTGCCGTCTCGCGAGTCGTCCAAACCGCGCACAAAACATTTCTCGGCCAGGGTATGGTTCGCGGTCAGCAGAAATGACAGCCAGTACAAACGGTTCATGTTGTCCTCAAAGATTCGGCAGAAATCCGCTTTGGTCGCATAAGGCGTGAGTTCTCCATTCATCATTCTTGTCGTCCCGAGCATTGCCACCTCCGTCCTTCCATAGATAGTCGTTTGAACCCGCCGGGAATCGACAACCCGCACTGCCTCACGGCTGGCAGCGGCATCTTCGAGCCAGCTGCTTCAGTACATGCTTGGTGAGCACGTCGCCGCAGGAAAATCTCGCGCCGTCTTTCATCAGTTTGAAGAGCGTGCTTTCCCCTTCTCGACTGATGAAGGTCACATTTCTAAGATCGACGATCAGTTTGCGCCCCTCGGGTTGCGCTGCGGCGATGCGCCAGGCGGTTTCCACTTCGCCAGTCCACTGAGATGTCAGCTTTCCCTCAAGTACCAGCCTTCGCTGACCGTGGCTTTCAACGGTGGACATCTTGAACATTTCGTGACCGCCTCATGCCATACACATTGCAAAGCGGAGGCCAAAGCAATTTCGTCTCAGCGACTCCGGTAACTCGCTGAATCCCATAGATAGGAAAAGTTTTGGAGTGGACGTTATGTCGAGAAGTGACGAAGCTAGTTTCGACAGTTGTCGAGGAAGGCGACAGGGAACAGGGAACAGGGTTCAGAGATCTGCGATAAACCCGCGCAAAAGAGTCAGGTTAGTTTTCGTACGCGACTCGGCGCGGATCGATCCCCAACTTCTTCATACGTGAGATCAGGGTTGTGCGCTTGATACCGATGCGTGCAGCGGCGCCCTGAGGACCGGCCACCCGGCCCTTAGTGTCTTTCAGGATTCGCAGAATCTGGTCGCGGTCGTCGGCGTCTCGCGTGCCCGGCACCGGAGCGACACCTCTGGCGCTGCCGCCGAGCTCGCCAACCGGTACTTGGAGCGAAGGGCTGTGAGTCAAAATCACCGACCGTTCAATGAAGTTTTCCAGCTCGCGAATATTTCCCGGCCAGTGCCAGACCGAAAGCTTCTTCATGGCAGCCGCAGGTATGGATTCAATCTGCTTCTCCATTCTGCGGCCATATTTCTGTGTGAAGTAGCGCACCAGTAGTGGAATGTCTTCGGGACGTTCGCGCAAAGGAGGAATGCGAATCGGGAAAACATTCAGCCGGTAATACAAGTCGCTGCGAAACTCGTGGTTTTCGATCATTTTCTCCAGATCACGGTTCGTCGCCGCCACCAACCGGACGTCTACCTTCTTAGTGCGAGTGCTGCCAAGGCGCTCAAATTCCCGCTCTTGCAGGGCGCGCAGCAGCTTAGGCTGGATCTCGAGGGGAATATCGCCAACTTCATCGAGAAACAATGAACCCTGATCGGCAAGCTCCAGGCGGCCTACTTTCTGCGAGATTGCTCCGGTGAACGCGCCGCGCTCGTGTCCAAACAGTTCACTCTCCAGCAATCCGGTGGGGATCGCGGAACAATTCAACTTCACAAAAGTCCGGTCTTTGCGCCGGCTGCGATCATGGATAGCGCGCGCGATCAATTCTTTGCCTGTGCCGGTCTCGCCCAGGAGTAATACCGTCGAGTCGCTGGGAGCCACGGTTTCCACCAGATTCAGAACGTGGCGAAGAGCAGAACTTTGCCCTACGATTCCCTCAAAATCCATCTCCCCGCGGATTTCGTCTTCGAGATACAGTTTCTCCTGCGCCAGACGGTCTTTCAGATCGGCGATCTCCGTGTACGCCAACGCATTCTCCACCCCGATCGCTACCTGATTCGCAACTTGGATCAGGAACGCGATCTCAGCGTCGTCGAAGGCGTTCTCTTCGCGCCGGGCGACGGCCAGAACCCCCAGCAGGCGATCCTTGCTGATCAGCGGCACATCGCAGAACGAGTGCAGCCCTTCCGCGCTCGCTTTGCTGAACATCTCTGGTGGCATCTCAGCGGGGTCCAGCCGGTTTACGACCATCGGCTTTCCAGTTTTAAAAGCGTCCCCGGGTAGAGTGCCTTCAATCGGGACCAGAGAATCCTCGGTAAAGACTCCGCGACTTTCCGGATAGTCAAGGGCGTGCACGCGCAAATTCTTACCCTCCGCATCCGCCAGCATTACCGCCGCAGCCTCGCAGTGCATGACCCGGCGGACGCTCGCCGAGGCGGCGCGCAGAAGATCGTGAAATTCCAGGTTCGATACTACCTGGTTGTTCAGATCGAGAATCAGTTTGAGCTGAGTTTGTACGCGCTCTGAGATATAGAAGTTGACGGCAGCGTCGACCGCCAGTCCAATCTGATCCGCAACCAGGCCGAGAAAGCGAAGTTCCTCATCATCATAGGCATTGGGATAAAACCTGCCGATGCTTAGGACCCCCAGCCGCCGTGATCCGCGGATCAGCGGCAGGGTACAGGTCGACGTGATGCCGAGTTTGCCCAGGAAGAGTCCATAGCTCTGGAAGCGCGTTTCCCGGTTCCAGTCGGGTGTCACCAGCATTTGCCCCGATTCGTGGACAGCCTGAATCGGAGATCCCTTCAGCGCGAAAGTACCTCCGCAAGGGGCATCCATTCTTGTGCCATTTGCTTCCATCAGGCCCCAGCATGGCACGTTCGTCTCTTTGTCGAATGCCACCAGATGCAGGTAATCGAATGGAGTCACATCATGCAGTCTCTTGACCAGCGTGTCGGAGGCCTCGTCGCAATCGCTGCACGTGGCAATAGCATTGGCTGCCCGCAGCAGTGCCAGGTACCGTGCTTCTTCTATTCTGGGGAGAACTGATGCCACTGTAGACATGAAAACTTTTCCCCTGGATGTTTGCCCTATGTGATGCGAAGACTATGCGACAGGCTTCTTAAAGTGTCGGAGTATTTGACATTTGTCGAACAGCTTGCCGAAGCGCTCGACAGAGGATCCGGATCGTCGGGGAAGCACCAATACCACGCTGCATCAAGCAGTTGAAGACATCGGTCGCCGACGCAAACGTTTCCCGATGAACACACAGCCCAGTATCTCGGTCATCCAGACTCAATACTGGCAATGAACATGGTAGGATGACGACGATGGAGGCGGCTCCGCGTGCTGAAAGCGAGGATCCGCAGCTTTTTGAACGACGCGGATAAAATACCCCCTACACATTGTTCTGGAATCGAGGCATCATGCAACTCTTCTCCGTCTTGGTGTGTGTTCTGACGTCGACCGTTCTGATGGCACAAACGACTAATTCCTCCGCCGACGCCAGCGCCAGGTTCGCCCGGCTGAGTGAGGACTTCATTCATGAAACCCTGGCGCTTTCGCCCTCCAGTGCCTCCCAGGCCGGATACCATCAGCACGTCGATCCGAAGACCGGCAAAACCATCGCCCTCGACGGCCTGCTCGACGATGTGAGTGCGGCCGGTATGGCGGAGCAGCGCCGGGTTTACGCGCAATGGCGTGATCGCTTCCACACGGAAACGCCACTGGCTTCGCTTGACGTCGAGGACGCCGCCGACTGGCAGCTCATCGACGACCAGATCGCCTTCAACCTGCTCGAATTCGACCGCATCCAGAATTACAAGCACAACCCCACTGTTTACGTGGAGCTCCTGGGTGGCGCGCTCTTTCAGCCGCTCACCGATGACTATGCTCCCGAGGACGTCCGTCTGGGCGACATTCTCTCCCGCATCGCCGCGACCCCGCGTTTCCTCGACCAGGCACGCAGCGAGCTGGTGGATGCCGATCCTATCTTTATTAAGGTCGCGGTCGAGGAGAACGAGGGCAATGTCGATCTGATCCAGAACACGATTGCTGCCGCGATGCCGGCCGGATCGAAATCAAAAACCCAGTTCGATCTGGTCGCTCCCCCGGCGATCGAAGCGCTCAAGAGTTTTTCCCACTGGCTGCAGGACGATCTGGCAAAGCGCAAGACTGATCGTACCTGGCGCTTGGGCAAGGAGCTTTACGCCGAGAAATTCCGCCTGGTTATGGAAACCCCGGTTGCTCCCGATCAAATCCTTGTCGATGCGGAAAGCGAACTCAAGAAGACACGGGCCGAGATGCTGCAGATTGCTCTGCCCTTGCACAAGCAGTACTTTCCCGGTCACGACGACCACGCGAGCCTGAGCCCGCAAGAGCGCGAGAATAAGGTCATCGGTGAAGTATTGCAGAAAATTTCCGACGATCATTCTAAGCGCGGCGAATTGATGCAGACTATAAAAGACGATCTGGTCGGCATCCGGCAATTCATCGTTGATAATAAGATCGTCTCACTGAAATCGCGAGACAACCTGAAGGTTATCCCCACGCCGCCGTTCATGCGCGGTATCTACTCAGTCGCCGGCTTCCACTCAGCTCCTCCGCTCGATCCCAATGCCGAGGCCCAGTACTGGGTCACTCCGATTGACCCCAAGACACCGGAGGACAAGGCCGAGTCGAAGCTGCGCGAGTACAACAACTGGGTGCTAAAGTGGCTCAGCATTCACGAAGCGCTCCCCGGACACTATGTGCAGGCCGAGCACGCCAACGAAATCCAGCCGGTAACTCGCCGCCTGGTCCGTGCCCTGTATGGCAATGGCGCCTACGTGGAAGGCTGGGCGGAGTACATCGCCCAGGTCATGATGCAGCAGGGATTCGCTGACAACGATCCGCGTTACCGCATCAGCTACCTGAAAATCTGGCTGCGGGCCCTTGGCAATACCATTCTTGATGTCCGCATGCAGACCATGAACATGACGGACGACGAGGCCATGTCTTTCATGATGAATGACGCATTTCAGACCCGCGCCGAAGCCGAAGGGAAGTTGCAGCGGGCCAAACTGAGTTCTACCCAGTTGCCGACTTATTACGTGGGTACCAGCGAGTGGTGGCGCTTGCGCCGCGCTTATGAAGCGGCCAAAGGCAAGGATTTCACGCTCGCCGACTTCCATGACCGCGCTCTGGACCAGGGCGCCTTGCCCGTTCCCTGGCTGGGAAACATTTTGCTGCCAAAGTAATCTTGGCCATGCCCGGAATCATTTATGGAAGACTTCCGGTGCCGGGCTTCATCTGCTAAAGTGGCGGCCGGACGCGGTGTCCCGTATTCGCCAACAGGAGGCATCATGAAGATTGATCTCTTCCAGATGGAAAGAACGCAGTGTCTGTATGAGAACGAAGTCGAGTACAACCTGTCGGAAAGCGGAGTTCGCCCGCTGCGCGTGGAAGAGTTGCTGGAGGGTGAGGATTCGGCCCGGTTTCTCTCGCTGGCCATGAAGTATCCCGAGTCAAATGGATCGCTCGAACTGCGGGAGCGGATCGCGCAGTTTCACGGCGCGACTGCTGACCAGGTGCTGGTAACAAATGGCGGCTCGGAGGCCAACTACACGTCGCTGTGGGGCCTGCTGGAAAAAGGAGACCGGACCGCGGTCATGCTCCCCAATTATCTGCAAACCTGGGGGCTGGCTCGCGCCTATGGCGGGCGTGCTGACGCTTTTCATCTTGTGGAGCGCCAGGAAAATGGGACGATGCGCTGGGCGCTTGACGTCGATGGCCTGAAGCGTGCGGTCACAAGTAAGACCCGCCTGATTGTAGTCACCAATCCTAACAACCCGACCGGCGCCGTTCTTACCGAATCGGAGATGGACGAGATTGTTCGGGTGGCGCGCAAGGCCAAAGCATGGCTTCTCGCGGATGAGATCTACCGAGGCGCTGAAGTCGCCGGTCCGATTTCGCCAACTTTCTGGGGACGCTACGACAAAGTGCTGCTGACTTCCGGCCTGTCAAAGGCCTTCGGATTGCCGGGCCTGCGCATTGGATGGATCGTCGGGCCTGCCAAAACCATTGCCAAGCTCTGCCAATATCGGGATTACACCACGCTGACCCCGACTTATCTTTCCGATCGCCTGGCCCGCAGGGTTATGGAGCCGTTGCGAAGAGACGCGACCTTGCAGCGAACGCGCAGCATTATTCAAGCCCACCTGCCAAAGTTGGAGACCTGGATCCACGCTCACCATGACATCTTTACTTACATCCCGCCGGTTGCGGGCGCTATCGCCTTTGTCGGCTACAAATTGCCGATTTCGTCAGCGGCTCTCTTTGACCAACTGCGGAAGGAGCAGTCAGTGCTCATTACGCCGGGAGATCACTTTGGCGTAGGAAAATACATCCGCATCGGTTACGGATATGACATCGATTACACGCTGCGTGGGTTGGCGCGAGTCGATATCAAACTTAAAGAGCTTTCTGAAAAGAAAAGGCGCGCACGAGCCGTGCGTTCGATGCCCGCACGTCGAGGCGCGGCCTGAGCGTTTCCGTCACAGCGAGAGCCATTCTCCTTTCCCGCTTTGAAGTGCACGTTCCAGCGCCAGCGACGCTGCCGCCACGTCCTGCACGCCGACTCCGGTCAGGTCGCAGACGATAATCTCGTCTTCGGAGGTTCTGCCGGGCTTAATTCCCGCCGTAATCTCGCCTAATTCCGCCGTCACTTTGTCGGTTGTGATCGCTCCCTTCTCGATGGCGTGATGAATCTCACCCAGACGCTGGCATTGCGGCAGGCCGTCGGCGACCACCCGGTCTGCGCGGGCTAGCACCTCCACATCAAGTTCCTGCTTGTCGGGTCCGTCTGAGCCCACAGCGATCACCAGTGCTCCTCGTCGAATCCACTCGGCTCGTACCAGCGGTTCACGGCTCGCGGTCACGGTGATCACAATGTCCGCCGCTTCGACGGCTTCACGAACGGATGAGCTCGCGACCAACCGACAATCACCCGCCGTTCCGCGCGAGAGGTCGTCCAGGCAGGCGGCGACTTTTTTGTGGTCTCGTCCCCATACCCTGACCTCTCGAAAGTTCCTAACCAGCGCAAGCGCGCGGGTTTGGTAGCGAGCCTGAGCGCCGGAGCCGATCACGGCGACTGTTTCCACGTTAGTTCGCGCCAGATGTTTCGCCGCGACGGCCCCCGCTGCTCCGGTGCGCAGGTCGGTGATGTAGCCGTTGTCGAGCAGGACACCGGTCAAGACGCCGGTCTTCGCATCGAACACCAGCACCATACCGTCACTCGACGGAAGGTCAAGCTGCGGGTTTCCCAGGAATCCCGATGCGATCTTGATCGCGTAATACGGGCCATCGTGCAAGTAACCGGCCTTCACATGCACCTCGCCCCGATGCTCTGCAACTTCGAGATTGATCACCGAAGGCAGATCGGCCTGCCCCCTGGCGTAGGCGCTGAATGCGCTTTCGACGGCTTGCAAGCAGCCAGCTGGATCGAGCAGGGAACGGATTTCAGATTCACGGAGAATCAGTGCTTGCCGGCGGCTCATGCGGGTTAGAGGTTAACACGCTGGCTGATTGGCAGTGAGCAAACTTGTGCACATAGGGTGAAGAAACTTGCGACTTCCGCTTTGCCGCGAGACGTCACGGAATTGAAGCTCGCCCAATCCATCCAACTGAAAACTTTCTACTGCCAGCCCTAGATGCCGGCGACCCCAAGCTGACGACTGAACAGCAATTCCTGTTGACAGACACGCTCTGGAAGTGCAGAATTGCGACGCTAGGTAGTCCGGCGCGCAGGCTGGATGTTGTTCCCCCATTGTCCCCGACCGGCGCAAACTCACTGACCGGATTGTCCCGAAATTCAAGACTTTTCTGTGGAGGAGAGCCTTTTGCGTCACTGCTGCTTCTCTTGCGCCTCACCGTGAAGATCGATTTCTGTATTATGGCGCGGCTCGATCCCCTGGGTGATTTTCCACGACGGTCTTTGATGTCGAGTTCAGATTTCCGATTCTCCTAGAAAGGTTCACGATGAAAGCGCTCCCAATCAGTTTCCGCCTGTTGATCTGTTTCGTCCTCGTGCTTCTGGCCCTCGGCCTGGCCCCGCAAACCACGCTGGCGCAGAACGTCAGCATTTCGGTTTCGCCGACCAGTCTTTCGTTTGGTATTCCCACGGGGACTTCGCCTGCGGTGAGTGCGGCTCAACCGGTCACCGTCAGCATCAATGGGAGCGGATCCGTAACCTTTACCGGGGTTAGTGCCAGCTCACCGTTCTCGGTCACGGGCACTTCCTGCCAAAACACGCTCACGGCTCCGACGACTTGCCAGGTCTTCGTCACGTTCGCTTCGACTTCGACCACCCTGCAAACCGGGACTCTGACCATTTCCGCGACCGGCTTCGATAATTTCGTGGTGCCATTGAGCGGAGCCTTCGGGGCGATCGGACTGTTCAGCGAAACCAACGTCGCGTTATCTCCCAGCACGGCGAGTTTCGACAACTTGTACCCGATTGCAAAAGCACCGCCGACTTTGAGCTGTCCCGCGACTCCGACGGGAGTGCTCTCGAGCAGTCCGGACGGGTTGGGTTACGTCTTCGTGGACAATTACGTCACGTTAACACTTGACGGAGCACCGGTTAACGGCGGCAGTAATCCTCCCGGAAATGTTTGTAGCGGCGGGCCATTCGACACCAACCCCGAAAATGGTCTCAATTACAACGATTGCTTTAGTTCGAATTATCAGGTTCCTGCTGAGACGTTCAGTTTGGACGGACTCAACCCCGACACGTTCGTAAACCCTGGCAATGGGGTGCTGGCTCCGCAACCCCCAAACCAGAACAACGCTGGCGGTGTCCCCCCGATTGATATCAGTTCTTTCTTGTCAGCCTTTTCAAATGGTCCGGTACAGGCTGTATTTACAGGTTTGGACCAGGGGTTCATTTACGGGAGTTCCACACTGTTCCTGGTCACCAATTGCAGCCTGGCAGGAATCACGCCCGGCGCCAGCAACACCGGCAATCCCATCACGCCGGATAACGTTTCTTCGCAGACCCAGACCATCACCTTCGATGCCGGTCCTGGCCAGAACATCTCGTACAACACCAGCGTCGCTAACGCCGTGCAGGCGGGAACGGTGACCATACCTTCGGGAACAACGCCAGTCATTACCGACATTGGCGTGCCCCAATCGCTGTTCTCGCAGCTAGTCGCTGGCACCTCCGCGGCGCCCGCAGTTTGCCTCCGATTGACCGGCGAAGTGGACGACCATAACCAAGCTATGTGCAAGGGCTACTTGGTGCAATGCCAGTACACGGATCCAACCACGGGCATCACAACCACTACGGGCGATAACTGCGCTCCGACGCCAAGCACCTTGCGAAATCTGTTTGACGTCGTGCAATTTTCTTCGCCGGACGCACCGGTAAATGGAGTCAACTTCCTCTACAATTCATCGCCCAACGCCTGCAGCAATGTGCTGCCAAGCGGTGGTACTTGCGCGTCTGGCACCGGGCCAGGCCTGCTGATGGGTAGCGATAACTGGCTGTGCGCGCCGGGCTCGCCAAACAGCGCGCCCTGCACTCCGCTAGAGCCCGATACCGCGACCCCTTTCAGTCCAGCCACATACTCGCCGGGGAATTGCTCGCTCACCGGTAGTTTGACGGGCGATCTCTGTCCGCTCAACACCCTGACCCAGTTCGAAGGAGCGGCGGACGGATTGGCCGGCGGTGCCAGCAACGGGAAAAACTCGTTGTTTATCCCGGTCGTGAACATGCCGCTGCCTACCACGCAGACGACAGTCGCGGGTCTCAACGCCAATGGCTGGATCAATGCCGCTACTATTAACGCTACCTTCGTTTCTAATCAGGCCAGCTATCCGAATTCGGGTAACATTCCTTCGTCGAACGGTATCTCCTATGCTGCGCCTTACAGCCTGACTTATGGTCTCTCACCGGCCAGCACACCTCTTCCGGACCCGACCTACCCGGTGCCCGGTGACCTTACGAATTACAACACCGGCGTGAATCCCAACCTCGCGGCACCTATCTGCCCGACCAGCGGAACACCCACATCATTTATCTCAGCCGGCAGCTTCTCCCCGGGCGAGGGCGTCTACAACCTGCACTACTTCACCACGGACTGCGCCTACACCGAAGGCCTGATCTTCAACCCGCAGGGCGGTGCGCTTACCAATCCGACCGCCAACTGGGCCTCCTTCCCGGTGACTTCGGTGGGTATCGATACGGTGGCGCCGACTCTGAGCTGTCCGGCTCCGCCTGCGCCGAACGGTACCAATGGGTGGTACACCACCGCCAACATCAGCATCACCTGCTCGGAAAACGACGACTATTCCGGCTTCGCACCCGGATCTCCGGTAGCCGGCACCCTCAATCCGTCGGCATTTCCTGGCTTTACCACACCCGTGCTGCAGGGAAGTGTGAGTGGCCCGGTTGGACCCTTCTCTCCTAATCCCCCCTCAGCTGCGAATTCGGCGATTTCGCCCCCGCTGGTTCACGATCTGGCAGGGAATCCGTCCAACTCGCAGGGACCGTACCCGACCCCGATCGACATGTTGCCTCCGACCATTGCGGTAACTTACCCGGTAGGCAGTACGTTCACTGTGGGGCAGAGCAACGCCTCAATCACCTACAAATGTGCCGACACCGGTTCCGGTGTGAGCGCCTGCGCAGGCCAGGCGGTCGTGCCCGCGTGCCCTGTGGCTCCCGGGCTCGGATCGTCCAACTACAGTTTCGCGTCCGCAGTTAATACTTCCGCTTCTCAAATCGGACCCCACGTTTTTAACGTGACTTCGACGGATTGCGCCGGGAATGTTTCTTCCTCAGCGCAAGTCTCCTACACGGTTGTCGCTCCGTCGGCGGATATGGCGATCGGTGCCATCCCGCCCGCGGCGGGCAACGTACTGGGCAACATTAAACGGGGTACGACTGGCAATGACTACCCGTTCGCACTCGATCTGAGTTCATCCCCGGCGTACAACGTGGTTATCACTTCGCAATTCACGGTGCCCGCCAATGTGCTGAATGGCAATCTGAGCGCCAGCTACTGGGTCGGTCCGTGCACACCGTTAGGCTGCTCGACAAACCCAAATTCCCAAATGCCCTGCAACGTTTCAGGCACCACCATCACCTGCAACGTCGGTCAAGTGGCGAGCATACTGAAGCTGCAGGGGGTGGTGGTTAAGATCAATATCCCGGTGTTGTCTACAGCCACGGTAGGTACGAACTTTACCTCCGTGACCACGGTCTCTTCCGCCAACGATCCCAAGTCGGGGAATAATTCCGTGAAACAAACATTTACGGTGAGCAAGTAGGATTGGATCGAGGTTAAAGACTGACCCCGGTGTCGCTCTTCCGCAAGGGAGACGGCGCCGGGGTTTTCTTCTTCGTTGCGAGTCTCATTTCAGGCGATCCTCAGCACGAACAAACTCGCTTCGGTTGGTGATAGGGAACCGCTAAAGTCTATTTCGCGGCAATGGCAAGGCGGGCGGATTCGGCAGAGATGGTGCGGAGGTCCGAGCGCTCCAGCAGGTGCTCCGCGCCGGGATCTTTCTTGAGTTCTTCGAGCAGGTTACTCGCCGACTGGTAGTGCAGGGTTGCTTCACTGGCATTGCCACCGAGTCGAATGGCTTCCCCTAAGAAGAATTGAATACGGGCGCTTTCCAGGCGCAGGCCAAGTTTCTCGCTGATGCTCAGAGCATCCTCAAGTTCTTGCCGCGCCTGGGCATAATCCTTGTTGTTGATGGTCGCTTCCGCCAGATCGACCGAGCCGCGCAAAGAATAATATTTCAGGTGCAGATTGTCGGCCTGCTGGATCGCCGCGCGCAACTCATTGACAGCGGATTGCGAGTGTCCCTCGGCGATGGCTACACGAGCCAGATTCATCCTGGTAATCAGGGCATTCTCGCGGTCCTTCGCTTTGGCGGCGGCAGCGGCAGCCTGGTCGTAAGCGCTGTGCGCCGCCTTGTAGTCAGCGCGATAAAACGCCACGTTTCCCTGCGTGTTCAGAATCGCACTGTGAACGGTTTCGTTCTTGAGTTCAGCCGCCAGGCTGGCCGCTTCTTCCAGAAGCTTGCCCGACTCGTCGCCGCGGCCGGCCAGGGCCAAAGCGTCAGCCAGGTCATTCAAGGAGTCTGCCAGTTCGAAACTTTTGTTGCTCGTGGAGCGCAAGCCGTTGACGGAATCCTGCATGGCGCTGATGGCGCCCCCAAGGCGCCCCTGGTACATCAAAACTTTGCCGATGGATTCGGATACGCCTGCGGCGCCTTTGGTGTCATTTACCTTGCGCGAGATATCGAGCGCATTCATCAGGTTTGCCAGGGCCTGATCGTAATCCCCCATCGCCGTGCGCACTTCGGCGACTGCGCTAAGCGTCTGCGCAAGGTACACCGGCTGGTTCAGTTGCTGCCGCAACTGGAGGGACTGCTGGAAATAGGTAAGGGCATTGTCCATATCGTTTTTCTGGTAATAGACAATACCGATATTGCTCAGACACAACGCCTGGTAGTTGATGTCATTGGCGTCGCGCTGGATTTGCAACGCATCCTTATAGTCCTGTAGCGCCTTGTCGTAGTCGCCGCGCGTGTTGTACAGCAAGCCACGATTGATCAGGATGTCGCCGTAATCCTTCTTGACCCCGATCTCGTGCAGGATTTGCAGCGCCTGATTGTAGCTGGCCATGGCCGCATCCGGCTTCCCAATCGTGATCTGGTCGAGCGCCAACTCAGAGAGGCTATTCGCCAGCAGGCGCTTCATATCGAGCTTGCCGGTAATCTCCATCGAATCCTGGATGCTCTTGATGGCTTCATCAGGCCGGTCCATCAGGCGATAGGAAATGCCCAGCGCCTGCAGGATCAGCGCTTTCTGCTCCGGGTTGTTCACCTGGACAGCCAGGCTCAGCCCTTTATTGAGCGGATCTAAAGCGCCTTGCGGGTTCCCCGCCTGGTATTCCACGCTCCCAATCTGCCAGAGTGCCTTTATGTTCTTGGGATCGGTACTCAGAATCCTGTTG
>Ga0335078_10001031_pt1 | contig 42383 bp, 34 predicted proteins | sample Lox_Sample_32_FD_206711 | JGI IMG/M metagenome (GOLD analysis project Ga0335078, IMG submission 206711) | Soil microbial communities from Loxahatchee National Wildlife Refuge, Florida, United States - Lox_Sample_3.2 | ecosystem: Environmental > Terrestrial > Soil > Wetlands | place: USA...
TCCGCTCACAGCCAAAGATAAACAACGAACGGCGCCATCCGTCGCGACCGCGCTGCCAATGGGCCATCCCAAGGATGCTCCCTCGGCGACAAAAGCAACTTACACAAACTCTATGCCCGACAGACTCGTAGTGGCCCTCATCGTTCCAAGTTGCGCAACCGTTCCCCCCGGCGCTCCTGGGTTCTGGTCGGTGCAGTGTGCTGCCGCGGTTCTTCCGCAACAGGTGCTCGTTCCCGCTTCTACATCGTGTTTGTTACAGCCCACCTGGATTCATCCGGTTGACACCAAAGATGCCACTGCGCACCGGGGTGAGCCGTGTTATCTTTGCACGTCAAACGTAGTTCGTCGTACTCGAACATGCCGATTCTGTATCGGTTTTCTGTGCACACGTTGTAAGCGCCGGTGCTTCTGATTGGATCGCCGTAAGGTGTGCAAGCATTGTTTTGCGCGTAGATTTGTTGAGTAATCGCAGCCAAGAAAAGGATACTTAACAGAGTTTTCACGGCTATTCTCCTTTGGTCGATGTTTGGCCAATCGCTCCACGGTAGCGGCCTGATTGGGTGTTCGAAAATTGAGGGGAAGCGACCAGCGGGGTCCGGTGCAAGAATTCTGCCGGCAAGCCCTGCACCATCGTCTTCTTCCACGGCAACGCCGACAACCTGCGCGCTGCCGCGCACATCGCAGATCCGTACATCGATGCCGGATACGGATTTCTGCTTGTCGAGTATCGTGGCTACAGTGGATTGCCCGGCAGCCCCACGGAGGTTGGTCTTTATCGGGACGTACGCGCCGATCTGAGCACCTTGATGGCTCGCGGCGTTCCAGAAAACCGCATTATTTTGTTCGGGCAGTCGCTGGGAACGGGCGTCGCCGTCCAGATGGCCACCGAATTCCATCCCGGCGGCGCGATGCTGCTTGCGCCGTACTTGTCGATTCCGAAGGCCGCGCAGACTCTCTATCCTTTTTTGCCGGCGACCTTGCTGGTTCTCGACCGATTCGACAGCGAGAAGAAGATCGGGTCAGTTCACGCGCCGCTTCTCATTGTGAATGGCGCACTCGATGACGTGGTTCCTCCATCCCACGGGCTCAAACTGTACTCGCTGGCGAATGAGCCCAAAGAATTCCATTCATTCCCCGACCGCGGCCACAATGATGTGTTCGACCCATTCATTCCTTTGAGCCTCGATTGGCTCAATCGAGTTTGTCCGGAGAATAAAGCACCTGTCAGCCAGCTCCGCTAGGCAAAGAGCACTTCTGCCGTCTACGAGTCAATTCTGTACGGTCACCCGCATCCCCATCTGCGGCGGCCTATCCCGCATCGTGAAACCTCGGAATGGGCAACCAGTCGGCCGCATCGTGGCGTAGCATGAAAAGCAGAACTCATTGGCATCCACGTTACGAACAGAGGCCCGGCATGCAATATCGCAAGTTTGGCAAGCTGGATTGGAAGGTTTCGGCCCTTGGCTTTGGTTGTATGCGCTTCCCCAGCGCAGATGGCAAGTTCGCCAGCGCCAACATCGATGAAGCCGAAGCCATTCGGATGCTGCGCTACGCCATCGACCATGGCGTGAATTACATTGACACCGCCTATCCGTATCACGATGGCAAAAGCGAACTCGTGGTCGGCCAGGCACTCGATGATGGGTATCGCGAGAAGGTGCACCTCGCCACAAAGCTGCCCACATGGATGGTCGAGGGACCGCGGGACTTTGACGGCTTCCTGAATGAACAGCTCGTCAAGCTCCAAACCGACCACATCGATTTCTACCTCATCCACTCGTTGAACAAGACCTGGTGGTCGAACATCGTCTTGAAGCACGATCTCCTTCGCCAGGCAGAGCGGGCGCTGGCCGACGGACGCATCAGGCATCTAGGCTTCTCGTTCCACGACAACTACGAGAGTTTCGAAGAGATTGTGAAGGGGAGCGACCTGTGGACCTTCTGCCAGATTCAATACAACTACATGGACACGGGGAACCAGGCGGGCACGCGCGGGCTCAAGCTGGCCGTGGAGAGAGGACTGGCTGTGGTGGTGATGGAGCCGCTGATGGGCGGGCGGCTCGCCGATCCGCCGCCGGTAATCCGCGAGACGATGGCGAGCGATGCAGCGCACCGCAGTTCCGCGCAACTGGCATTCGAGTGGTTGTGGGATCAGCCGGAAGTCTCGGTGGTGCTGAGCGGCATGAGCACGATGCATCAGGTTGTCGAAGACCTGCGCTTTGCCGATGCGGCGCAGGTGGGCAAACTCGGTGAATCGGACCAGGCGCTCGTGGCGAAAATCCGCGAACAATACCGTGCACGGACTGCGATTCCGTGCACGCAGTGCGGTTACTGTATGCCGTGCCCTAACGGCCTGAACATCCCGGTCATCTTCGACCTCTTCAACTATGCCCACGCCTACGACGACGTGGCTGCGGCGCGGTTCCGCTACAAGTTTGTGCTCAAGGAGGAGCAGCGCGCAGGCGTCTGCAGCGATTGCGACACGTGCGAGGAATTGTGCCCGCAGCACATCCCTATCTCCGACTGGATGCCGAAGGTCGAAGCGCTGCTGGGCGACAGCGCGGCGGCAACTTAACACGTCCGTGCGCCTGCCTGACGAAGATCAGTGCGTTAGGGCGCTAAAGTGGGCGCCGATGTAGTAAGGCCACAACAGAATGGCCAGCACTCCTCTCCAGAAATTCAGGTGCAGATAGCCGATGGTGAAGAGCCATGCCCCGCACCACGCCATTCCCATAAAAGCGGGCTGCTGGATTTGAATCCTCTGTGGGTGTTTGCAGCTTTCGTCGGTTGCCACAATGTCCTCCTTTTGTGCGCTCTCCGCTCCGGGCCCACAGCCATGGCGGAGGTGCTGGGTGATAGTTTCGCGATGATTGCAAATTATTGTACTTCCCGCTATCGAGAATGAGATGAATTTGCGAGGGCGACCCGGTTCGTGCGTGTCTTGTGATACACCTGTTGTCGAGGAAGTTCGACCGTGGAAAGCACTGTGAAATCGCTCGCGCTCACCATGCGCGTCATGAAGTATGCCTTGGTTGTCTCCGCGTTTTTGTTCATCTATGTTGCAAGCAAGTTCCCGGCGCCCGGCCCGCCGCCAAGCCAGCAGTTCCAGTTAGCAATCGCTTTTGTAGGCCTTATGAACGTCGTGGCGGGCTGCGTTCTGCCGCAGTTGATCGTCCAGTCCACGCAGCGCAGGTTTCCGAATCCTCCACCTGAGATGCAGCTCGCGCGATGGAGGCTGAAAGGCATCTTGAGCCTTGCGTTCTTCGAAGCGTGTGTTCTGTTCGGATTCGTGATCAAGTTTCTGCACGGAATTGCTTGGCTGTCTGCCCTTCTGTTCGCCGTTGGTATCGCGGCGGAGCTGCTCTGGAATCCCGGCAAGCCGCCCGGTATGGATGGCGAGTTCCCGCGAGGATGAAAGAGTGTCACCACTCCATCCACACTGCGTTGCACCACATAAATATCATGTCACAATGCGGGAATTTGCCCCCTCCGTGTGCCTTCCATCACTGCGGCTAACTGCCTCATTGCAGAGACTCAACCTAGCGGCCGATCTTCCCAACAGCCGCATTGTGGAGCGAAGCGAATGAGTGAACAGAAGACTGTGATTCCCACCGTAATCATGGACGGGAACGAGGCTGCGGCGTCGGTAGCTTATCGACTCTCCGAGGTCGTTGCCATTTATCCCATTACCCCCTCGTCGCCTATGGCCGAGTGGGCCGATCAATGGCTCTCGGAGGGGAAGAAGAATATTTGGGGCGCATTGCCTATTGTGGAAGAGATGCAGAGCGAAGGCGGCGCGGCCGGCGCATTGCACGGCGCGTTGCAGGCTGGGGCCTTTGGCACCACGTTTACGGCGTCTCAGGGCCTGCTGCTGATGATTCCCAACATGTTCAAGATTGCCGGTGAGCTGACCCCGGCGACGATGCACGTTTCGGCCCGCACCCTGGCCACGCACTGCCTGTCGATCTTCGGCGATCACTCCGACGTGATGGCGTGCCGAGCGACGGGATGGGCGATGCTGGCCTCCAATTCCGTGCAGGAAGTAGCGGATCTTGCGACCGTGGCGCAGATCGCCACGCTCGAATCGCGCATTCCGTTCATTCATTTCTTCGACGGCTTCCGCACCTCGCACGAAGTGGGCAAGATTGAGCCCATCTCGGACGAAACCCTTCGCGCTCTTTTGGACGACAAGTACCTGATCGCGTTTCGGAAAAACGCGCTCACGCCCGATCGCCCCTTCATTCGCGGCACGGCGCAGAATCCCGATGTCTTCTTCCAGGCGCGCGAGGCGTGCACGCCGTTCCATGTGGCGGTTCCGGGCATCGTGCAGTCGGTGATGGACCGTTTTGCCGTGCTCACGGGCCGCAGCTATCGCCTGTTCGACTACTACGGCGCAAAGGATGCAGAGCGTGTGATCGTGCTGATGGGATCGGGCGCCGAGGCTGCAGAGGAAGCCGTCGATGCACTCGTCCGCCAGGGCGAAAAGGTGGGCATGGTGAAGGTGCGCCTCTACCGGCCGTTCGACAGCAAGGCATTCCTGGCCGCGCTGCCCAAGACCGTGAAGGCGATGGGAGTTCTGGATCGGTGCAAGGAACCGGGCGGCGCTGGCGAGCCGCTCTATCAGGACATCATGACCGTGCTGGCCGAGCACTCCGCGACCCTGCCCTTCGCGATGCCGGCCGTCATCGGCGGCCGCTACGGCCTATCGTCGAAGGAGTTCACGCCGGCCATGGTCAAGGGCGTACTTGACGAATTAAGCAAGCCCTCCCCGAAAAACCACTTTACCGTCGGAATCAACGACGACGTGAGCCACACCAGCCTGAACTACGACGCGAAGTTCTCGACCGAGGATCCGAAGACGGTGCGCGCGTTGTTCTATGGACTGGGATCCGACGGCACCGTGGGCGCCAACAAGAATTCGATCAAGATCATCGGCAGCGAGACGCCGAACTTCGCGCAGGGCTACTTTGTGTACGACTCGAAGAAGTCAGGCTCGATGACCACGTCGCACTTGCGTTTCGGGCCGAACCCGATCCGCTCGACGTACCTCATCACCGAGGCCAGCTTCGTGGCCTGCCACAACTTTAGCTTCCTCGAGAAGATGAATGTGCTGGAAGCGGCCGTTCCCGGCGCGGTGTTTCTGCTCAACTCGGCGTACTCCGCGGCCGAGGTGTGGGACAAACTGCCGCGGACCCTGCAGCAAGAGATGCTGCGCAAGAAAATCGAATTCTACGTGATCGACGGCTACAAGGTTGCGCGCGAAGCCGGCATGGGCTCGCGCATCAACACCATTATGCAGACCTGCTTCTTTGCCATTAGCGGGGTCTTGCCCAAGGACGAGGCGATCGAGCAGATCAAGAAGTCCATCAAGAAAACCTATGGCAAGCGCGGCGAAGCGGTGGTGCAGAAGAACTTTGCGGCCGTCGATCACGCGCTTTCGCATCTTGAAAAAGTGCAATTGCCGGCGGCAGCGACATCGACCTTCGATCTTGCCGGCGCGTTTTCATCGAAGGCGCCCAAATTCGTGCACGACGTGCTGGGCAAAATCGCCGAGGGTAAAGGCGATCTGTTGCCGGTCAGCGCGTTTCCTCCGGGTGGCGCGTTTCCATCGGGAACAGCGCAGTGGGAGAAGCGTAACATTGCGCAGTTCATTCCCGTGTGGGACAAAGATCTGTGCATCCAGTGCGGCAAATGCGTGATGGTTTGCCCGCATGGCGTGATCCGCGCCAAAATCTACAGCCCCGAACTAGGCGACAAAGCTCCGGCAACGCTGAAGTGGGCCAAGCCCAAGTGGAAGGGTATGGAAGATCAGCGCTACACGCTGCAGGTGGCGCCGGAAGATTGCACGGGTTGCGCGGTGTGCGTGGAAGTTTGCCCGGTGAAGAACAAGAGCGACGCCAGCAAGAAGGCCATCAACATGGCGCCGCAAGCTCCGTTGCGCGAGCCGGAGCGCGAGAACTGGGATTTCTTCCTTACGCTGCCTGAAGTGGACCGCGCGAAGCTCTCGCACACGCAGGTCAAGGACATTCAACTGCTGGAACCGCTCTTTGAATTCTCCGGCGCTTGCGCAGGCTGCGGCGAGACGCCGTACATCAAGCTGCTGACGCAATTGTTCGGCGACCGGCTCTACATCGGCAACGCTACGGGTTGCTCGTCAATCTATGGCGGCAACCTGCCGACTACGCCCTACACTTGCAACGCGCAGGGCCGCGGGCCAACTTGGTCGAACTCTCTCTTTGAAGACAATGCAGAGTTCGGATTCGGCATGAGGGCGGCTCTCGATCAGCAAAAGGCCTATGCGGAAAATCTCGTCACGCGGCTTGCGTCCGTCATCGGCGCGGAGCTTGCCGCCGACTTAGTAGGCGCGGCACAAAAGACCGAGGCCGACATCGACAGGCAGCGCGAACGCGTAAAGGCGCTTCGTGAAAAGCTCGCCGGCAAGGAGTCTTCGGACGCGAAAAACCTGCTTGCGATTGCCGATGTCCTGGTGCGCAAGAGCGTGTGGATCCTGGGCGGCGACGGCTGGGCCTACGACATTGGATTCGGCGGGCTCGATCACGTGCTCGGCTCCGGCAAGAATGTGAACGTGCTGGTTCTCGACACCGGCGTTTACTCGAATACCGGCGGTCAGGCCTCCAAGTCCACGCCACGCGGCGCGGTGGCGAAGTTTGCGGCCAGCGGCAAGCCGAACAGCCGCAAGGACCTGGCCATGGAGGCTGTGAGCTACGGCTCGGTCTATGTGGCCCAGGTGGCGCTGGGTGGAAACGACATGCACGTCGTCAAGGCCTTCCAGGAAGCCGAGGCGCACGACGGTCCGTCGATCATCATCGCGTATTCCAGCTGCATCGCCCACGGCTACGACCTGGTGCACGGACTGGAGCAGCAGAAGCTGGCTGTGCAGTCTGGTTACTGGCCGCTGATGCGTTACAATCCCGTGTTGCGCGATGAGGGCAAGAATCCCTTCCAACTCGATTCGAAGGCGCCTTCGATCCGGCTCAAGGACTATGCTTACCGCGAAGCCCGCTACACCATGCTTGCGCGCAGCAATCCTGAGCTGGCCGCGAAATTGCTGGCGGAAGCGCAGGACGACGTGGAGCGCGAGTGGCGCGTATACTCGGCTCGCGCCGCCATGCCTGGCCGCGGCGAGACGCCGCACATCGCGCCGCCGGAAAAACCTGAGGAAAAGCGTGAAGAGAAATTGGCGGCCACGGCTGCCAGAGGTGAGGAATGACCGATATTTCCCTGCAGTATCTCGGCATGAAACTCAGCGGCCCGATTGTAGTGGCATCCACGCCGCTGTCGGAGTCGATCGACAACATTCGCCACATGGAGGATGCGGGCGCCTCGGCTATCGTGCTCACGTCGCTCTTTGAGGAGCAGCTGGCACTGGAATCGCGCGCACTCGACGAAGACCTGTCGCGCGGAACGGATTCGTTTGCTGAGTCACTCGACTATCTGCCCGAATTGAAAGACTACCGCATGACGCACGAGGGGTATCTCGAGCATCTGCGGCGCGCGCGGGAAGCGGCCGGCATTCCCATCATCGCCAGCTTGAACGGAACCACGAAAGGCGGCTGGGTACAGCTTGCCAAAGAGATGGAGCAGGCCGGCGCGCAGGCCATCGAGTTGAATACCTTCGCGCTGGCAACGGACCGTGGCCAGACCGCAACGGAACTTGAGCAGCAACTGCTCGATCTCGTGGATAGCGTGTGCAAGGCGGTCAAGGTCCCGGTTGCGGTCAAGCTATCGCGGGCGTTCACCAGTCTGCCCAATCTGTGCGCGCGGCTGGAAGAAGCCGGTGCTCGCGCCGTGGTTCTTTTCAATCGCTTTTATCAGCCGGACTTTGACATCGAGACGCTGGAGGTGCGGCCGACGCTGCACTTCTCGACACCGTCCGAATTATTGCCGCGGCTGCACTGGGCGGCGATTCTCTTCGGCCACCTAAAGATCGACATCGCGATTACGGGCGGCGTGCATTCGGCGGAAGATGTGCTGAAGGCGATCATGGCAGGCGGCAGCGTGACCGAGATGGCCTCGGCGCTGCACATTCACGGCATCGATCACATCAGCCGCGTGCTGGCCGACCTGCGCTACTGGCTCGAAAAGCGGGAGTATGCGTCGCTCGCCGAAACGCGCGGCTGCCTTAGCCGCCGGTCCGTGCCCGATACGTCGCCGTACGATCGCGGCAACTACATCAAGACCCTGAGCTCGTACAGCTTGCGGCAAACCGTAGCGGCGTTCTGAAAGAGACCGGGTCGCAAATTCGAACGCGCCGGGAGATATGAGCTGCTATGCTGGCTCCCTTGGCACTTGTACAGGTGATCAAAGGAGATAGAGGTGAAGACACCACTGGCTTTCCTGTTCCTTGTGATTGCGCCGGCATGGGCTGCAACACTCGCCGCGCCGGCGTCCCCGGCAACCGCGGCTGCTCAGCGGGAACAGAACAAGGCCGTCGCCCGGCGCGTGTTCGATGAGATCTTCAACCAGGGCAAGTTTCAGGTGGCCGACGAAATCTATGCCAACGATTTCGTCAATCACGGGCTTCACAGCGACGCCGATCTGGCTGAGGACCAGGCCGCCGTGCGCTTCGAGAAGCAGGCCTGCCCGGATTTGAAAATGACCATCGGTCCGATGGTTGCCGAGGGGGATTTGGTTTCGGTGCTATGGATCTTTCGCGGAACCAATACTGCCAGGGTAGGCTGGCTACCTGCTACCGGCGCCAAAATCGAAGTGCGTGGCATTACGATCTGGCGCATCGTCGGTGGAAAAATTCGCGAGGAGTGGACGTCGTACAACGAGATGCGCGTTGTGCGCGAGGTCGTTTACCAACTGCGCTGGCATCTGCTCGGTATTGTTTGCGTGGCGCTGATTCTTTTTTGGGCCGCGGGCAAACTGCTGCGCCGGTTGTTTCTTCGCAGCTCGCCGGTCAGGGGCTGAGCGGCCAAAAGACAACGTAGCATGTTTCACATGTACATTTGATGTTATCGATCAAAGGGAGAATCCTGATGCGTGGAGTTAATGGGGGATACGTTCAAGCTGTCCTGTCCTTGCGATGCGTGTACATTCTCACCGGCTTGTCGTTTTTTTGCGCATCGTTTGGCGCGTCTTCCCAGACGCCTCGCTATTGGTCCGTCGCGCTCGCGGACACGCTCATGAAGCGCAATACCGGCGCGCCCGGAGAATCGCTTACGCGCTGGTCCTACTGGAAGGGCTACACTCTGAACGGATTCGAGCTGCTATGGCAATCGACCGGCGATCCGCGGTACCTCGATTACATCAAGCAACAGATGGACCCGCACATCGATCGCGACGGCAATCTTGTCAACGTGAGGCTCAATAGCCTGGACAACGCGATGGCGGGGAATATCGTGGTCGGGCTCTACGAGCAGACGCACGATCCGCGCTATCGCGTGGCAGCTACCCAGATACGCAAAATGTTCGACACCTATCCGCGAAATCCGGATGGAGGGTTTTGGCATAATCCCAAGTTCACCGGGGAGATGTGGGTCGACGGCGTCTTTATGGGCCAAATGTTTCTGCTGCGTTACGGCGACTCTATCGGCGATCGCAAGTACTGTTTCGACGAGGCGGTCAAGCAGATCACCGTCTTTGCGCACCACGCTCTGAAGGGCGATAGCGGACTTTACTATCACGCGTGGGCGGCAGAGCCCGATCTTGCCCTGGTGGTTCCGCAGCGCAAAGCGCACTGGGCCAACCCCAAGACTGGGCTTTCGTCCGAGGTGTGGAGCGAGGGGCTGGGGTGGTATTCGCTGGTGGTTGTGGAAGCGCTCACGCGCCTGCCGGCGGACTATTCCGGCCGCGCGGAGGTACTTAATATCTACAAGCGGCTCGCGGCAGGCCTGAAGCGCGTGCAGGACCCGGCGAGCGGAGGTTGGTATTTCATCGTCGACAAACCGGACCGCCCCGACAACTGGATCGATACCTCGGGCAGCGCCATGTTCACTTATGCTCTTGAGCGCGGCATCGAATTGGGCGTGCTGGATGGCAAGGAATACGCGCCGGTGGTAGCCGCGGGCTACCGCGCGATCACGCACAACGCGCATGTGAACAGTGATGGCCTCGTCGATATCGTGAGCGCCTGCGACGGCCTGTGTGTACAAGCCAGCTATGCGGATTACGTAGGCTGCAAGCGGGTCGTCAACGCCAAAGAAGCGGTGGGCGGATTTCTGTGGGCGACGGCAATCGTGGAGAAGCCTATAACAAAACCAAAGTAAGCGTATCCCGAAGCGTACGGCACTCGAGTCGACGCGACCAACAGGGAGCGGCGACCTTCTGCACGTCCAGACAGGACACAGTAACTCCGGTTTTGCCGTAAGCGCGCGGAAGCGGCGAGCACGCCCTAGTTGGCGAGAAAGCGCAGCACGGCTTTTTCCAGGATGCCGCGCGCGCGGGGAAGAGCGGCCTCGACCGGCTCGCTGAAGGTTTCACCTAGTTCGGTAGAACTCACGCCGACGGTCAGAAGCATGGCATGGGATTTGATGGAGCTGTAGAGGGTGCGCGTCAAACCCAAAAGCTGATTCGGAGTCAGGTCATGCGAAGACTGAGGAGTGCTGTCGACACGCGACATAACTGGGATAAGACAGACGCGTCCCGGCGCGGCCATAACCGAAGCATCGACAAAGAGCACCGAATCGGCTGCCGCGATGTCAGCCGCGAGGTCGGGGGTCCACTGCTGGCGCGAAACCACGCGCACTGCCGGCTCCTCGCGGAAGCGCTTTTCGGCCCATGCAGCGAGCCATGAACCCACGCCGTCGTCACTACGCAGGGTGTTGCCGCAGGCCAATATCAGGCACTTGGCCTTATCGAGGGGCATCGGTTCCGCGAGTTCCGAGTGCGATGAGTCTTCCGTCGTACAACCAGGAAGCGCCGATTCAGACAAATTCGTGGATGATGTACTCATCGGTCACCGCCCAAAAGCAACTGCAGGTACTTCGACTCGTCCCGGCACGCCCGGACTCGCTCAGGATGGCAGTGAGTTTGTGATGCAAACTCACTGCCGTCAGCTTCGCAAAACTCGATCCACGACCTCGCCGTCTGCAGTAACGAGCGAAATTTCGAGCGGCATCTGGCCAAATGCGTGCGACGAGCAGCTCAGACAAGGATCGAAGGTCCGCACTACTGCTTCTACGCGGTTCAGAATGCCCTCGGTGAATTTTCCGTTCTTCACGTAGTGCCGGGCGGCCTGCAGCACGCCGCGATTCATGGCGTTGTTGTTTTGGCCGGTGGCAATCACGAGATTCGCCCAGGTCATTTTCCCGTTATCGTCCACCTTGTAGTGATGGTGGAGAACGCCGCGCGGCGCTTCGGCATGGCCCGCGCCCTCCAGGCGGTTGACGCCGGCTGTGGCGCGTACGTGCTTATCGAGAATGCGCGGATCGCTGAGGATCTCTTCGATCTTTTCAATTCCGAAAAGAATTTCGACCAGCCGCGCGTGGTGATAGAAGAACGAACTCGCAATCGGCCCGGCGGCCAGCTGCTTGAATTCGGTAAGCTCATTTTCTGCTTTTGGAGTACCCATGCGCTTGACAATGTTGAGCCGCGCCAGCGGTCCCACGCGGTAGCTTCCGTCGGGGTAGCCGAGCGGCTTATAGTAGGCGAACTTAGTGTAGCTGTAGGGCTCGACCGCTTCGCCGATCACTTCGGTGTAGCGGGTGGCCGTCATGCCGTCTTCGATAATGGTGCCGTTCGAGTCGATCAGCCGCAGCGTGCCATCGGTGAACTCGATCGACTCGTCCTCGCCGATCAGGCTGAGGTAATTCGACGGGAAGTTGGCGAAGACTTCGATCTCAGGCTTGAATGTGTCGGCGATTTGCTTGTAGGCGCCCAGGGCCATGCCGATACCGGCGTAGGCTTCGGGGAGCATGGCCAGGATCTTTTCGCGCTTCTCGGCGGAAAGCGGCTCGGTGACGCCGCCGGGGATCACCCAGCCCGGATGAACGCGTTTGGAGCCGAGCAATTCGATGATGGTCTGGCCAAAACGGCGCAGGCCCACGCCGGCGCGGCCAAGCTCGGGTTTGGCCGCAGCGACGCCGAGAATGTTGCGGACTTTGGGATCGGCCTCCATGCCCAGCAGCAGGTCGGGCGAAGCCAGATAGAAGAAGCTGAGCGCGTGCGACTGCACCATTTGCGCCAGGTTCAACATGCGCCGCAACTGCGCCGCAGTGTGCGGAATGCGCACCGACATGATGGCCTCGCAGGCCTTAGCCGACGCAATGAGATGCGAGACCGGGCAGATGCCGCAGATGCGCGCCATCAGGCTAGGCATCTCATAGAACGGCCGGCCTTCGCTGAAACGCTCGAAGCCGCGCACCTGCGTGACGTGAAAGTGCGCGTTCTCGACCTCGCCCTGGTCGTCGAGTTGGATGGTGACTTTGCCGTGGCCTTCAAGGCGTGTTACCGGATCGATGGTGATGGTCTGGCTCATGATTCAAGCTCCGAAGCGGGTTAGCGCTGGAATGTCCAGCGGGCCGCCGTTGACCAGCGCTGCGAGCGCCGTGTGAAAAGTGTCGGCCGAGGGCGGACAGCCGGGCAAAAAGACGTCCACCTTCACAAACTCGTGAATGGGCCGCACGATCTTCAGTAGTTTCGGCACCACGACGCAGGGAATCTGGGCCTGTGCGCTCGCATTCTGGATGTAGGCCCGGTCGAGAATCGCCTCCGGCCCGATGGGATTGCGCATCGAAGGCACGTTGCCGGTGACGGCGCAGTCGCCCATGGCGACCAGCATTTTGGAGTGGTCGCGAATCTTCTTGATCTTCTTCTCGTCGTCGACCGAAGCGACGGCTCCCTCGACGAGCGCGATATCCACCTCGTCAGGGAACTCCTTGACGTCGACGATGGGGCTGTAGACCACATCGACCACTTCGGCTAGCTCGAGCAGGCGCTCGTCCATGTCGAGGAACGACATGTGGCAGCCGGAACATCCGTCAAGCCAGACGGTGGCAAGTTTCAGTTTGCTCATTGTGCCTCCCGCATCAGATTCAGATAAGGCAGAAAGTCGGGATATTTAGGGTGGTCGGAGCCGATCTTGCTTTTGTCGAAGAGTGCTCCGGTGGGACAAACCTGCACGCATTTTCCGCAGCGGGTGCAGGTGGAGCTGCCCCACTCCTCGTGGAGATCGGTGATGATCAGTGAATTGATGCCGCGTCCCATCACATCCCACACATGCGCGCCTTCGACTTCAGAGCAGACGCGTACGCAGCGCGTGCACAGGATGCAGCGATTGTGATCGACGGTGAAGCGCTCGTGCGAGGCGTCCACCGCGAGATCGGGGTTGCGATAGGGAAGGCGGACGTGCGTCAGTCCCTGCTCCTGGCCGAGGGTTTGCAACTCGCAGTGGCCGTTGGAGACGCAGACCGAGCAGATGTGATTGCGTTCGGCAAATAGCAGTTCGAGAATCGTCCGGCGGTGCTTCCTAAGACGCTCGGTGTTGGTGCCGATCTCCATGCCTTCCTGCACGGTGGTAACACAAGCCGGCAGCAGCTTGTTCGAGCCTTTGATCTCGACGAGGCAGAGACGGCACGCGCCTACGTCGCTCAAGCCGTCGAGATGACAAAGCGTGGGAATGTCGATGTCGTTCTCGCGCGCCACTTCCAAAATCGTCTGTCCGGCTTGCGCGCTCACTTCATGCTCGTCGATGACAAGAGTTTTGACATCTGTTTCAACCACGCTCATGCCACCACCTCGCTCGGAATTTCAGCCCCGCCCGGAGTTTCAGACTTGCCCGCTTGCATCTGGCAGACGCCGGCCGGACAACGCTTGTCGACAATGTGCTCGATATACTCGTTGCGGAAGTATTTGAGGGTGCTCAGTACGGGGTTGGGCGCAGTCTGGCCCAGGCCGCACAGGCTCGTTTCTTTTACGGTGGAGCAGAGATCTTCGAGCAGCGCCAAGTCGTCCATGGTTCCCACGCCGGTGCAGATGCGCGTCAGCAGGTTGTACATCTGAGCCGTGCCCGCGCGGCAGGGAATGCATTTGCCGCACGACTCGGTCATGCAGAACTCGATGAAGAAGCGGGCCACGTTGACCATGCAGGAAGTGTCGTCCATCACGATCATGCCGCCCGATCCCATGATGGAGCCGGCTGCCATGAGGGCATCGTAGCTCACCCCGATTCCCATCATTTCAGTGGGAATGCAGCCGCCGGAAGGGCCGCCGGTCTGCACGGCCTTCAATTTATGCCCGCCGGGCACGCCGCCGCCGATGACCTCGATGATCTCCCAGAGCTTGATGCCCAGCGGCACTTCAATGAGGCCGGTGTTGGCGATCTTGCCGGTGAGCGCGAAGACCTTGGTCCCCTTGCTGCGCTCCGAGCCCATATTGAAAAACCACTTGCCGCCGTTGCGCACGATGGGCGCAATGTTAGCGTAGGTCTCGACATTGTTGATCAGCGTGGGCTTACCAAACAGTCCACTCGAGGCAGGATAAGGCGGACGCGGCTTGGGCGTGCCGCGCTTGCCTTCGATCGATGCGATCAGAGCCGTTTCCTCGCCGCAGACGAAGGCGCCGGCGCCGAGCCGGATTTCCATATCGAAGCTGAAGGGCGTATTGCAGATGTTGTTGCCGAGCAATCCGTGACGCCGCGCCTCGCGCAAGGCAGTGGTGAGCCGCGAAACCGCCACCGGGTACTCGGCGCGCACATAAATGAAGCCTTTGCTCGCGCCCACGGCGTAAGCGGCAATCGCCATACCTTCAATCACGCGATGCGGATCGCCTTCCATCACGCTGCGGTCCATGAATGCGCCGGGATCGCCTTCATCGCCGTTGCAGACAACGTACTTTACGTCGCCCCTGGCCTTGGCTACGGTGCTCCACTTCAATCCCGTGGGATAACCGCCGCCGCCGCGCCCGCGCAATCCACTTTCGGTGATGCGGTGAATCACGCCGTTGGGCGTCATCTCGGTAAGCACCGTGAGCAGCGCCTTGTAGCCATCGCGCGCAATGTAGTCGTCAATCTTTTCGGGATCGATGTAGCCGGCATTTTCCAGCACCACGCGCACTTGCTTGTCGAAGTGCTCGTTCAGGTCGCACTGCAGCTCCGGAACCGGCGAGCCGCCGATGCCGTACATGATGGCTGAGGCTTGGCCGGCCTGCACGCGGTGGTAGAGCGTCTCCTCCGGGTCGATGCGCACCAGCGGCCCATGCGAGCATGGACCCATGCATCCGGTGCGGCGCACCAACACCTTCTTGCCTGAAGCCTCGGCTGCCTTCACCAGCGCGTCCTTCAAAGCGCCAGCGCCCTGGCTGGCGCACGCCAGGTCCATGCACACATTCACTTCGTAGTCGTACTTGGCGTTCTCCTGCCGGGCGCTTTTGGCTATCTGTTCGAGCTCTTCGATGGTCATGCGACGATCCACCTTTCCAGTTGCTCGAGCACTTGCTCTCGCGTCATCTCGCCCACCACTTCGCCGTCGCACAGGACCACGGGCGCGCGGCTGCAAGCGCCTACACAGCGCGCCGTCATCAGGCTGATCTGCCCGTCGGAGGTTGTTTGTCCTTGCTTGACGCCGAGCCGCCTTTCGGCCGCGGCAATCAGCTTGTCGGCGCCCTTGATGTAACACGCCGTGCCCGCGCAAACCGTGACAGTGTGCTTGCCCGGCGGCTTCAGCGTGAAATAGTGATAAAACGTGGCTACGCCGTATGCCTGGCTCAACGGCACGCGCAGCGACGCAGCCACGAAACGAATGGCGTCGTCGTCGAGGAAGCCGAACGACGACTGCACGGTATGCAACGTCTCAATAAGCGCGTGGCGAGCGAAGCCGTTTTTGCGCATGGTGCCGTTCACGATCTTCCAGCGTTTGTCTTCGCTCGGTAGGGGCGGGGGCGTGAATACTGGCACGAGTCCTCCCTGATCGGTGCAGTCAGAGGCTAAGTTCTACGGTGATCGGCAGATTTCGCGCCGCAGAGATCACCTACCATTGTTCTACGGGCGGAAGGCTTATGCAATCCGTGACCGCAGTCACCGTGCTGTGTGGCTATCCCATTTGTTGACAAGGATTTTGGCTGTTCCCAAATAAGGTGGGCCAGGATGTGCCCCTTGTCGGGAGGAAAACGTGCTAGAACACACAGTTCCGCGGACAGAGGCTGGAGAGCGCGTGCGCGGGATCACCAATTGGCGCCGGCACCCAGCTTAGCCGGCAGCTGGGAGCCTGCAGCTACCGGTACGGTTCACGAGCCATCGGCTCTCTATTTGTTCCCCAGAAGCTGAAGGTGGTAGTCGCTGTAGTCGATGGTGACCACGGTGCGGCCGAAGAACATGCTAGTCGATTCGGCGCGGGCGTGATGCGCCATGGGGAAGCCCTCCAGATTGATGTAGTCGCGCATCATGTGCGTGGTTCCTGCAAAGGCGGACGGGCTTTTGGAGGCGATGCCTTCGAGGCGAACGATCATGCCGTTTTCCGCATTCACCCAGAGAGTTCCGTCGATCATGTTGGGCGCTTTGCGGCGCGCGGTCACGTCGAGAACAAAGCAGTCGCGCCCATTCACCCTCTCGACGCCGGGCCTTAGTTTCATTGCGTAGTTCGCAGTATCGAACCACGATTTTTCCACGTTGCCAGGGAGGTTGATCACCTTTTCGTTGTCAATCAGAGGATTCAATCCGAAGCGCAGGATAATGCCGGAGCCGCTCTGGGAAAGCACCTTGTAGTCTTTGCCGACGCCCTTTTTGTAGGTGTCGCGCACCGTCATTTCCGCTACGGGATGCGTCTCGTCGCTGCCGCGATAAACGGCGTAGTGCTCGATCGCTGTAAAACCCAGCACATTCTCAAATCGATAGGTGACTGCGGCATCGATGCTGCGCAGGATAGCGGTCTGATCCGGTTGCGGCAATGCTGCCATGCCCGCCGTTAGCCGTATCGCAACGGCCAATGCCACTGCGGAGGCTGCTTGGCGGGCACGGATCGTCATGCTCCGCATTCTCTCACGCTCGGCGCTCTAGGCCTTATGGCATTTTCTCCTTCAAACGTGGTCCGAAGCCTCGGCCCATGGGTTGCGATTTCCTCAGGAAATTGCAACCCCTCGCGGCAGAAGAACAAGTAGCGCTTGAAGGAGAAGTGCCGGACGCTCGGCCAATCTCTGAAACGTCACTTGCTTTCCGCCGCTTTTGCCTGCTCTCGCGCCGACCGCACGGCGCCTAGAAACGACATTGAGCCCGGCGGCGGAGGAACCTCCCCCATCAAGGCCTGGCGCACCGTAACATTCGGTCCGTAGAAAGCATGCATGGCATCTTCGTCCTGATGAACCGCCGCGCCATTCAGCGTGAGACCGGCAAAGATGCCCTTGGCGCGCGAATAGGTCAGGATCTCGGCATTGAGCTTCCAGTCGGTATCGGCAGAAGCATGACGCCCGATCGGACCGGCCGCGGCAGACGCGTCTCCGCCAATCTGGAACTTGCTACTGAGCAGCTCCTGCATGCCGTGGTCATTCTGGATGATCATAACCAGATCGATGCCTTCGACTCCGATCTGCAATCCCCAGCTTCCGCCTTCCACGTCGAAGAAAGCCGGCGCGCTCCAACCGTGAGCCGTGCGGCACGTGGCAACGCCGCGGCCACCCTCGGCGCCGAACACGAACCCGCCCTTCACCAGATGCGGCACCACCGCGATGCACTTCGCGTGGTCCATCACCTCTTCCGGAATGCCTTTGTCGGGCGTGGCCATCACTTGGTGTAGAACGTCGCCGGCTTTTTGCAGGCGGTCAGTGACATCACCTTTCGTTTGGTCGGCCCAAGCCGTCGCCCCGAGTCCGAGCATTGCAATTAGAAAAAGGATTCTATTCATTGTCCCACCTCCGGTTTCAATTGGCCTTCCACCGCCGCTTCTTGGTGATCGAAGACTCTCGTCTATCGCAGACTCTCGCCCATCGCACAGTCTTGCCTCGCTCACAGTGCACCGCAGACAAGGTCGCTTCTCCCCCTCGCCTGCCGCTTTCAATTGGAAGGCGGCACACATCCAATTGGTTGCCCGTCCCTCCCCGGAAGTGTGGGATCGATAGGAAATCGATGCACGAACGGTTTATGCTGACGGAGATTGCCGATGCGGTCGCGGATGCACGAATCTCATCCAAAAGAAGAACGGGACGAAGTACAACGGCGCGAGGTGCTTGTAGTGCGCGGCGTGGTGCAGGGCGTGGGCTTCCGGCCGTTCGTCTACCGGATCGCATTGGAGGAGGGTCTAGCCGGGTTCATTGGCAACGATACCGGCGGAGTGACGATAGAGATCGAAGGGCCGGCCGGCCGCCTGGAAGCCTTTCGCCGGCGGCTCGAAACCGAAGCGCCGCCGCTGGCGCGGATCGATACAGTTGCGGTGAGTGAGGCACAGGCGACGGGAGAGGAAGGCTTCAGAATTGTGGCGAGTGAGACCGCCGGCCAGGTGAGCACCAGCATTCCTGCCGACGCGGCTACATGCGCAGACTGTCTGCGCGAGCTGCTTGACCCCAACGACCGGCGCTATCGCTATCCATTCTTGAATTGCACCAACTGCGGGCCGCGCTTCACCATCACGCGCCGCATTCCCTACGACCGGCCGCAGACCTCAATGGCGGGATTTACGATGTGCGCGGCGTGCCAGGCGGAGTACGACGATCCCACCGACCGGCGCTTTCACGCGCAACCCAATGCCTGCCCGGTTTGCGGACCGCGGGTGTGGTTGGTTGCGGCGAACCGTGAGTTGCTAGCCGGTTACTTGCCAGAGAGCGCGCCTTCGGCGGAGCACGAAGTGTCAGGGCACGACTTAAGTCGTGCCGAAGAACGGCTCCAAAACAAGAGGGCTTTAGCCTCTGCAGAGCGCTTCCCAATCGAGGAAACCATCGACCGATTGATGGGCGGCGAAATCATAGCCATCAAGGGCATCGGCGGCTTTCATCTGGCCGTGGACGCGACGAATCAGACTGCGGTGATGCGCCTGCGCGAGCGGAAGCATCGCTATGGAAAGCCGTTTGCCGTGATGGTGCGCGATCTCAAGGCCGCGCGCGGGGTTTGCGTGCTGACGGCCGAAGAAGAGGCTCTCCTGGCAACGGCAGCGAGGCCGATCGTCTTGGCGCGGCGGCGCGCAGGTTGCGGCATCGCAGATTTCGTCGCGCCGGGAATGCCGTGGCTCGGCGTGTTTCTGCCCTACGCGCCGTTGCAGCATCTGCTCTTTGCCGATGCGCGCGTGAAGGCGCTCGTCATGACTAGCGCCAACTTGAGCGAAGAGCCCATCGCGATCGACAATGACGAAGCTCTTGCGCGGCTCCGGAACATCGCCGACGCTTTCCTGATGCACGACCGCGAGATTTTGCAGCGCTGCGACGATTCGGTAATGGCCGTGGTCGATGGGGCGCCGCAGTTGATACGCAGGGCCCGCGGATTTGTGCCGCTGGCCGTGCCGCTGCCGCTCGACTCGCCGCCGCTCTTGGCTGTAGGCGGACACTTGAAGAATGTCTTCGCGCTCGCACGCGGCCGTTTTGCCTACCAGAGCCAGCATCTGGGCGATCTCGAAAATGTGACGGGGCTCGACTTCTTTCGCGAGGCACTGGCTCATTTGATGCGCACCTTCGAGATTGAGCCTGTCACCGTGGCGCACGATCTGCATCCCGGCTATTTGTCCACATCGTGGGCGAAGGAGTGGGCTGCGGAGCGGGGTTTGCCATTGATCGCCGTGCAGCATCACCACGCGCACATTGCGGCGTGTATGGCGGAACACGGCGTTGAGAAGCCGGTCATCGGGCTTTCGCTTGATGGGACAGGCTACGGCACCGATGGAAAAATTTGGGGCGGCGAAGTGCTTATTTGCCGGCTCGATAGCTTCGAGCGCTTTGCGCATCTCGACTACGTTCCCATGCCCGGAGGCGAAGCGGCGATTCGCGAGCCGTGGCGCATGGTGTTCGCGCACTTACGCTCGGCAGGCTTCGATCTGGAGACGGCCGCAAATCTCGCTGGCGCGACACAGGAAGAAGCTCGCATCATGGAGCGTATGATCGAACGCAATGTGAATGCCCCGCTCACGTCGAGTTGCGGACGGCTCTTCGACGCGGTTGCGGCAGTGGTGCTCAGTAGGCGCGTAGTGGACTATGAGGCGCAGGCGGCGATTGAGCTGGAGGGCGCAGCGGTGGATGAGCGGGATGAGCTGGGCGCGGGCTACGGGTTTGAAATCGCCGCTGGAGATTGGGCAGCGCGAAAGCCGGCGAGGATTTCTGCGGCGAGGATGTGGCGGGAACTGCGCGAAGATTTGCGCGCGGGCGTGAGCAGAGCGCGCATTGCGGCAAGGTTTCATGCGGGAGTGGCGGCGGCGTTCGTGAGTGCCGCAGAGTTGGCGCGCGAGACAACGGGAATTCAGAACGCTGCACTCTCCGGAGGGTGCATGCACAATCGGCGGCTGGCGCGGCTGCTGCGCGCGGGGCTTGAGGAAGCAGGATTTCAGGTTTTGCAGCATCGCAATGTGAGCCCCGGCGATGGCGGGTTGAGCTACGGGCAGGCCGTGGTGGCGGCGAAGCTCGCCAGGTGAGGCATGAGAACATGGAGCCGGCGAGGCGGCTTCGTCGGTGGAGGATGCAAATGTTGAGCAATGGGTTTTTGCTAAGATTCAGACGTGAAACGGAGGAGTTGTGGAGGGAAAAACCATTGGACCCGCAAATCTATGGGTTCCAGTTCCAGGCTGGCACGCGATGGGTACCAGGCTTGTCTGATGGACAGATTCTAGCCTACGAAAACGAAGTTTGTGCACGATTTCCATCTGATTTTCGCGCATTCCTTCGTCTAATGAATGGGACCGACCTCCCGACTTTGAATATATACGGAAGTAGTGGTGAGCCAACGCGGGAGTCATTCGGAGTTTACTCGTTTCCAAGAGACCTGGAGAGAGTCAAGTGTTGCATCTCGGGAGTAAATGAAAACCGCGATACCCTCAGGGCCACCTTAAGTGAGGAGGGTTTCGAACTTTCTGAAAAGACGAAACTCGTGCCAATTTACATGCATCGTTTTGTCGCCTGTGAAGAGGACCAAGACAGGTGCGTAGTTCTTTCTATTGCGGATCCCGATGATGCAATTGTCTACGGAAAAGAATTGCAGGAGTATCTGGAAAGGGAGTTTCTTGGAAAAGTTCCGGGCTAGGCCAGATAAGTAGATTCGTGCCACGTTTGATCTCTATTGCGATTAAACGGCGCGAAAGACACTTAGCCCGAGATACGCACCAGTTCCTGCGCCTCTTCCTTGGGCCCGAGGATCGACATGCGCGGAATGCGGCCGCGCACCATGGCGACTTCGTCGCAGCGGTGCAGACGCGGGCAGGCTTGGCAATCCTTGAAGATCTTGTCCGGCAATTCCGATTTGTCTTCCACGATGCGGAAGCCGTACTTGAAGAAGAAGTCGGGAATGCGTGTGAAAAGGCACACGGACTGAACCCCGTGCATCTCGGCTTCTTCGATGAGCGCCTTGAGAATGCCGCCGCCGGCGCCCTGGCTCTTGGCTTCGGGCTTGACCACAATGGAGCGTACCTCGCAGAGATGCGGGCCATATAAGTGGAGGGCGCCGCAACCGAGAAACACGCCGCCATCGGACTCGGCGACGGTGAAGTCGCGGATGTTCTCGCAGATTTCGGCGAAGGGCCGTTTGAGGAGGGTGCCGTCGCCAGAGAGCGAGTTGACCAGATCGTAAATATTCGACGCGTCGTGCAGCAGAGCCTTACGCACCAGCATGAACGGCCTCCGGCGCGGTTGATTTTTGGAGGGCGGCGATACGCGCCGATGCGGCATCGAGCGCTTGCCGCACACGCGTGCGCGCTGTTCCGCCGATCACGTCGTGGCAATCGATGGTGGCGTCGAGGGTGATGGCAGCATAGAAGTCTTCGCCAAACTCTTCGCCGAATTGGCGAAGCTCCGCGAGCGTGAGGTCCCCCAGTTCGACACCCTTCTCCAAAGCTAAGCGAACGGAGTTCCCGATCTTTTCGTGCGCGGTGCGGAAGGGAACGCCCTTGTGGACGAGATACGTGGCCGCGGCCATGGCATTCAGATAGCCCGACTGCGCGGCCTGGCTCATGCGCTCAAGATTGAATTGAAGGGCCGCTGTGAAACGCGCAACGAGCTTGAGCATTTGCGGCACAAAGCCGGCGGCAAAGGCCGGCTCCTGCGTCTCCTGCATGTCTTTATTGTAGGCCAAAGGCAGCCCTTTGAGTTGCATTGCGACGGTTTGCGCGGCGCCGTTCAAGCGAGCGACCTTCGCGCGCAACAACTCGGTCAAGTCTGGATTCTTCTTCTGCGGCATCGCGCTCGATCCAGTCGAAAAAGCTTCGGGCAGAATCACGAATCCGAACTCGGCGGTGGCAAAGAGCGTGATCTCCTCGGCAAACCGGCTCAGATGCAGGCCGACAAATGTGAGCGCTTGCAAGTATTCTAGAATGAAATCGCGATCGCTCGTCGCGTCGATGGAATTGGCTGTCGGCGCATCGAAGCCGAGCTCGCGCGCGGCGATGGAGCGATCGAGCGCAAGCGTTGCGCCGGCGACGGCGCCCGATCCGAGGGGGCAGAGGTTGAGGCGCTTTGCGCAATCGGACAGGCGCGAGGCATCGCGCAGGGCCATTTCGATGTAGGCAAGCAGCCAGTGCGCTACCAGAACAGGTTCGGCCCGTTGCAGGTGCGTGTAGCTCGGCATCACTGCGTCGCCGGCTTTGCGCGCCTGCCCTAGGAGCCAGAACCCCCACGCGGAGAGTCCGTCGATGACGAGTTCGATCTGGGCGCGAACATACAAACGTAGATCAGTCGCGATTTGTTCATTGCGGCTGCGACCGGTGTGAAGCTTGAGGCCGAGTGGGCCGATGCGCTCGGCGAGTTTGAGCTCGACGAAGTGATGAATGTCTTCGGCCGAGGAGTGGTCGCGCACCTGCGCTTTGCCTGCATCCGACGCGAATTCGGCGCCGATTGCATCCAGCGCCTCTCTGAGCTCCGTTAATTCACTTTTGGACAATATTCCTGCTGCGCAAAGAGCAGACGCGTGCGCCTTGCTCGCGGCGATCTCCTGGTCGAGCAGACGCCAATCGAAAACAATGGAGCGCTGCCAGGATTCAAATTCGGTGTCGAGCGGTTCGCGGAAGCGGCCCGACCACATCTTTCCTGATTGATGATCATTTGCCATGGTTCCTTCTCTCGCCTCCAAACGGCCGCCTGTTCCATCGTAGTAACAAGCTGACGGTCCCGGCGCACATGCGACAGGATTTTTTGTTTATTCATGAAATAGGAGCGATAGCGAGATGTGCCGGTTCAAGCCGGCTATCCTCGCGGTCCGATGTGCGGGCGTCGCCCTCCCTGACTCTCCCGAGCGGAGGGCGGGAGAGGGTGGGGCAGCCAGGCGGGATGTGCGGACCGAAGCACGATGGCATTCCTCGAATCTGCTTCTATTACACAATGGTTTTGGGTGAGATGTCTAGCGGCGTTTTTTTGCTGCGATGGTGAAATGGCTCTCTATTCCTTCTCCTTGCCCCCTTCTCTTCCATTGACGAGCTGTGGCATTTCGCTGCCCTTGCTTAGCGTGAGGAGGCCTGCTTTGGCGTAGGTAAGCAGCTTCTCGCGCGTGTCGGCGATGTCGAGATTGCGCATGGTGAGCTGGCCGATGCGGTCGCGCGGAGAGAAGGCGGAATCGGTCTTCTCCATGCTGAGGCGCTCGGGATGGAAGGTGAGGTTGGGCGACTCGGTCGAAAGGATCGAGTAATCGTTGCCGCGGCGCAACTCGATCGCGACCTCGCCGGTGACGGCTTTGGCGACCCAGCGTTGCGCGGATTCGCGAAGCATGATGGATTGCGAGTCGAACCAACGGCCCTGATAGAGCAGGCGGCCGAGTTTGCGGCCGTTTTCGCGGTATTGCTCGATGGTGTCCTCGTTGTGAATGCCGGTGATGAGGCGCTCGTAGGCGACGAACAGCAGCGCCATGCCCGGAGCCTCGTATATACCGCGGGATTTCGCTTCAATAATGCGGTTTTCAATCTGATCGCTCATGCCCAGGCCGTGGCGGCCGCCGATGCGGTTGGCTTCGAGGAGAAGAGCGACCGGGTCGTCGAATTGCCGGCCGTTGAGGGCCACGGGCGAGCCTTCTTCGAAGCGAACGACGACCTCTTCGCGCCGAATCTCGACGTCGTCGCGCCAGAATGCCGCGCCCATGATGGGAACGACGATGCGGATGGACGACGACAGATGTTCGAGATCCTTGGCTTCGTGGGTTGCGCCAAGAATGTTGGAGTCGGTAGAGTAGGCTTTCTCGGCCGGCATCTTGTAGGCGAAGCCCGAGCCTTGCATGAAGGCCGACATTTCGGCGCGGCCGCCGAGTTCGTCGATAAAGGCCGAGTCGAGCCAGGGTTTGTAGACCTGGAGATTGGGATTGACGAGCAGGCCGTAGCGGTAGAAGCGTTCGATGTCGTTGCCCTTGAACGTAGAGCCGTCGCCCCAGATGTGGACGTCGTCCTCCTTCATGGCGGCGACGAGCATCGTGCCTGTAACGGCGCGGCCAATAGGGGTGGTGTTGAAGTAAGGGACGCCGGCCGTAGTAATGTGGAACGCGCCTGCCTGCAACGCGGCGAAGCCTTCGCGCACCAATGGGGTCCGGCAGTCGATGAGGCGACCTTTTTCCGCGCCGTATTCGAGGGCTGCGCGCGGGATCGCGTCGTAGTCGGTTTCGTCGGGCTGGCCGAGGTTGGCCGTGTAGGCGTAAGGGATGGCGCCCTTCTGCCGCATCCAGTGCAGAGCGGCGGAAGTGTCGAGCCCGCCGGAGAAGGCGATGCCTACCTTGTGGCCGACGGGCAGCGATTCGAGAATGACGGACATGGTTGGAGAACCTCTTCTGAAAATTGCGTGATGAATTGCCCGGACCAATCTGCTCGTAAAGCTGCACCAGAGCCCCGGAAACGGCCCTCAGTTGCGCTCATCTGGACCGCAGGTGGCGCACAGTTGTGCAGACCCTAGCTTTCAGCCATCGCGTCGAGGATTTCGCGGGCGACTGGCTCCAGCCATGGATTTGTAAAAAGACCGTTCATAGCTCCATTATCCTTTTCAGCTTTTTCCCGCCGGAGTGCAGCCTCAATTTCCTGTCGGTCCATCCTGCGGGACCTGCCATAGGCCGCGGAGCGCAGCCCTTGGTCAGTATCCGCGCGTGCGACTCTCAGCGTTTCTTCGTCCTCTGGCAGGCAGCCTTCGAGGATCGCCCATCTGATGGTATCTTCCTTACATTGTGGATAGATTTTGGCTTTCACCCTATCGAATGTCTGAACAGTGTGGAAGGCGAGAAACGGAATGGCTGGGTCCGGCCATTTCTTCGCAAGTTCCCACACTGCCTGCGAATAGTCTCTGGATTGACCCCAACCAGACAACCCTTTTGCAGGAACATAGCCACATCGCGTGCGCCGGCCATTTTCCACCACACGCTTGTTGACGAGGCAGGCTTTGGCTAGCTGGTATCTCTCGCTCATTTCGATGCCAAGGTCAGTGTCGTCGGGATCTAGGATCAGCTTCACAAGATGGAAGTCCAGACCCTCATTCCGCATCATTGCCAGGCGTTCGAGCAGGGAACACCCTTTGAACTCTTCGATCCACTCGTCGCTACGCCAAAAGGAGGGATTGAAGAGTTCAGCATTCTCAAAAAAGGCTGCGCGAACGAACGGGTCGGCGTCGTGCCTGAGCCGGTCTACCAAGTTTCTATCCGAGTGAAGATAGGTGACGCTCTCTGTGCTATCTGTGACCTCGGAGGCGTCGCCCTTATTGCCATGCTGTGCTTCCCGATAATCTAGCATCTGGCCCTTGCGGGCCATCCATTCCCGCACTGCAGGATCATCGTCTGCGACGGCCCTTAGGGCTAGTTCGTAGGGCAGGCAGGGCGTTTGCCGGTAGACTTGACGCAAAAGTCTTATCCGTCCCCGGCTATCCTCCCGGTCATACGACCTAGTGAGTTCAGAAATCGTGTATGCATCCTGAGTAGCATAGCGTTGGCACGCCCGCTCGCGTATCAGTTCGGCCCGCTCGCGTATCAGTTCGTCGTGCTTGTCCCTCGGCTGCTCCAGCTGGTTTTTGGCGGACATGAGTTCTTTCACTGCTAAATCCTCTGGGACGACTAAAGCCGTGTCCTTTCAAAGCAAGAACAATTATTGAAAACTCTGCACATTTGCCAGCCCGCCCAGCAGCAGAAGCAGTAGCGCCTTCTGCGCGTGGAGGCGGTTCTCGGCCTGATCGAAAACGATGGACTGCGGACCGTCGATCACCGCATCGGTCACTTCCTCGTTGCGGCGCGCGGGCAGGCAATGCATGAACACTGCCGTGGGCCTGGCTTTGGACATGAGTGCTTCATTCACCTGAAACGGGCGGAAGATGGGCGCGCGCTTGGTCGATTCGTGTTCCATGCCCATGCTCACGCAGACGTCGGTATAGATGGCGTCGGCGCCCTCGGCCGCCGCTTGCGGATCCTGCGTGAGGCGAATCTCGCATTCGCTGGCTGCGGCGATTTCGCGCGCCTTGGTCACGATCTCGATGTCGGGCGAGTAGCCGCGCGGGGTGGCCACGGTGACGTTCGCGCCCAGTTGCGCACCTGTCAGCATCAGCGAGTGGCATACGTTGTTGCCGTCGCCGACATAAGTAAAGTTGAGGCCGGCAGCCGTGCCGAAGTGCTCTTCGAGCGTCATGAAATCGGCCAGTGCCTGGCAGGGATGTTCGAAGTCGGAGAGCGCATTGACGACGGGCACGCGTGCGTTGGCGGCCATCTCGGTGATGGTGTCGTGCGCGTAGGTGCGCAGCACGATGACATCGACCCAGCGCTCCAGGTTGCGCGACACGTCGGCAATGGTTTCGCGCTCGCCCAGCGGCTGATTGGTCTGGTCGACGAAGATGGCGTTGCCTCCCATGGTGTTGATGCCGGTCTCGAAGGCGAGACGCGTGCGCAGGCTGGCCTTCTCGAACATCAGCACCATTTGTTTAGCGTCGAGGGCATGGCGGTACTCGCGCGGATTGCGCTTGACGTCGTGGCCCAGCTTAAGAATGGCGCGCACTTCGGCGCTCGAGAGATCGGCGATGGAGCACAGGTCCTCGCCGGCCATGCGCGCCGCTGCAGCGAGAACGTCGGGATCCTGCGCGACGGGAGCGGCGGCTTGCTTAGGTTCCACGGCGGCTCTGCTAGCCATGATGTTTCCCTTCTGCGGACGCAGTGTGCGCCGCGGTGTGTTCCAAGAAGATTTCGTCGAGCGCGGCGATTGCCGTGTCGACGTGGCTGCGCTGCAAAATGTACGGAGGCAGAAAGCGCAAGACAGTGTCGCTGGTGCAGTTGATGAGAATGCGGCGTTTGAGCATTTCGGCCACAGTGAGCTTGGCCAGGTCCGCCGAATCGAGCTCGGCGGCGAGCATCAGGCCCTTTCCGCGGACATCGACAATCGATTCGTGCTTGCGGGCAAGTGACCGCAGACCGTCCATAAAATAGCTGCCGACATCGGCGGCGTGGAGGAGCAGGCCATCTTTTTCGATGGTGTCGATGACGGCGATGCCGACGGCGCAAGCCAGCGGTCCGCCGCCGAATGTGGTGCCGTGCATGCCCGCGTGCATGACGCGCGCAACTTCCTCGGTGCAGAGAACCGCTCCGAGAGGCAGCCCGCCGGCAAGAGGCTTGGCCAGCGTGGTCACATCGGGTTGTATCCACGCCATGGACGGAGACCCGTCCGCAGGGGCGCCGGGAATGGCGTAATGCTGGTAGGCGCACCACTTTCCGGTGCGGCCCATGCCGGCCTGAATCTCGTCGACGATGAGCAATGCGCCGGTGGAGTTGGCCAATGCGCGCGCCTCGGCAAAGAACTCTTGAGTGAGCGGCCGCACGCCGCCTTCGCCCTGGATGGCTTCGACGAGAATGGCGCACACTTCGTTCGAAAACTTGGCACGCAGATCGGCAACGTCGTTGAAGCGCACAAATTCGACGCCGGGAACCACGGGGCCGAACGGATCGCGGTACTTGGCCTTGTGGGTGGTAGACATGGAACCGAAGGTGCGGCCGTGGAAGCTTTGCTCGAGGGCAAGAAACTTCGTGCCGATGTTTGCGCCTTCGCTGCGGCGCAGTCCCGCATAGGCGCGCGCCAGCTTGAGGGCGCCCTCCCAGGCTTCGGTTCCGGTGTTGGCGAAGAAGGCGCGGTCGAGGGCGGTGCGCTCCGTGAGGCGGAGGGCGAGCTCTGCCTGGCCGTCGTGGTAGTAAAGGTTTGAGGTATGAATAAGGGCGCGGCTCTGTCGGGCGATGGTATCGACGATTGCGGGATGATTGTAGCCGAGCGCGTTGACGCCGATGCCGCTGAGCAAATCCAGATAACGATCGCCGTTTTCATCGACAAGATGCACCCCTTCGCCACCGACGAAGAGGACGGGACTGCGATCGTAAGTAGTGAGCAACAGCCGCGCTTCCGCGGCGCGAATTTGGTCGAGCTTTGCCATCTTTGAACCAACCTCTATGGCGGAGTTTTCTCCGGGGCTGACGCCCCGCGTAATTGTTTCGTCTTGCCCAGCGGCCTAAAGACCCCTACTTCCTCCGAATTACGGTCATGCGACCATGACTTCCGTGCCGTGTGCTACGCGCGAGCTGCATAGGTCGGGCAGGGAACCGGCCGCATCCGCGGGTAAGATGCGCACGCGCTTCACGCCGTTCAAAAGCGCTTCGCGGCAGGCTCCCAGCTTGGGTAGCATGCCGCCGGAGATGACTGCGCTCTTGGCCATCTCCGCAATCTGATCGATGGAGAGCCAGCGCAACACTTCGCCGTTCGCTCCCTTCACGCCGGGCACGTCGGTGAGAAAAACCAGCGCATCGGCGCGGCAGGCGATGGCGCAGGCGGCGGCCATCTCGTCGGCATTGATGTTGTAGTACTCGCCGTCGAAGCCGAGCGCCATCGAGCATAGAACGGGCACCCCGTTCAACTGCCAGATGGCGTCGAGCCAGCGCACATCGCTCGCGGCGATCTCGCCCACGTAGCCGAGATCGGGCACCGTGCGCTTCTTGCGCGCGCGGAAGATCATGCCGTCGCCGCCGCAAAGGCCCACCGCCGGCTGGCCCAGTGCGCTCAGCGCGGCCACGAGGCCCTTATTTACGCGCCCGGCAAAGACCATAAGCGCGGCGTCGCGGGTTTCGGCGTCGGTCACGCGCAGGCCGTCGATGAACTCGCTCTGTTTGCCGAGGGCCTTCAGGGTGCGCGTCAACTGCATGCCGCCGCCGTGGACCACGGCCACCTGGTTGCCGTCGCGCACCAACTCGGCAATGGCCCGGGTGCAGCCTTCGAGCAGCGACTGTGTCTCCAAGCCCGCACCGCCCAGCTTGACCACGTACTTCATTCACTCCCCTCCGAGGCGAGTTTCATGCGAGTCCCTCCGATTCCGGCCAGCCTTCCATCACGTTTAGGTTTTGCACGGCCTGGCCGGCAGCGCCTTTCATCAGGTTGTCGAGACAACTGACGATAACTGCGCGGCGGCCGCTTGCGTCAAGTTGAAAGCCGATATCGGCGTAATTGGTTCGCACCGAATACTGAATCTGCGGCAGCGATTTCTCATAGAGCCGGACCATCGGACTGTCCGCAAAAAACTTGCGATAGACATCGGCCACGCTCTCCCGCTTCTGTGCCTTTTTGAAGCGCACATAAATCGTAGATAGAATGCCGCGCGGAATGGGCAGCAGGTGCGGCGTAAAGATCATTTCATCGCTCGAAACGCCGATCTGTTCCAGCAGTTCGCCGGTATGGCGATGGGCAAAGATGCCGTACGCGGAGAGATTGTCGGCCGCATACATGAAGTGCGTTTTGGCGGTCGGCGCTTTGCCCGCGCCGCTCACGCCGCTCTTCGCGTCGGCCACGATGCCGTGATCGAGGTCCACAAGACCCGCCGCGACTAAGGGTTTGAGCGGCAGAATGACAGATGTCGCGTAGCAGCCGGGATTGGCGATCAGTTTTGCGCCGGCGATTTGTTTGCGATGCAGCTCCGGCATCCCGTAGACTGCCTGCGCCTGCGTGGCCGCTGACTGTTCGGAGCCGTCATCTTCAAACGCATACACGGCGCGGTTGGCAGCGTCGGTCAGCCGCCAGGCTCCGCTCAAATCGATGACGCGCAAACCGCGCTTGAGCGCCTCGGGAACCCACTCGCGCGATTGCTCGTGAGGCGTGGCGAGAAACAAGACATCGACGCCGAGCGTGGTGAGGAGTTCCCAAGAGAAGGGCTCCATCTTGAGCTTGTTCGCGCCATTGTTATCGCCGAGCTCCGGATGAATGTCGACGAGTGGAACTCCGCCGCGTTCGAGGTCCTTTGGCTCGACGCGCCCGGCAAACACCGGCGGCTTGCCGTGAAGGCGCGGGTGATGGAGCAGCAGCCGCGCCAGTTCGGCGCCGGCGTAGCCTGTGACTCCCACTATCGCTGTTTGAACCGATTTTGTCATGCTTCTAAGATCGTCCTTAACCGGGCAGCCACTTCATTGGCCTGCCGCGCGTCCGTGCAAATTACCAATACTGTGTCGTCGCCGGCGATGGTGCCCGCCACCTCCGGCCATTCCTCGCGGTCGAGAGCCGCCGCCACCGGCTGCGCCCCGCCCAACACCGTGCCCACTACCACTTGATTCAGGGCCTGCTTCACGCGAAGGCCGAAGCTGTCAAATATCTCGGCCAACGACGGCGGTCGATCGTCTGCAGCCTCGGCAGAAATGGCGGCCGCCGCGCCGTTGCCGCCGGGAAGCGAGTATCCGCGCGGCCCCTTCGAGAGCTGCAGCTCGTGCATGTCGCGCGAAAGCGTGGCCTGCGTCACGTGAATGCCTCGCCGCCGCAATTTGCGCCGCAGCTCATCCTGGCTGGTCACGGGCGTGCCGGCCAGCACTTCGCGAATCGCATTGAGGCGTTGCGTTTTCATGTTCAGGTTCGTTTGCTGGCAAAGCAAAGGCGCGGCCCAACGAGCGGGACCGCGCTTGAATAAATATACAACCAGTTTGGATAAGTATGCAAGATTATTTTGGGAAAATGCGCGGGTTATTCCGGGTCTCAATGGCGGAATTCGGGGAGCTCGCTGTTCGTGCGTTGCCGGCATCGAAAAATGCAACAGCAGATCCTTCGACTCCCTCAAGCCTTCCCTCACTTCGTGAAGGGAAACGCTCAGCCGCTCAGGATGACAATGCGATTGGTGCGCCGACTGCGGAATCGCGCGACGATCTCACTTGAGGTCGCGCCAGTTGGGGCCGAAGGCGAGATCGGCGACGAGAGGGACTTTGAGTTTTGCGACGCCTTCCATTTCCGTGCGGACGAGGGCGGCAACTTCGTCGGTTTCGGCAAGCGGCACTTCAAAGAGCAGTTCGTCGTGGACCTGGAGGACCATGCGGGTTTTCAGTTTGCGATCGGCGAGTTTGCGGTCGAGCGAGATCATGGCCAGCTTGATGAGGTCGGCGCCGGTGCCTTGGAGCGGGGTGTTGATGGCGGTGCGCTCGGCGAAGCCGCGCTGGTTAGGGTTGCGGCTCTCGATGTCGGGAATGGGGCGGATGCGGCCGAACATGGTGCGCACACTGCCGTCTTTGCGCGTTTGTTCGAGGGTCTTTTCAATGAACTCGCGCACGCCCTGGTAGCGGGCAAAGTAGCGGTCGATGTAGGCCTTGGCTTCGGTCTGGGGAATGCCGAGCTGCGCGGCTAGGCCGAAGGGCGAGATGCCGTAGACAATGCCGAAGTTGACGGCCTTGGCGCGATTGCGCGTCTCCTTGTCCATTTGGCCGACGGGGATGCCGAAGACCTCGCTGGCGGTGAGGGTGTGAATGTCGATGTTTTCGGAGTAGGCGCGGAGAAGGAGCGGGTCTTCGCTGAAGTGCGCGAGGAGGCGCAGCTCGATCTGCGAGTAGTCGGCGGAGAGTAGTTGCGTGCCCGGCGCGGCGGTGAAGGCGGCGCGAATTTCGCGGCCAAGCTCGGTGCGCACGGGAATGTTCTGGAGATTGGGATTGACCGACGAGAGGCGGCCGGTGGCCGTGGCGGCGGCTTGAAACGTGGTGTGCACGCGCGAGTCCGCGTCGGCAAGGAGCGGCAGGGCGTCGACGTAGTTCGATTTGAGTTTCGCCAGATGGCGGTATTCGAGGACGAGGCGCGGGACTTCGTGCTTCTCGGCAAGAAATTCGAGAACGTCTTGGGCGGTGGAGACGGATTTCGATTTGCCGCGGCTGGGCGGAGCGGGCAGGCCGAGATCGGTGAAGAGAACCACGCCGAGCTGCTTGGGCGAGTTGATGTTGAAGCGCTTTCCGACCAGCTCGAATATGCGGTCGCCGAGGCGCGTGAGTTCGCTGCCGAACTGCTCCGAAAGTTTGCCCAAGGCATTGGGATCGATGCGGACGCCGGCTTGCTCCATGCGATAGAGAACGGGTGCGAGGGGCAGGTCGATTTCGGTGTAGGCGCGCAGGACCGCGGATTTTTCGGCCTCTTCGCGCAATGCGGGGACGAGCGCATAAATGGCTGCGGCGGCTGCGGGAAGGGAAGTTGGCGGGGTTTGGTTGTTGCGCGCGGCCACGTCGGCGAGGGTTTGCGTGGAGTGCGTGGGATTGAGCACGTAGGAGAGCAACATGCCGTCGTCGATGGGGCCGCGAAGGGTGACGCCGAGGCCGCCGAGGACGTGGAGGGCGAGCTTCCAGTCGTGCACACGCTTGGGGATGGAGGGGTCTTCGAGGAGCGCGCGCAATTCAGCGTTGAGCGGAAGACAGAGGCCGAGAGCTGGTTCGGCGCTGACGCCGATGCTAGAGCGGGTTTTGCGCTCGGCGGCTTCGACGGCGTCGAGAAGGGAGGGAGCGGGCGCGGCTTCGTCATCGGACTCTTCGGCGAGCGGCTCGGAGGCGTCGGGCGCGAGGGCAAAGCCGTGCCGGCGCGCGGCGGCGTAGAAGGCTTTTTCTTGTTCCGGAGTGGGTTCATCGATGCACTCGACCAAGACCTTGCCCTCCACAGGCGCCAATTCACGCAGCATCGAAGTGAATTCGAGCTCCGTGAACAGGGTGCGGCAGGCTTCGAGGTCAGGCGGTTGCGTCTCCATGGCGTCGAGGTCGAGCGCGAGCGGCACGCGGCAGTCGATGGTGACGAGCTCTTTCGAGAGAAGAACAGCATCGCGGTTCTGCTCGAGCGACTCGCGGTAGGCCTTGCGCTTGACCTCTGAGGCGCGGTCGAGGACGGCTTCGACGGAGCCGAATTCTTTGATCAGCTCCACACTGCCTTTGTCGCCGATGCCGGGCGCGCCGGGAATGTTGTCAACCGTGTCGCCGCGCAGGGCCATGACGTCGATGACCTTGCCGGGCGGGACGCCAAGGACTTCTTCGACCTTGGCGGGATCGAGGATCAAATTATCTTTTTGCGGATTGAGAACCTTCACGCGCGGCGTGACGAGCTGCATCATGTCCTTGTCGCCGGAGACGATGAAGACTTCGTGCTCGCGCTCGGCGGCTTCGCGGGCGAGGGTGCCGATGACGTCGTCGGCCTCGAAGCCCTCGGCTTCGAGGATGGGAATGCGGAGGGCTTCGAGCGCGCGGCGAATGTAGGGAATCTGGCGGCGGAGATCGTCGGGCATGGATTCGCGCTTGGCTTTGTAGCCGTCGTAGCTCACGTCGTCGAAGCTCTGCGATTTGGCGTTCCAGCGGCGGAGCGTGCCGATGGCGCGAGCGCGCTCGTCGCGAAAGACCTCGCCGCTCACGTCGAAGACCGCCGCGAAGTACTTGGGCACGAAATCCTGACGGAGCTTCTGGATCATGTTGACGAATACGAAGGTGGCCGCGGTGGGCAGGCCGGAGCGCGTGGACATGGGCCGCGAGCGCTGCATGGCGTGATAGGCGCGGAAGATGAACGACATGGCGTCGAGCAGGAAGACGGGCGGCTTGGGCGAGTCGGGCACGGTAGGAAGAATACCAGTGGAGCGTACACAGTGGGCAGAAAGTTAGGTACTCACTGAATCAACATGCAGTCGCCGTAGGAGAAGAAGCGGTATTTCTGTTCGATGGCGTGGCGGTAGGCGGCGAGGACATTCTCGCGGCCTGCGAAGGCGCCGACCAACATGAGCAGGCTGGACTGCGGGAGGTGGAAGTTGGTAAGCAGCGCGCCGACGCACCGGAATTCAAATCCAGGCGAGATGAAGATCTCGGTTGTGCCGGAGTGGGGCTGAATGGGATTGCCGGCAGCTTCGAGGGCAGCGGCTTCGAGCGTGCGCACCACGGTGGTGCCGACGGCGACAATGCGGCGCCGCTCCGCTGCGGCGGCGTTGATGGCGGCCGCGGCTTCGGCGGAGATGATGTAGCGCTCGCGATGCAGGCGTACTTCGGCGACGCGGTCGACGCGGAGCGGGGCGAAGGTGCCGAGGCCGACGTGGAGAGTGATGCGGGCGATCTCGATTCCTTGTGCGGCCAGGGCGTCAAGCATTTGAGGAGTGAAGTGAAGACCGGCAGTGGGAGCGGCGACGGAGCCGCGCTCCTTGGCGAAGACGGTCTGGTAACGGTCGCGATCGGCAGTTGCGTCGTCGCGATGGATGTACGGCGGCAGGGGCACGTGGCCGATGCGGTCGAGGATGGAGAAGAAGTCGTCTACCGGCGCGAATTCGAGCAGGCGCTCGCCGTAGGGGCCGCGTTCGAGAACCTCGGCTTCGAGAAGGATTTCACCGGAGGGGGCGGGGAAAACCAGGCGCTCGCCGATGGCGATTTTGCGGCCGGGGCGGACGAGAGCGCGCCATTGATTCGGGCCGGCGGGCTCGGTGAGCATGACTTCGATGCGGCCAGTAGGCTTCTCCTTCTCACGGCGTAGGGTGCGGCGCGCGTAGAGACGCGCAGGAATGACGCGGCTGTCATTGAGGACGAGGAGGTCGCCCCGGCGCAGGTGGTTTCCGAGGTTGATGAACAGAGAATCTTGGACAACGCCGGTCAAGCGATCCATCGCCAACATGCGGCTGGAGCCGCGCTCGGCGGGGGGCTGCTGGGCGATGAGCTCTTCGGGGAGCGAGTAGTCGAAGCCGGCGACGCTGAGTTCGGTCATGGGTGCGAATCCGGGGTGAAGAGCGAGGCGCGTAAGTGGGCAGCGGATTTAGGTTGTTCGCGGCCGAAGTTGAGTTGGGGTTCGTGCGATCCCACCCTAACCGCACGCCCGCTTTGCGCCGTGCGTTTAGGTTGATTGCATGACAGCGTCGGCTCCCTCGACCTGAGTAGACTGGTTGCGGCTAAACGGCCACGAAGCTCGGGAGGAAAGGAGCCGGGCAGGATGATTATAGGCTGTGATTTTCATCCGCGGTTTCAACAGATCTCGTTTCTGGCGGAGGAAACCGGAGAGTGCGGGCAGCGGCGTTTGATGCACCCAGCGGAAGCGGTTGCGTACTATCGCTCGCTGCTGGGAGTCAAGGCGCGAGCTTGGGTCGTTTAGCAAGGCAAGAGCAGTTTCCAGCTATGGAACGAATCTCGGATAAGAACGTTCTTCGATTCGTTCCCCGAGCGATGGTGAAAGCGAGCGGAGCGGCGTCAAGGGTCGAGATGAACGCCAAAGTGCGGCGCCCTTGATCCCGCTCCAATCATCAAGGGAGCCCCTTGTCAAAAAAGTGTTGACAGAGATAGACGCTGTCCTAAATGGGGCACGCGGCTCGCGATGTTGCGTATGCAGGGCCGACTCGGAGGTTATGATCGATACAAACCAATGAGAATATCGGTCATCTTGGCTCATCCCAGGCCCGGGAGCTTTAATCACGCTATTGCCGCAAAGGTCTGCGCCGCACTGGAGGAGAGTGGGCATGCGGTCAGCCTGCACGACTTGTATGCTGAGGACTTCGATCCGATCCTGCCTGCGTCGGAAATCTCAGCATCCAGCGAACTTCCGCCACAGATCGATGCTCGCTGCCGCGAGATCGCTCAGGCGGAAGGGATCGTCGTGATCCATCCCAACTGGTGGGGCCAGCCGCCGGCGATTCTGAAAGGATGGATTGACCGCGTTCTGCGCGCTGGTGTGGCCTACCGCTTTGCCGAGGGTGACAGCGGCGAGGGCGTTCCTGAGGGGCTGCTGAAGGCTGAATGCGCCCTGGTGTTTAACACCACCAATACCGAGATGACTCGCGAACTCGCAGTCTTCGGGGACCCGTTGGAAACATTGTGGAAGAACTGCATCCTCCGTTATTGCGGCGTGCGTCGCGTCGAGCGCCGAAGTTACGGAGTGGTCGTGACCAGCACTCCGGAAAAGCGCGCAGTCTGGCTCGAAGATGCGGCCAGCCTGGCTCGACGCGCATTTTCCGTGTAAGCGCACCGCGGCGCACTGCCTCCAATCGCGCCGCTGTGCCGCATGTATTAGATGAGGCGCCGCGATCGGTTACCCACACAGCCATTCGATGATTGGGCCCCAGTAGGAAACATGCGGCTTGCGGAACGGCTGATTATGCGTGGTATTGGGAATCAGAGCGACCTCCGCTCGCGACTCGCACCAGCTCGCCAGTTCGTGGGCCATTGTTACGGGAAAAAGCCGGTCCCGCTCTCCATGGACGATGAGAACCGGGAGCTTGCACTGCGCGAGCCGCGCTTGTGCATGCCAGATGGGCGGAATAAGACCGGCAAAGGCGCGCGGAATTCGGCCCGCCGCGGCTGCATGGCGAAACGACGTGAAGGCCTCGCAAAGAATGAGGCGGCGAGCGGCGACTCGATGCATAGTGGCCGTAGCCACGCCGCTGCCGAGCGAGAAACCAAGCACCGCAAGCGGCACCTCCGGCGCCAGATTTTCAAGCTTGTTGAAAGCCGCGATCGCGTCCCGCTCAAACTGCTCCCAAGCAGGTCGCCCGGTGCTTCTGCCATAGCCCGAGTAGTCAAAAACCAGTGAAGCAACCCCATGGGCGGCAAGAAACTGCTGCACACCGAACCACTGCTCTACGGTTTCGCCAATACCGTGACAAAGCAGAACCGCAGCCCGGGAGGGAAGGGAAACTGGCTCGACAAAGACCGCGTCCAACACGTTGGCTCCGCTGAAAATGGAATGGCGCGAAGCGTGTTCGCCCACGCCGGCAGGGACTCGGCCACACTTCGTCCAGCGCATAATTCGGTCGCGCCAAATCAGGAACCAGCTGATGAAGCCAACCGCCAACGAAAACGTCACGCGATGCGCGCCATTTGCCGGACGCTCCTCATCGAACGATGCCTGGTTGCTGCTCAAGTGGTTCTCCAACCTCGATATTAATCGGAGTGTCGAGCGAGCAAGTTTCGCGCGAAGCGGAATACGCCGCTCGCCTGCCCCCAAATTGCTTTCCTGGTCTTTGCATCTCTCTAGAGTTCGCTGGCACCTTCCTGCATCATGCTCCGGTTGGATCTTTTATTATCGAGTGGTTTGCAACCGGGATCATCCTTCCCGCGCGGGGCGCCATGGCACGATTCTTGACGGGACCGAACCTTCGCAAGAGTGTTGCGGCATCCCTCATTCTCGCCGCGGCGGCTTGTCTTATCCTCTGGATCGCAAGAATCTTCTATGCCATCTCGTTCGTAACTCCCTGGTTGGCGGTAACAACCGGCGGTGAAGAAGAGACCTTGTTCTCCATCTGGAAATTTATCCAATATCAGGCCGTCTACGCCGACCCCCATCGCATTCCGTTTGCGGTAAGCAATTACAACTGGGGCTTCTACTGTTTTTACGGTTGGGTGACGGGCGCATGCCTTCACGTTCTTCACCTGGACCCAATCTGGATCGCGACCGTCGGCCGCCTGGTGACCGTGGTATTAACGTTGCTTTGTGGCGCCATCTTCTATCGCGCCCTGCGCGATTTTGTGCCGGCCGGTTTATTCGCTCGTCCGGCCGCACGCTGGGCGTGGTGCGCAATCGCAACGTGCAGTCCGTTGGTGGGTTTCTGGTCCATCACGGTGCGCCCCGACCTCGGTGCGCTGGCTTTTGAGTGTGCGGGTTTGTATGCCATCCTCCGCTACGTCAACAAGCCAAGCGGCCGTACAATCGCCGCGGCTGTAATCCTTTTCTATCTCGCATGGGCGTTCAAGCAATCGCAGGTTACCATGCTCGCGGGCTCGGTCTTATCGCTATTGCTGCTCAAGCGCTGGCGGGCACTTTTGCTGTTAGGCGGTATTTGGTGGCTGTTGGCCATTGTCACGCTCATCCTGGGCGGCCCCATCTATCGCGAGTCCGTTCTGTTTTCTCAAGGGCGCCTTCCCTGGGCAGTGCACCTGGGTATCGACAACATTTGCCTCGCTCTCGTCAGAAACCTGTTTCTTCCCTTCGGTCTTGCCGCATCCCTTTGGATGGTGTTTAGGCGTGCACATCGCGCCCGGTTCACTCCAGTTGCAACGGTCCTTTCCGCAAGCCTCCTGTTTTCCTTCTGCTTTGCCGTCGTAACCGCCTTTAAGCTCGGTGCGGTCACGAACTACTACATTCCCGCAGCGTGGATCGCCATGCTCGCTTTGGCTGTGCATTGGGAGCAACTCTATTCGCGTTGGACCATGGCCGGCCTCGCGGCTTGCTCATTTGTCATGGTTCTCGGCATTGCGCGGACGCACGTCGCCTACGGAGAGTACCACTATGCCGACTCCGTTCATCGCGTCGAGGCAGAGAAGTTCCGCTCTTTACCGGCGCCGGTGTTTGCCACCGATCCCTATGCCAATCTGCCGTGGGTCCAATACAGTTCTCCGCATTTCGTGGTCGCAGGCACCTACTTTTTCGAAGAAGCTGCCGGGACTGTTTTCGAGGATGGCGGGTGGGAGGGTCTGGCGCGCAGCGGATATTTTGGGACCGTAGTGACGAACGAGGACGATGATCTTCCGGCGGCATCGCTGCAACGCTATGAACTCACCTCCGAGTACAAAGACGGTCAATCGGATTTGAAGTTTTACCGCCGTATGGGATCTGCTAACCGTTAGGTCGCAAGCCGCGGACAGGATCGCGTGAGCGTGCTCGCGATTCTAATCAGTTGGAGCAATGAGATACTGCTCTAGCTTGCCGTCGGGATAGGTGTACGTGGTGAGCTCGAGACGGCGGCCAGGGTAGACGATATCGAATACGCGGAAGGTCATGCCGCCGCGGAGTTCGCTGCTGGTTTGGCGCAGACTAATCGGCTCACCAAGCCGCGCGAGACTCGATTGGAAGTCGGCGATGGCTTCAGGAGTGAAGTAATCGCTCAAATTGGGCGCCAGCAGCGAACGGTCGATCTTCCCCTGCTGCAGGCCGCGATAAATGTCGAGCGCCTGCTGCTCCGGAGCGGTAAGCGGATAGCCGGCAACCATCGGAGCGGTAAGGCGCGTAATCGTGCCTGCAGCGCCGACAGCGTCCTGGTTGGTGAGCACGACCACGGCCGCGCCATCGTCAATGAGGACCTCGTTCTCCGCGACGAATCCGGAAACCTCGCCCGAGTGCTCGATCGAGCGATGGCCGTTACGCTGGCGCACGTCGACGCCAAGACCGTAGCGCGTGCCCGAGCCATTCTTCAGCTTCACCTCCGTAAACATCTCTCTGTAGCTTTCAGGCTTCAGAATCGATTGCGCCAGCAGGCTCTCATCCCAGAGCGCCAGATCGTGCGGTGTCATGGCCAGCTCACCGGCGGCAAACATCCAACCCAGGCCCTCCTTGGGCGCGACGCGTAGCGGGCCGAGCGCGTGCCTGTAGTACGGCGTAGCATCCGCTTCGGTGAGCTGGATGGCATCCGAGTTCCAAACCGACTTCATGCCCAGCGGTCGAAAAATGTGCTCACTCAGGAAATCCCAGTAGCTCTCGCCGGAGACGATTTCGACGATGCGGCCGGCGATGACGAAGTTGGTATTCGAGTACTGCCACTCGGCGCCGGGCTCGAAATCGAGCGGCTTCTTCGCCCAGGTATCGATAATCTGCTGCGCAGTCTCGGGGACCTTCATCGAAGTCATCACGTAATCTTCGGGCCAGTAATCCTGGTAGCCCGAGGTGTGCGAGAGAATCTCACGGACCGTCACGTCATTGCCGCGGGTTAGGCCGGGAATGTACTTGGCGACGGTGTCGTCGAGAGAGAGTTTGCCTTGTTCCTGCAAGAGCAAAATGGCGGCAGCCGTGAACTGTTTGGAGATCGATCCGATAGAGTAGCGCATCTCCGGCGTTGCCGGAAGCGCCGGAGACGATGCCGTAGCCAAGTGCGCATTGCCGTAGGCATGCGTGTAAACCAGCTTGCCGTGCTGCACGATGGCGACCGAAGCCGAGGGTACACCGATGGCGTCAAGCACCTGCCTGGCGATGCGATCCACCTGGCCTCGCAGCGCAGGATCGATGTTGTCAACGGTTTGCGCGGGCGCGCGGGTGGCGGCGATCGCGAACAACGAAAAAAGCGCAAGGCGCAGATACAAAAGTTGGCATTGCATGGGAGTGAACTTCCTCTCCAACAGGATAGCCGCGCCGAACGAACAATGGGATGAGTTGTGTGATGCGATAGGCTGGGCTAAGGTGCGCTGGTGTGATTTCCCGGCTGACAGAATGTAGCGCCGGTTTCCGGACCGGCTGTCGCGCGAGCGTCCGCGCCCGCACGCGTCCTGAGCTTGCTTTAGAGGAGCGGACGATTAGGGGCTAGGTAACGATGCAAAAACTAATTGAAGGACACAAGCGGTTTCTCGCCGAGGTGTTTCCGGCGAAGAAGAGCCATTTCCATCTGCTGGCGGAGAGCCAGGCCCCGGCGTGGCTGTTCATCACTTGCGCCGACTCGCGCGTGGTGCCGGACCTGATCCTAGGCACCGAGCCGGGCGATCTGTTTATCGCGCGCAGCATCGGCAACGTGGTACCCATCCCGAGTCAGGAGGCCTCCGGACAATGCGTGGACGGCGTGACCGCGACCATCGAGTATTCGGTGGAGGTGCTGAAGGTGCGCCACGCAATTGTGTGCGGCCACTCCGACTGCGGCGCCATGAAGGCAGCGCTCGACCGCAAGAGCCTCGCCAACTTGCCCAATGCGCGGCGCTGGCTCGAACACGTCGAGGCCGCTTTCGACCACAAGCAGCCGCTGAATCGCGCCGACGGCGAGAGCGCGGAACTGGCGTCGCTGATCCGCGGCAACGTGGTGGCCCAGCTCATAAACCTGCGCGCTCAGCCGGCAGTGGCGCGGGCCGCAGCCGATGGCCGTCTCTCGGTGCACGGCTGGTACTACGACATTCTCACGGGGCGGATCGAGGAGTACGACGAAAAGTTGACAAAGTTTGTCTGCTTGTTCAGATAGGCGCCGAAGGAATATGCTCTGCGATCAATGCTTCGGCATAATGTCTGGGCCAGTGCAATGTGGGTCGGCACTTGGCCCGGCGGAAAGCGTGGTGAAGGAGTTGTTTCCTTCTTCGATCTGGAAGTAGGTTGTGGGGCTGGAGCGCGGGTTTCCTTTGCCGTCAACCCACTCCTCGTCGAGCTCAACCTGATAATGGGCTTTCGAGTCGGCGCAGCCACGGACCGGGCCAAAATTCATTAGCGGCGCGTTCTTTGAGTCCTGCAGATCCATAACCATCTTCTGTGTCTGCTTAAGATTGGACTGGGTCGGCGCCGCGCTCCAACGCGCCGCATCGCTCCACGGAGATTGCAGCCACTCATCCACAAAATCGCGCCCGTTCACGGCAATCGGTTGGATGCGGACCAGATTGTTGCCTTCCTGCTCGAAGCGATAGATCACCGGCCGGATACCGACACTGGGATCGATGCTATTGCCCCTCATGCGGAATTCGAAGCCGCGAGGCTCCCCTATCATCGGGGAACCCCAATCGCGACGGTAGAAAAACTCCTTGTGAAACAAATTATGCGGCGGCGCGTCATCGGCTGACGGCTGCAGCAGGTCAACATCAAATGCGCTCCAATTCGATGTGCACCAAGGCCTCCCATGGACCACAGCGATAAGCCAGCTTTTGCCATCGCTCTGCGGGAGCACCTGGTAGTCGAAGAAGTCACCGAACGCGCCAATGACGGTGTCGTAGGCCGGACTCTGCCAGCGCAGAACCTGCTTCCACGCACCGCCGCTCCGCTCATAGGTTAGCAGCACCGAGTCGAAGCCGCAGTCGATGCCAAAGTTGTACTCGACGAGGACGAGCTGCGGTTCGTTCCCGGGGCGCGTCACCTTCACTCGCAGATCGCTCCCGTAGATCTGGTCAAGCTGCGGCGGCTTTCTGGGGTCGTAGGTCTCCTGCTTCTCAGGCTGGTTGGCCGAGAGCGGTCCCGCAAGCCTGCCTTCGATCGATATTGGATCGTCGTTAGCTTGTACGCACTCGAACTGCGCAAAGGTGTAGCCGTCCAGTGCGTCCTTCATGGTGAGTATCTTCGCCTGCAAGTCGTCAGGCACGGCCTCATCCATCTCACCCCTGAGTTTCACACCCATCAGTTGCGCTTGCGCGACAATGACCGGCGGTGCGTTGGGATTCCAGCCGGGCTTGGTGCAGGGCTGTGCGGCGAGCGCCACAGGAAGCCCCAGGAAAAGCAACAAACTTCGCTGAC